>CENP01046515.1_pt1 | contig 25862 bp, 22 predicted proteins | sample 361281 | NCBI WGS metagenome assembly CENP01 (sample SAMEA2591122, study PRJEB7988) | marine metagenome | biome: marine biome (ENVO:00000447); feature: deep chlorophyll maximum layer (ENVO:xxxxxxxx); material: saline water (ENVO:00002010), including plankton (ENVO:xxxxxxxx) | depth 70 m | reverse complement strand
TTCTTCTTCAATTTCTTGATTAATTTCAACCTCATCGATTTCATTAAATATTTCTTCAGTAAAATTTTCTTCTGAAAATTCATTTGTTACTTCATTGTTTTTGGATGTTTTGAAATTTATATTTTGAAAATATTTTAGAATTTTTAGAACATCATTTACTCCGAATTTTAACCTAAATGTAAGATAGACAAGAGACATGAAAATTAATAAAAAACTTATGCCTAAGTAGCTTATATATATATCCAAAAAGTTTACTATTTCATATCCTATAATCCCTGAATATATATTTCCGTTATCTGCAACCCCAAAAAATATTGAAAAAAGGAAAATTAAGTAAAAACCCCAAAGCCAATTTTTCGTAATGTTTCTTTTTTTAAGATCCAACAATATTTTTAATGCACTTATAAAAATTAAAAATGAAAAGATTATGGAGCTAACACCAAATCCTTTATAAATAAAAAAATCACTAATTATTGCACCAATTTTACCTAAAGAGTTTGAATTTGATACGCTAATATCTGTAAAGTCAGCTAGATTGCTTTGATCAATTTCACCTGTAAAAAAGTATGAAACAAATGAAATAAATAAAAAAAGTGATAAGATGATGAGTGAGCTGCCAATAAATAATCTTTTAGCACCAGAAAGTTCTTTCTTTTCTTTACTTTTTGAAAATGAAAAAATATGCTTCATTAGCAACTTGTTGAATAATAGTTTGCAATTTAACAATCATTTCTGCAAGAATGAATTTTTTAATTAAAATTTATGATTTGATATCATCTTAATTTTTATCATTAGAGCTGCATAAATTAATGTCGTAATTGGACTTAGCCAATTAAAAATTGCATAAACAAAATAATCAGTCACTGAAACACCAAGAACTCCATAATGATATGCTCCACATGTGTTCCAGGGGATAAGTGCTGAAGTTACTGTTCCTGTGTCTTCTAATGTCCTGCTTAAATTCACAGGTGAAAGATTTTTTTCTTCAAATGCATCTTTAAACATTTTTCCAGGGATTACAATTGCAAGATATTGGTCTGATGCTACAACATTTATTCCTAGACAACTTACTGCTGTACTTGCAAACAATCCAAATGTTGTTTTAGCTTTACTTAAAAGAAAGTTTGTGATTTTTTTAAGAGCTCCGATACCATCCATTGATCCGCCGAATATCATTGCACTAATGGTAAGGTAAATTGTCCACAGCATACCTTTTATTCCCCCTGAGTCATACAATCTTTGAATTCTTAAATTTTCTGTTGGTATACTTGTATCCGTGAAAACAGATTTTACCAAAGAATTAAGAATTGACGAATCAATACTATTTAGAATATTATTTTGAAATATAATTGAAAATATAATTGCGCTAAATATCCCAACACTTAATGCAATTACTGGTTTAACTTTTAAAAATGCAAGAAGGATAACAATGGCTGGAACAACAAACAATATTGGTGATATGTAAAAGTCATTTAGTATTGTATTGGAAAGGGAATTAATATCGCTCATTTCTCCCGCTGAGCTAATTTCAAGTGAGTAGCTTAAAATAATAAAAACTATTAAGGTTATAATATATGTAGGGATTGTAGTATATGTCATATATCTAATATGAGAATAAAGGTCTGTACCTGCCATAGCTGGAGCAAGGTTAGTAGTGTCACTTAAAGGAGACATTTTATCTCCGAAGTAAGCCCCTGAAATTACTGCTCCGGCGGTCATTCCAGCAGGAATGTTAAATGCTATTCCAACAGCAACTAGTGCTATTCCAACAGTTGCAGATGTTGTATATGAACTACCTGTGGTTAAGGAAACAAGAGTTGAAACGATTAATGTTAGGGGTAAGAATATTGTCGGATTTACTAGATTTAGTCCGTAGTAAACCATAGCTGGGATAATACCACTAACTTTCCATGTTCCAGCAAGAGCTCCAACTAAAAGAAGAATCACTATTGGAGTACTTATACTCTTAATACTTGAAAATATTTTTTTAATTATAAAATTAATCTTAGCACCCTCAGAGATTCCAAGAATTGCAGCTAGTGACGAGGTAAATATTAAGATATAGTGATAGGTATAATCACCAAGCCAGTCATTATTTTCAAAAAAAATGATGTTATAAAATAATAACGAAATCAACAATACAACAGGTATTAATGATTTTTTTAAGCTAATTTCAGATGGTTTAATTTCCATTTAAATAAGGTTGAATTCTTTAAGGCATTTCTTTATTCCTTCATATGTCCTTGAAATATCCTGATCAAGTCCAACCGAGAATCTGATTAAACCTTCACTTAATCCCATTTTTTCTTGCTCTTCTTCAGAAATTTCTGATGAAGTTGAAGAGCCAGGTGCGCAAAATAAAGTTTTATAAAATCCTAAGCTCACGGCTAAATATCCTAAGTTTTTATTTTGCATTTTTTCCATTAATTTATTTGCAGTTTGTAAACTTCCTGCGTCAACGGTTACCATTCCTCCATAACCATACTCTTTATTCATCATCTTTGAAAAAATCTTATGAGAGGGGTGAGATTTTAATCCAGGATAAACAGCTTTAATTCCATCTTTTTCAAAAGATTCAGCTAGATACATTGCATTTTCGCTGTGTTTTTTCATTCTTATGTGAAGTGTTCTCATATTTTTTAGAACTGAAGCAGCTCTTAAACTATCCATTGTTGTTCCCATTAGCATAAATGCTCCATCATTAACATCTCTAAGTGAGTGAATAAATTCTTTGCTACTACAAACGACTCCTGCAATGGTATCACTTGTTCCGTTAATAAATTTTGTTAAACTATGAATTACCACATCTGCACCATATTTAGCTGGGGATACTGATAATGGTGTGAAAGTATTGTCAACAACTAATTTTATATTGTTTTTTTTGGCAATTTTTGAAATCTCTTCTAAATCAGCAATTTCAAGTAATGGATTAGATGATACTTCGCAATAAATAATTTTTGTGTTTGGTTTGATAGAATTATTAATATCATCCAGTGATGTTATATCCACAAATGTTGTTTCAATCTTTAGTTGTGGGGTGAAATTCTTTAGAAATGCGTATGTACCCCCGTAAACCGTTCTACTAGATATAATATGGTCTTCGGACTTACATAATTGTAAAATTGTAGCTGTTATTGCTCCCATTCCAGATGAAAAAACATTTGCAGCTTCAGTGCCTTCCAATGCTGCGCAGGCCTCTTCTAAATAAAGATTACTTGGTGAAGAGTTTCTAGAATAAAGATAACAACCTTCCATATTACCCTCAAAAGTCTCGCTCATTGAATTTGCAGACAAAAATGTGTAAGTTGAAGAATCTGAGATTGAAGGATTGACTCCGCCAAATTCTCCAAAGAACTGAAGGTCTTGAATATTATTTGCTGGTTTAGATTTCATTAAATTTAAGGATATATTTAGTTTGTATTTTTCACTAATTTACCAAAATCAATTTTAATAGTTTAAAAATTATTTTAACATTTAAATATTTGTATTTTTGAATCCTAAATTTATTTGTTATGAGTTCTTTTGATGTCATTGTTATTGGTTCTGGTCCTGGCGGATATGTTTCGGCAATCAGAGCTGCTCAACTTGGAATGAAAACAGCATTGGTTGAAAAATATTCAACTATGGGTGGAACATGTTTAAATGTTGGTTGTATTCCAAGTAAATCATTATTGGATTCATCTCATCATTATGAAAATGCTCTTCACAATTTTGATGACCATGGAATTTCAGTAGAGGGTAAGATTAAACTTGATCTTGATAAAATGATGTCTAGAAAATCATCGGTTGTTGAACAAACAACAAAGGGGCTAGAATATTTAATGAACAAAAATAAAGTCTCTGTTTTTAATGGATTAGGCTCATTTAAAGATTCAACTACAGTTGAAATTAAAAACAATGGTAAATCCGAAGTTATAAATGGTAAAAATATCATTATTGCAACAGGAAGTAAGCCAACTAAATTACCCTTTGTAGATTTTGATGGTGAAAGAATCATCTCTTCAACTGAGGCTTTAAAATTAAAAGAGGTTCCAAAACACCTAGTTGTCATTGGTGGGGGAGTTATAGGTCTTGAGCTAGGGCAGGTGTACAATAGGCTTGGTTCTAGAGTCACAGTTATTGAATATCAAGATAGAATTATTCCAAATATGGATTCTAGCTTATCGAAAGAATTAACTAAAGTTTTTAAGAAAAGTGGAGTTAAAGTTAATACTTCACACAAAGTAACTTCTATAGAAAGAAATGGAGATGATGTGATTATTTCGGCTGAAAATAAGAAAGGAGAAAAAATAACCTTTGAAGGAGATTATTGTTTGATTTCTGTAGGAAGAAGTGCATATACTGAAGGTTTAGATTTAGATAAAGTTGGTATTACTACTGATAAGTATGGAAGAGTAGAAGTTGATGTTAATTTAAAGACAAACGCACATAACATTTATGCAATTGGTGATGTTGTTAAAGGTATGATGTTAGCTCATAAAGCCGAAGAGGAGGGAGTTTATGTTGCTGAACATATTGCAGGTCAAAAACCACATATTAATTACAACTTAATTCCAGGTGTTGTTTATACATGGCCTGAAGTTGCTTCAGTTGGTCAAACTGAAGAAGAATTAAAAGTTAATGGTAAAAATTACAAATTAGGCCAATTTCCAATGAGAGCATTGGGAAGAAGTAGGGCCAGTTCTGATTTGGATGGTTTCGTTAAAATTTTAGCTGATGCCGAATCTGACGAAATTTTAGGCATCCACATGATTGGAGCAAGATGTGCTGATCTTATTTCTGAAGCTGTTGTAGCTATGGAATACAGGGCATCTGCTGAGGATATAGCCAGAATATCCCACGCGCATCCAACCTTCTCAGAAGCCATCAAGGAGGCCGCGCTTGCTGCTACCGAAGATAGAGCGATTCATATATAAACCTTATTCTGTACATTTCTATATCTTTGTTTTAAACAAGTGAAATGCTATCAAAATTTGAATCTTACATTAAAGATCAATTTCCTTATCTACTAAAGGAAAAAACAATAGTATGTTGTTCTGGTGGTGTAGACAGTATTGTGCTATTTAACTTAATGCTTTCTGTAAACAAAAACTTTGTTGTTGCTCATTGCAATTTTAAGTTGAGATCAGATGATAGTGATGAAGATGAAGAGTTTTTAAAAAAACTTTGTAAGCAAAATTCCATTAAATTCTATTCAAAATCTTTTGATACAAAAAAAATTAAGGAAACTTCAAAAAGTTCAATTCAAATGATTGCCAGAGATTTGAGATATGATTTTTTTGATGAGATATCCTCGCGTTTAAATATTAAACATATTTTAACCGCACATCATCTAAATGATTCATTAGAGAGTTTTTTAATCAATATCTCTCGAGGCTCTGGTTTAGATGGTTTAACCGGAGTACCTATGTTAAATGGTAAAATTAAAAGACCTTTAATTGAATTTGAAAAGAGAGATATTTTAGAATTTGCTACAAATAAAAAATTAAGCTGGAGGGAGGACTCTTCAAACAAATCAAATTCGTATTTACGAAATAAAATTAGAAATAAAATTATTCCAGAGTTTGATAAATTGGAGGGTAATTTTCTTAAAAATTTTAGAAACACTCTGAAGTACTTGAAAATGTCTAATTCATTAATTCATCAGAAAATTAATGAGCTAAAAAGTGAATTACTTGAATACAATAAAAACGAGGTTTCATTAAATATTTCAGATTTGGAGTATATTGATAAAGATTCATTTCTTTACTACTTCCTAAGAGATTTTGGATTTGTAGATTGGGATAAAATATTGAATTTAATTGACGGAGAATCTGGAAAAAAAATTTTTAGTAAATCACACGTATTATTTAGGCACAAAAATAAGTTGGTATTAAGAGAAATTAATCAAATCAATGACAAAAAATATATTATTCAAAAATTGATAAATAATATATGTTTAGAAAATGGAACTTCCTTATCTTTTACAGAGGCAAGTAAAATTGAAAAAAACAATTTAAATATTGTTACAGTTGACAAGGGTAAGCTATTATTTCCTTTAGTATTAAGAAATTTTAATCCTGGTGATTATTTTTTTCCTTATGGTATGAATGGGTCAAAAAAAGTTGGTAAGTTTTTAAAGGATAATAACATAGGGGAGATAGATAAATCATCCAAGCTAATTTTAGTCAATGGTGATGATAAAATTATTTGGATTGTTGGAATGAGGTTAGATGACAGGTTCAGTATAAATGATGAATCAAAAAATTTGTTGAATATTGAATATCACAAAAAAACAAGGAGATAAGATAAAATTTAAAATTGTAGAGCTAACCTAGGTACTTCATAAGCTTTCTCACTAGACTTAATTTATTTTTATAAGGTGCATACCTCAGGTTATTGTCAAACCATGTTGATCTGTTAACAATCGATTTTTTGTGAGAAAATAATTCGAAGCTTAATTTTCCGTGATAAGAGCCAATTCCGCTGTTACCAACTCCTCCAAAAGGTAATCTAGAATTGGCTAGATGAACTATTGTGTCATTAATTGAACCTCCACCAAATGAGTAGCGATTGATAACAGTGTCGGTAAATTTTTTGTTATTTGAAAAAACATAAAGTGCTAGTGGATTTGGATTTTTATTAATTATCTTATCAATATCTTCCAATTTTTCAAAACTCAAGACTGGAAGAATTGGTCCAAAAATTTCTTCTTTCATTATATTACTGTCCATTTTTGGGCTATCGATAATAGTAGGAAAAATATAGCGATTTTCTCGATCTGATTTGCCACCGTAGATAATTATGTTTTCTTTGATTAAATCGGTTAGTCTATTAAAATTTTTTTCATTGACAATGGCAGTAATATCTGATGTATTATCAAAATTTTTATCAAAAGTTAGTTCAATTCTATCGATCAATTCTTTTATTAATTTACCTTTTATTGATTTATGGACAATTAGATAATCAGGCGCAACACAAGTCTGACCAGAATTTAAAAACTTTCCCCATACAATTCTTTTACTTACTAATTTCAAGTCAGTATCTCTATCAATTATTGCAGGGCTTTTTCCACCTAATTCTAGAGTATAAGGTGTTAAATTTTTTGCTGCGGAAACAGCCACAATTTCTCCAATATTTACACTCCCAGTAAAAAAAATATAATCCCATTTTTTCTCTAATAATTGAGAAGCTATTTTTGCATCACCCTCAACAACACACATTAGTTCACTTGGAAAGACTTTTTCGACAATTTTTTTTATTAAACTTGAGGTATTTGGTGTGTGTTCACTAGGTTTTAACACAACATTATTTCCTGCTGCAAAAGCTGACATTGCTGGAAGTAAAGCTAATTGAAATGGATAATTCCAAGGTGATATAACCAAAACCTTCCCGAATGGCTCGTAAATAATATAATCCTTGGAGGGAAAATTTATTAATGCAGGAGTAACATTATGTGGTTTTGCCCAGGATTTTAACTTTCTTATGAATAAATCTATTTCATTAATTAAAAAACCAATTTCAGTGGCATAAGTTTCAAACCTAGGTTTTCTTAAATCTAAATCCAGCGCATTGTAAATATTTTCTTCATTTATATTGATTTCATTTTTCAATTTTTTTAAACACTTCAATCTTTCTTCAATACTTATTTTTTGGTGAGTATTTATGAAATTATGTTGATTATTGTATAATTGATCAATATTCATAATAATTTATTTTATTGCACTCCAAATTTTTGTATTTCTTAAGGGCGCCTCTATTGTTGTTAATTTTTTAGTTACTGGATGTTCAAAAATAATTTTTTTTGCATGTAAATCTATTCCTCCGTCACTATTACTTCTTTCATAACCATACTTAAGATCTCCTTTTATAGGACAACCAATTGCTTTTAATTGACATCTTATCTGATGGTGTCTTCCTGTTTCAATTTTAATTTCAAGAACAAAATACCTTTCTAATTCCTTTATTAGCTTGTAGTGCATTACAGCTTTCTTTGTTCTTTCTGTTTCATTAATAAAGTGAATTGATTTATTGGTTTTTTCATTCTTTTTTAACCAGTGTATCAAAGTGTCTTCACTTTTTTTTGGTTTATTTTTAATAATAGCAAGGTAGTATTTTTCAATCTTACCTTCTTTAAATAATTTATTTAATCTTGTAAGGGATTTAGATGTTTTGGCAAAAATTAAAACTCCTGATGTTGGTCTATCTAATCTATGAGGAACACCCATATAAACATTTCCTGGCTTTTTATATTTTTCTTTAATAAATGACTTAATAATCTCTGATAGTGGAGTATCACCAGTTTTATCACCTTGAACAATATCACCACATCTTTTATTAATTGCAATTATATGATTGTCCTCATAAAGAATTTGTAAGTTATTTTTATTGGAAACTATTTTTTCCAATTCTAATACTGTTCGTTTTCATTTGGAAAATCACCTGATTTAATATCATCAGAAAAATTTGAAATTGCATTAACAATCTCATCATGAAGATTCATGTATCTTCTTAGAAATCTTGGATTAAACTCTTTTGTCATTCCAATCAAATCATGTAGAACTAGAACTTGACCATCAACATTGCCTCCTGCGCCTATTCCTATTATCGGAATGTTAATTTCTTTTGCGACTCTTTCGGCTAATTTGCTTGGTACTTTTTCTAAAACAATAGCAAAACAACCAATTTTTTCTAATAAATGAGCATCTTCAATCAGTTGATTAGCTTCTTTATCCTCTTTAGCTCTTACTGTGTAAGTTCCAAATTTATATATTGACTGTGGTGTAAGACCTAAGTGGCCCATGACTGGAATACCTGCTTTTATAATTCTTTTAATTGAATCCTTTATCTCTTTACCACCTTCAAGTTTAACAGCATGAGATCCGCTTTCTTTCATAATTCTGATAGCAGATTCTAAAGCAGCTTGTGAATCACTTTGATAAGTTCCAAAAGGCAAGTCCACAACTACCAAAGCTCTTTCGACTGCTCTAATTACTGAAGATGCATGATAGATCATTTGATCCAATGTGATTGGAAGTGTTGTTTCATGTCCAGCCATAATGTTACTTGCTGAATCACCTACTAGAATTACATCAATACCAGATTTGTCAACAATACCAGCTAACGTAAAATCATAAGAAGTTAGCATAGAAATCTTCTCTGCATTATCTTTCATTTCTTGAAGAGACTTAACTGTAACTCTTTTGTATATTTTTTTATTCATTTATGAATTTAAAAAAGTAGTTTGTAAATGTAATAAATTAAATCAACTGCAAAATATTTTTTTATTTCTAAATCTAATTAACCTGTAAATCTATATAACACAAGACATTATGTCATGAAATTTTACATTAAACTGACAATAATGTAAAAAAAACCAAATGGCACAATCATTGACATTTATAAAACGAATTTAAAACTAAAAATTATGAGTAAAATAATCGGAATAGATTTAGGAACAACAAATTCATGTGTTTCAGTTATGGAAGGAAATGAGCCAGTTGTAATTCCTAATGCAGAAGGTAAGAGAACTACGCCATCCGTAATAGCATTTGTTGAAGGTGGAGAGATTAAAGTTGGTGATCCTGCAAAAAGACAGGCGGTAACAAATCCAACCAAAACTGTTTATTCTGTAAAAAGATTTATGGGTAATAAGTTTTCGGAATCTAAAAAAGAAACTGAGAGAGTACCTTATAAAGTTGTAAAAGGGGATAACGATACCCCAAGAGTTGATATTGACGGTAGGTTATATACCCCTCAGGAATTATCAGCGATGATTTTACAAAAAATGAAAAAAACCGCTGAGGACTATTTAGGAACCAGTGTTGAGGAGGCTGTAATCACTGTTCCTGCATATTTTAATGATGCTCAAAGACAAGCAACAAAAGAAGCTGGAGAAATCTCTGGTCTAAAAGTCAAAAGAATTATCAATGAGCCAACTTCAGCTGCATTAGCTTATGGTCTGGATAAAAAAGGTCAAGATCAAAAAATCGTTGTATTTGATTTTGGTGGAGGAACACATGATGTTTCAATTTTAGAATTAGGGGATGGAGTTTTTGAGGTATTATCAACTGATGGAGACACTCATTTAGGTGGTGATGATGTTGATGAAAAAATTATCGATTGGTTAGCAGATGAGTTTAAAAAAGATGAGAGTATCGATTTGAGAAAAGACCCTATGTCTCTACAAAGACTTAAGGAAGCAGCTGAAAAAGCAAAAATTGAATTATCATCTTCTGCTCAAACTGAAATCAATCTGCCATATATTACAGCAACTGATAGTGGACCAAAACACTTAGTAAGAACTCTTTCTAAGTCTAAATTTGACCAACTAATAGATGACCTGGTTAAAAGAACTATAGATCCATGTAAAACAGCTTTGAAAGCTGCAGGGCTAAGTAAATCTGATATTGATGAAATTATTCTTGTTGGAGGATCTACTAGGATACCTGCGGTACAAGATGCTGTTGAGAAGTTTTTTGGTAAAAAACCTAGTAAAGGTGTAAATCCCGATGAAGTTGTTGCTGTAGGTGCTGCAATTCAGGGGGGTGTTTTTACTGGTGATGTCAAGGACGTCTTGTTATTAGATGTTACTCCATTATCTCTTGGAATAGAAACTATGGGTAATGTAATGACAAAGCTAATTGAAGCAAACACAACCATTCCGACCAAGAAATCACAAGTTTTTTCAACTGCAGCAGATAATCAACCAGCTGTAGATATTAGAATTGCTCAAGGTGAGAGACCTATGTATCCTGATAATAAGGAAATAGGTAGATTCCAACTTGCAGATATACCACCTGCACCGAGAGGTGTTCCTCAAATCGAGGTTACCTTTGATATCGATGCAAATGGTATTCTTAATGTTACTGCAAAGGATAAAGCAACAGGAAAGGAGCAAAACATAAGAATTGAAGCTTCTTCTGGGTTAACCGAACAGGAAATTGAAAAAATGAAGAAAGATGCTGAAGCAAATGCTGAAGCAGATGCAAAAGCTAAAGAAACAGTTGATAAATTAAACAGTGCAGATGCTATGATTTTTCAAACTGAGAAACAATTAAAAGAGTTTGGCGATAAATTGTCTGATGACAAGAAGAAACCGATAGAGGAGGCACTTGAGGAGCTAAAAAAATCATTTGAAAGTAAAGATTTAGAGAAGATTGATCCTGCTCTTGAAAAGATAAATGAAGCTTGGAAAGCAGCAAGTGAAGAAATGTATAAAGCTCAACAGAATCAACAAGGTCAGGCACAACAGCCTGCGGATGAACAGTCAGCTGATAATTCTGACAATGTAGAAGATGTAGATTTTGAAGAAGTCAAGGAGTAATTTGTACTTAACAAAATTAGAAAAGGGTGCTTTTGATAGCACCCTTTTTTTGTTTAAATTTGAGAAAATCTTATTATTTTGAATAATTCTGAAATTCTTGATGAGGTAAATAAAATGAGTTTCAACACATTAATGGAAACCTTGAAAATTGAATTTACTGAAATTGGTGATAACTATGTTGTTTGTAAAATGCCAGTAACCCCTGAAGTACATCAGCCAGCTGGTATACTTCACGGAGGAGCAACTGCTGCATTGGTTGAAACTGCTGGAAGTTTTGCTTCTAGATGTTTTATAAAAGATAGAGAAATGTCAATAAGAGGTATTGAGATTTCGACTAATCATGTTAAAAGTATCAGCGAAGGCTTTGTGTATGCAAAAGCAACCAACATTCACATGGGTAGGACAATGCAAATATGGGAGGTTAGAGTTTTAGATGAACAAAATAATCTGATTTCTCTCGGAAAACTTACTACTTTAGCGATTAAAAAGAAATAACATGTATATAAAACAGGTAATTGATAACAGAGAAAGTTGGTGGGGATACATTGTAACAGTTGTATTAATAGTGCCTTTGGCCGTTTTTTTATTCTCTATTCCTCATGGTTTAATTTTAGCATCAAAAGCATTTGGTGATGAGGAGTTAATGGCAAAAATTGCATCCAATGATATTATCGCTATTATGAGTGTATTAGAGTCTAATCAGAATCTTTTTTTAATGCTATTACCTTTTATTGGGATGATTTTAGCAGTTTTTTTTGCTACAAAATTTATACACAAGAATTCTTTAAGAGATTTAACTACATCAAGAGAAAAGATTGATTGGAGTAGAGTATTTTTTGCTTTTGCCCTATGGGGATCCATCAGTGCTTTTATGATTGGTATAGATTATCTGTTTATATCACCAGAAAATTATGAGTGGAACTTTAAGTATGAACAATTCCTTATTTTATTTTTGATAGTAATCACTTTACTACCCATACAAACATCTGCTGAAGAATATTTGTTTAGAGGTTATTTGATGCAAGGAATAGGAATAATAAGTGGTAACAGATGGTTACCTTTAATTTTAACTTCAATAGCTTTTGGTTTGATGCATTATGCTAATCCTGAAGTTGCAAAATTTGGTAACGTTGTTTTTGTATTTTATATAGGCTCTGGATTATTTGCTGGTATTATGACATTGATGGATGAAGGGATAGAACTCGCTTTAGGTTGGCATGCAGCAAATAATATGGTAACAGGACTACTTGTCACAGCTGATTGGACAGCTCTGCAAACTCATTCAGTACTAAAAGATATTTCCAATCCTGAAACCATGCCATTAGGCGAAATTTTAATACCTGTATTAGTCTTTTTCCCGGTTATTTTACTTGTTTTTGCCAGTAAATATGGTTGGAAAGACTGGAAGGGGAAACTACTTGGAAAAATTTAAATTTTTTCTATTAGTAAGGAAGATTCATAAAATTTTGCAGCTGCGTTTATGACTTCCCTAAATTCTTGATATCTTTTTTTACTGTACCTCAATTCTTTGTAGTACTCTTTAATATTAATGTTTAATATATTTCCATGCACAGTTGCTTTAGATATAAATTTAGCAGTAGAATTTCCATCAACTGAAATGTATTCTTTAGATTTATTCAATTCACTAAAATCCACGATTTTATATCCTCGAGGTATATTTACTTTTATATTGTAATCATATGAATTTGGAAAGTTAATTTCAATAGGGTTAATTCTTTCTTTTTCTTCAAATAAATTACTCTGTAGCCCTATTACTTTTCCGATTTTTAAGTAGATTAATCCATCTTTTTCCTCAATTAAGTCTGAAGTTGATATTGTTGAGGTTATTTCAAGTGGTGTATTAAAGGTATTATGTGAAATATCGAAATTTTTGATATTGTACTTACTTACCTTTTTATTATCGAGACCATTTATAGTAAAAAAATCAACCAAAAAATCGGTTTTTTCAGTCTCAGACAAATTAATATAGTTTCTGTTCGTAATTGCCCAATATCCACTAAATGACCTACTTTCATCAATTTTTATTTTATTTAAATTTCTGGAAATATTAACCTCAATGTTCTTTTTTATCTGACTGAAATCTTGATCAAACAGTGTGATTTCACTAAAATAATAATCCAAGTCTTTATCGATAAATATTCCATAGTTTCCCAATAGATCTTCAGGAGCCTCAGAAACTCGATATTCAACTCTATTTGGAATAATGTATTTTTCTTGATTGGGTAAGAAAATTAAAAACTCTCTTAATTGATTTGGATCAAAAAGTTCCGGATCAAATTTTAAAAAATATCTGTTACAACTTATTGCAACCTCATATTCAATATTTGCCTCCTTAAAAAGACTTGAATATACCTGAATTATACTAAAATCATTAGAAATTTTATTATTTAATATGTATTCAATATCGTTAAGCTTCGGATCATCTTCATCTGAAATAACAAAATTGTTTTTTATATATTCATCAATCGCATTAGCAATTTTAAGTTCATTCCAGGGAATTTTCACATAACCATATTTGATTTCTTTTAAAATTTCTTTAGCCTTTTCATTAAATGTTTTAGGAAAAAAGAGTTCGCTTACATTTTGAACCAAATTTCCCCAGTATTCAATTTGAGATACATCATCTCTATTTTCGTAACACTGATAAGAAATCTTAATTTTATTAGCTATCGGAGTAGAATATTGCTCGTTAGCTGTGGCATTAAGATTATTAAAAATTATTTGTTTACTTTTTTTTCCGTCAAAAATTATATCAGAGACAAAAGAATTATTAGAATTATAAATTTTAATATTTGATTTAAAATTATTTTCAATTAAAATGAATTTAGAAAGTAAAATAGGGTATGATTCTTCAATTATTTTATTACCGTTGAAGTTAAAATTTTTTTTAACGGTATACATAATTTCAACTATGTCTTCTTCATTTAAATTTGGTAGTTTGTAATTATTATAATTTTCGTCAGAATCATCACTGTTAATCATTTTTTTCATATCGTCAAAACTATAGCTAATGATGGTGTCTTGATTAATAATTTTTGCCCTGACATCAACAATTTCAGAGACATTAATCTTGGATATAATAATTTCGTTGTCCAACGGGTTGTTTATTTTATTAATTTTCGTTTTAGTGTGACGTGTTTCATAAACATAAACTTCCTCCGTAAATTTGGATTTAAAATACTCTACATAGTGATTGTTAAAGATTCCGTATAAGTCATTATCAGATGGAAATGAAATTGTTTTATTACTGTCCCAATCAATATTTAAATAGCTCTGGGAATATGTATTAAAATAAGATACAACCAATAAAATTTTTAATACTAAAAACTTTTTTTTCATATCGATAATAATTTTTCTTTATTGATAATGTTTAAATTTACTAAGCTTATAAATATACTTTAATAATAGATTATGAAAAAAATTATTATTTTATTTTTTCTCTCAACATTTTCCTTGAATTCCCAAATTTTAAGCGAAAAAAACCGTGCAGTAAAAATCAATGAAATTCTAAAAAACAGGTTTGAAAATGTACTGCCTGAATTAATGGATAAAACTGGTATTGATATGTGGATTTTAATCTCAAGAGAGTATAATGAAGATCCAGTGTTAAAAACAATGCTTCCAGCAGAATGGCTAAATGCAAGAAGAAGAACTATATTGGTTTTCTACAGGGATAAAGAAAATAATTCTTTCGATAAACTTGCAGTTGCTAGGTATAATTTTGGAGAAAATATAATTTCTGCGTGGGACAAAGAAAAACAACCAGACCAGTGGAAAAGATTAAATGAAATTATTGATCAAAGAAATCCAAAAAAAATAGGATTAAATTATTCTAAGCATTTCAATATTGCTGACGGATTAGATAAAACTGATTTTGAAGAATTTATTCAAAATATTTCTGAAAAGAATAAAGCAAAAATTGTTTCTGCACAAAAGCTTGCAACAGCATGGATAGAAACAAGAACCGACGCTGAAATGGAAATTTATAAGCAAATTGTTACAATTACTAAACAAATCATAAACGAAGCATTTTCTCTTGATGTAATTCAAATAGGTAAAACAACTACAACTGATTTAGAATGGTGGATGCGTCAAAAGGTTACTGACTTAGGTTTAAATACCTGGTTTCATCCATCAGTTGATATACAGAGAAAAAGTGAAATCAGTGGTGATCACTTAAGATCATTTTCAAATAGGCCTGCTGAAAATATCATTATGAAAGGTGATTTATTGCATTGTGACTTTGGTATTACATATCTTAGACTTAATTCTGATTGTCAGCAAATGGCTTATGTATTAAAAGATGATGAGAAAGATATTCCGATTTTCCTTAGAAAAGCATTTTCAGACGCTAATATTCTTCAAGATATACTAACTTCTAATTTTATTCAGGGAAATTCAGGAAACGAAATTCTAATAAATTCATTATCGGAAGCAGAAAGTAGAGGTCTCCGACCTTCAATATATTCACATCCACTTGGTTCATATGGTCACTCTTCAGGACCTACAATTGGAATGTGGGATTCTCAGGGTGGCGTAGTTGGAACGGGTGACTACCCACTAAATTATAATACGGTTTATGCAATCGAATTAAATAACACTTCGTTTGTTAAAGAGTGGAATAGAGACATAAGAATTATGCTAGAAGAAGCAGGTTTTTTTGATGAAAATGGTCATTCCTATGTTAGCGGCAGACAAACTGGAATTAAAATTATAAATCCCAAACAGTAAATAGCTAAATTATTTTTAAATTGCAGCACTTTTATTAAGATGAAAAATATATTTCTATTCGTTATACTTGTTTTTAGTTCAGATATGATAGCTCAACAAGTTTATGGGATTCAAAGAGGACAAAGAGGATATATACCACCTCCAAAATATGAAGCATCTGTATATGTTACAACGATAAATGCCTATGAGGAGTTAGAAAAGGTTCTTCCAAAATCTGTTGAAACATTTAATCTTGATGACTTCGAAAGGGAAATTTTTAAAGGCTTATTACTTGAAAAATACGATAATTACAACAGAATTGTTGAAAACACAGACTCATCTAAGCAAGCTAGACAAGAAGCATTAAAACAGCTAGAAATAGATTTTGTAAAGGGATTGGCTGTAATCCTTACACCAGATGAAATTTCGATGTTCGTTGATATGGATTTTTCAGGAAAGGAAGAGAAGAGAAAGAAGAAAAAAAAAAGAAAAAACAAAAAAAATGATGAATAAAAATACTGTATTGGGTTGGGCTACTTTTATAATGATTTTCTTTGGAGTCGTTTTAATAGCCCTGGGTGTATTTAAATATAATGAAATTGCTGGTTGGGGTTTTGTTTCTGTTGGTTTAGGGTTCTTTGCAATAGCGTGGGTATTTAACGCTCTAAAAGGAAGAGTCTAGTTTAATTTCTTTATCATTTTAATATTTGCCCTTGAGTAGGGAGATTTTATTTCCATTTTAATTTCTTCAAATCCAAATAATTTATATAGATGAATAGCATTTCTTAATTTCTTATTTGAATAAAGAATGATAGATTCATAACCATTATAATTTGAAAATTCAACGCATTTATTTAACAACTTTTTTCCGATACCTTTATTTCTATATTTAGGTTTTACCGCCATTTTGGTTAGTTCATATATAAGTTCATTTTCAGTAGGCATTAGAGCAACAGTAGCAATTATTTTATCTTCTAAAATTGCAAAGAAGATTTTACCACCTTTATCAATAATATATTTTTTAGCATTTGATAATATTTTATGGTCATATTCCTCAACTTCAAAAAAGTTATTTAACCATTCAATATTCAAATCATAGAAGTGTTTTTCATACTCATTTTTAAAATTTATAATATTTACTTCCATGTCCTTTATTATTACTTAATATTAATATCTTTAAGAAATATTACAAAATTATAATGAAAAAATTAGTTGAATGTGTTCCAAATATTTCTGAAGGAAATAACCAGTCAATAATAAAAAAAATAGTTGAAGTAGTTGAAAAATATCCTGGCATTAAATTATTAAATGTTGATCCCGGAAAAGCTACAAATAGAACTGTTATCACGTTTGTAGGTGAGGCTGAAATTATTGTTGATGCAGCATTCAAACTGATTTCAAAAGCAAAGGAATTAATTGATATGACTATTCATCAAGGTGAGCATCCGAGAATGGGAGCTGTAGATGTTTGTCCATTAATTCCCATCTCTGGAATTTCAATGGATGAAACGGTTGAATTAGCACGTAGACTTTCGGAAAGGGTTGGCAATGAACTATCAATACCGGTATATTGTTATGAATATGCCGCAACAGAAGAAAAAAGGAAGAATTTAGCTAATTGTAGAGCAGGGGAATATGAGGGTCTTGAAAACAAATTTAATGATGATAAATGGAAACCGGATTTTGGGCCTGCTGAATTTAACGATGAGGTTAAAAAATCGGGTGCAACAGCAATCAGTGCTAGGGATTTTTTAGTGGCTTATAATGTTAATTTAAATACTACATCAACAAGAAGAGCAAATTCAGTTGCTTTTGATTTACGTGAAGCCGGTCGAATTAAAAGAGAAGGAGGTAAGCTGACCGGAAAAATAATAAAGGATAACGAAGGTAATCCTAAGAGAATACCTGGATTTTTTAAGAATTTAAAGGGTATGGGGTGGTTTATTAAAGAATACGGAATTGCTCAAATTTCATATAATATTACAAATATAAACACCACTCCTTTGCATGAAGTTTTTGATAAAACATGTCAAAGAGCCCAAATTAGAGGTATGAGGGTCACTGGCTCCGAGTTAATCGGATTGGTTCCAAAAAAAGTATTGATTGAGGCTGGAAAATATTATTTAACCAAGCAAAAAAGATCAAATGCAATTCCAGAAAGTGAAATTATTCATATTGCTGTTAAATCCCTGGGATTAGATGAATTAGGAAATTTTGATCCAAAGACGAGGATTATTGAATATATGATTGATGAAAAAAACAGAAATTTATCAAATAAATCATTAGTTGATTTTGCCGATATTACCTCAAGTGAATCACCTGCTCCAGGTGGTGGATCAATTTCTGCATATTGTGGTGCTCTTGGTGCTTCATTGGCAGTAATGGTTTCAAATTTGTCTGCTCATAAAAGAGGTTGGGATGATAAATGGGAATATTTTTCGAAAATTGGTGAAAAGGGAATGTTAATTCAGAACAAACTTATAGATTTAGTTGACGAGGACACAGATGCATTCAATTCCATAATGCAAGCTTATTCAATGCCGAAAAATTCTGATGAAGAGAAAAAGGTTAGAGACCTTAATATTCAAGCCGCAACAAAAAATGCTATCGAAATACCCTTTGAAATTATGAAGGTTTGTTTTGATTCGCTTGAGATTATAAACAAAATGGCAATCAAAGGAAATCCTAATTCAATAACTGATGTTGGTGTTGCTATGCATTGTGTAAAGGCTGCTATAAATGGTGCTTTTTTAAATGTGAAAATCAATTGTAATGAATTAAATGATAAGTCCTTTGTAAGAAATATAATTAAAAGCGGAAATAATATAATTAGTAATACGAACTCAGAAGAGAAAAAGATTTTAGCAATAGTTCATAAAGTTTTATCTAAATAATTTCTTCACCATTAATTAGTATTTTATCAACTAAATTATCCCCATAAAAATAGGGAAGATCATTAATTGATTCAATTTCACTTGTAATAATAACATTGGCAATTTTCCCTTTTGTGATTGAACCTGTTTTATGTGATAACCCCATGGCATAAGCTCCGTTTATTGTTGCAGCATTGATTGCTTGTTCAGTGGTTAACTTTAACTTGTTACACGCCAAAGATAAAATAAAATTCATATTTCCAGATGGAGATGATCCAGGATTATAATCACTTGCGATTGCAAATGGGATTTCATTTGATAATAATGTTTTTGCATCTGCATATTCTATTCCCAAGAAAAAAGAACAGCCTGGCAGCAGTACCGGAATTGTTTTACTTTGCTTGAGTATATTAATGTCACTTTTATTAATTACTTCAAGATGATCAACAGACAATGCGCCACAATCAACAGCGACTTTAACACCTCCAATTGAATTAAACTGATTTACATGAATTTTAGAGGCAATTCCTAACTCTGATGCCTTATTACAAAGAATTTTTGTGTCATCAGCAGAAAAGTAGTTCTTTTCACAAAAAATATCTACAAAATCAATTAATTCATCCTTGGCAAAATCAGGCAGCATTTCCTCTAAAACTAATCTGAAATATTCTTCTTTTTTGTAATTTTTTGGAATTGCATGTGCTCCTAGAAATGTCGATTTTATTTGAATAGGTAAAGATTCCTTTAATCTTTTAATGACTTTGAGCATTTTTAATTCTCCATCATAGCTTAAACCGTATCCGGTTTTAATTTCTAATGAACCCGTTCCATATTTGATTAATTTTTCAATTCTATTCTTTGACTCAAAAAATAATTCATCCTCAGAAATGGAGTTTATTTGTCTTGAAGACTTTAAAATACCTCCACCGTTATTAGCAATTTCCTGATAAGAAACTCCTTTTATTCTTTGTACATATTCATCAGATCTATTTCCAGTGTAAACAGAATGAGTGTGTGAGTCACACCAACATGGTAAAACAATCTTATTTTTCGCATCAATGGTTTCAATATTGTCAATTTTTGAAATTTCAGACATTTTACCAAACTCAGATATTTTTCCGTTTTCAATTAATAAATATGCATTATTAATTGAAGGTAAGGTGTCCATTTCTTTGGCAGATATAAAGGAAATATTTCTATCTCTTATCTGAATAAGTTCTTTAATGTTGATAATTAGTTTAAACATGATTAAACAAGTGTTAAATCATTTTTTTTGGATCTACTAACTTATCATATTCTTCAGCCGTTAAATATCCAGATTTTATCGCTTCTTCCCTTAAGGTAGTGTCATTATTATAAGCATTATTTGCTATTTCAGCTGCTTTATAATATCCAATTTTAGGATTTAACGCTGTAACCAGCATCAAAGAGTTGTCCAATTTAATTTTAATCGATTTTAGATTAGGTTTAATACCTTCAACACAATTTGAATTAAAGCTATTGACCGCATCTGCAATTAAAATTGCTGAGTTAATAAAATTATATATAATTACTGGCTTAAAAACATTAAGTTGAAAATGACCCTGACTGGCAGAAAATGTAATAGTAGAATCATTTCCGATTACTTGACTACAAACCATTGACAATGCCTCGCATTGTGTTGGGTTTACTTTTCCTGGCATAATTGAACTACCTGGCTCATTGGCAGGTAATGTTATTTCACCAATACCACTTCTTGGACCAGAGGCTAGAAGTCTAATATCATTTGATATTTTATTTAATGAAACTGCAGCTTTTTTCAAAGCGTTATGACTTCCAACTATTGAATCATTAGATGACAGAGCTTCAAATTTATTTGATGCACTGACAAAAGGGTACTTCGTTTGTTTAGCGATTATTTCGGCAACTTTTTTTGCATAACCATCTGGTGTATTTAAACCTGTTCCAACTGCAGTACCTCCCAAAGCTATTTCTAAAATAAATTTTAATGAATCTTCAATACTCTTAATACCATTTTCTATTTGTTTTGAAAATGCAGAAAACTCTTGGCCTAGAGTTATTGGCGTTGCATCCATTAAGTGTGTTCTACCGATTTTTACTATATCTTTAAATTCATTTGTTTTTTTATTTAAAGAATTTAACAAGTTATTGAGTGCAGGAATAGTTTTTTTAGAAATTACCTCATAAGCTGCAATGTGCATAGCTGTTGGAAATGTATCATTTGAGGACTGTGATTTGTTTACATCATCGTTAGCTTTGACAAATTTTTCATCACTCAAATCTTTACCTGCAAGTTGTTGACATCTGTTAGAAATGACTTCGTTGATATTCATATTTGTTTGGGTTCCAGAACCTGTTTGCCATACAACTAGCGGAAACTGATTGTCGTGTTTACCCTGAACTATTTCATCGCAAGCCAGTACGATTAATTTCATTTTTTCATCAGAAAGAATTCCACATGAATTATTTGTTATTGCAGCTGCTTTTTTTAGAATAGCATATGAGTGAATAATTTCAATCGGCATTGAACCACTTGGACCTATTCTGAAATTATTTCTTGACCTTTCAGTTTGGGCACCCCAAAGCTTATCAGAAGGAACTTTTACTTCACCAATTGTATCCTTTTCGATTCTATATTCCATACTAACATTAATTATACTACAAATTTACACATAATATGTAACTATACATAAAATGTAATTTCAACGAGAAAAAAATATAAATGTTGAAAATTATTTTAATTTAAATTAATGATAAAAGATTCTATATGTTATATTTGCAACAACTGTTTGAAATATGTTTGAATTCGATCAATATTTAGGTTTCTTAGCTTTCTTAACTATTCTAACTATAGGTTTTTGGTTATTTTTTGTTCTCCTTCTTTTTGTAATACCTTACTGGGTTTTTGGAGCTCTAAAGGAAAGAATTGAAGAGTTTATAAAAGATAGAAAAAAGTAGTTCTTTAAGAACCAAATCCTCCGTCATCAAACCCTCCGTTTCTCATTTGTCTTCTGTTTTGATTTTTCTTTTGATTGAATCTGTATGTAAAGTTTAGAGTGGCAGATCTTTGACCCCATCTATATTCAAAATCATTGTAGAAATTTTCATTAAAAGTTTCATTTCTCCAACCTCTTTGGTCTAATAAGTCTCTTATATTAAAAGTTAATGTCGCATTATCATTGAAGAGCTCTTTACTGAACGCTAAGTCAATTGAAAAGTCACCATCACTCTTACTAACTGCAGTTTCATTGGGTCCTCTAACGTTCATTCTAGTTTGCCAGTCTACTTTCCCAGGCAGAGTTATTTTATTATTGAGTCTAAAACTCCAACTGATATTTTCATTATCATAAACTATATCATTGTAGGTGCCCTCAACTTTATTTTGGAATAGATTAAAATTTGAATTGATGTTCCATTTTCTCCCTTTCCTGTATGACAGGTTTAATTCAAAACCAAATCTTTCATTTGTAGATAAATTAATAGGAGTTCTGACCACAATAGGCACATCAACTCCGTTAATATTTGCATATTCACCTGTTTCTTCAATAATTGTATTTATAGAATTGGTTGATTTTTGAAAATAAGCTGATGTATTTATAGTTAACGATGACTTATATTTTTTTATATAACCTAAATCAAGATTGTTAGAGTATGTGGGATCGAGATAAGGGTTTCCTTGCCAAATAAGAATTGGACTTATTTTGGTTGGAAATGGATTAACAAACCTTGACCAAGGTCTTCGAATTCTTCTATTGTACCCAAATGTCAAAGTTTCATCATCATCAATTTCAAGCCCAAAATTAAAAGTAGGAAATAAACCAGTGTCATCGATTTTTGTAAAATCCTGAATTGTAAGTTGATTAACATTTTTTAGGGTATTTTCAATTCTAAGTCCCAAAAGAAAAGAATATTTTTCTTCAACTTTAATTCCGTATTGTGTGTATAAAGCACTAATTTGTTCATTGTATTGAAATAAATTACTTTGATTTAGGTCTTCAACAAAAACATTATTAATATTATCAAACACTTTATAATCCGTAATATCGTCTTCACTTTCAAACCTTATTCCAGCCTCAAATTGTCGATTTTCACCAATAGGTAAAATAAAATCTGAGCGAATCAAATATGATTCAGATTGTATGTTTTCGACTACACTTTCATTTATTATACTATTTTCTTCAATAATTGAATTTTCCCATTCATTTGAATTTTCATATTGCAAATCAACAGTAATTAATTGACCATCTTCGTCTAATTTCTTTTCAAAGTTTAAGTTGTATTCACGGTTGTTGTCAACATCATCCTCCATATCATTTTGAATAATAGTATTCAAGATGTTGGAATTAGCATCTAATTCTCTTATTGTGTTAGACTCGATATTATCAGAGGAGTAATCATTATAAAAAAATGAGCCTAGAAGAGATGTATTATCGTCAATATACCACTCGAATCCATTATTAATAAAATAGCCGTTAGAAACTCTTTCTCTTTCTCTGTCCTCACTAAAGAAGGTACTAGGTTCAGAACCGTTAAAGTACTCTGTTACACCACTGGAGCTGCCTGGCCTTAATTTATCATATACACTTGAGGAGTTAAAGAAATTTATTTTCCCATTTCTGTAATTAATGTTTGTAGAAATTGAGTTTGACTTAGGATTTCCTGTGTTAGCACTTATTGAGCCATTTAATCCAAGCTTTTTGCTTTTTCGCAGGATAATATTTATTATTCCACCACTTCCTTCTGCCTCATATCTAGCCGAGGGTGAAGTAATTACTTCAACTTTTTCAATTGCGTCAGCGGGCAATTCTTTAATAAATGATGAATTTATGCCAACTAATCTGGAAGGTTTTCCGTTTATCAGAATTCTTGCTGCATCGTTTCCTCTTAAAAGAATATTTCCATCAATATCAGTAGAAACAGATGGTATATTATCAAGAACATCTGTACCGGTACCACCACGTACCGTTAGGTCTTTACCTACGGTATATATTTTTTTATCTAACCTTATCTCAACAGATGTCTCTTCAGCGATTATCTCTATTTCACCTAATGATTCATAATCAAGTTCAAGTTTAATTTTGCCCAAATCTAAATCTTTATTTAAATCTACGCTATTAATGTTATAGTTTTTAAATGATATGAACTCTATTAAAATATTGTATTTCCCAGCCTGAGCCGGTATAGAAAACTTACCAGAGTTATCGGAAATACCACCAGTTATCACACTGTTATCATCGGGGTTAAGTAAGGTTATCGTTGCGTATTCTAGAAGTTCTTCATTGTCAAGACTTGAAATAATACCAGAGATGATAAATTCTTTTGCTTGATTATAATTGTATGATTGAGAAAAACTGAGGTTGGTTAAGATTATAAAAAATAAAATATTATATAACTTTTTCATAGTTTGTTTTGTACTGCAAACTAATCAAATGGCATGCCATCGGGGTCTTAAATAAAAGTTAATTTAAAGTTAAAAATCATAATAACTTATCAATGTTCTCCTTAGGTCTTCCGATAACTGCTTTATTTTTATACACAATAATAGGTCTTTCTATTAATTTGGGTTCTTTGCAGAGAATACTTATTATTTCTTCTTCTTTTAATTCTTTTCCTTTAAAATTATCTTTCCAAATTTTTTCATTTTTTCTTACAAGTTCTAATGCAGACATATTAAGCTTCTTGAGAATTGATTTTATATCATTTTCAGAAACACCTTCTTTAAGGTAATCAAAAATTTCAAAATTAAGTTTTTTATCAGTTAAATACTGAACTCCCTCCCTTGATTTTCTGCATCTAGGATTATGATATATTTTCATTTTTATTTTGATTAGAATTAAACATTAGAAATGATTTTAAAAAATCTTCTAGGTTTCCATCTAAAACTGATTCAACATTTCCTGTCTCTGTTCCTGTTCTCAAATCTTTAATCAATTTATATGGGTGAAGAACGTAGTTTCTTATTTGACTTCCCCATTCAATTTTCTTTTTTTTGGATTCAATTTCAGATCTCTTTTCATTTTTTTTATTTATTTCAATTTCATAAAGCTGAGATTTTAGCATTTGCATTGCTCTTATTTTATTATCTAGTTGAGATCTGGTTTCAGAACAGGTTATTTGTATTCCAGTAGGTTTGTGTGTAATCTGTACTTTCGTTTCGATTTTATTAACACTTTGTCCACCCGCACCACTGGAACGAGATGTGTTAATCTCTATATCGGACTGATTAATTTCTATATTAATAGTATCATCAACCAAAGGATATACATATACTGACGCAAAACTTGTGTGTCTTTTTGCATTGGAATCAAACGGTGAAATTCTAACCAATCTATGTACTCCATTTTCACCCTTTAACCATCCAAATGCATAATCCCCCTCAAATTTTAATGTTGCAGTTTTAATACCTGCTGATTCGCCATCTTGTTCATTTAATTTGGAAACTTTAAAATCATTTTTTTCACCATACATTCCGTACATTCTCATTAGCATTTGTGCCCAATCACAGCTTTCAGTACCGCCAGCACCTGCAGTTATTTGTAAAACAGCATCCATGTTATCTGATTCTTCAGATAACATAGTTTTAAATTCGAGCTCATTTAAAATTTTTTCTGTAGAATTAAATTGTTTGGATAATTCTTCATCACTACATTCATTATTCTTATTAAATTCCAATAGAATTTCCAAATCTGAAATATTTTCATCCAGTTTTTCAATATTTTCAATCCAGCTTTTTAAAAATTTAACTTTTTTGAGAACGATTTGGGCATGTGAAGAGTCATCCCAAAAGCTACTTTGTAAAGTTTTATTTTCTTCTTCTTTTAAGGCAATTTTTTTTCTATCAAAGTCAAAGATACCCCCTTAACGCATCCAGGCGATTTCTAAATGAGAGTATATTTTCTTGATTAATCATGACTCAAAATTAACACTAATTAAACAAGTTGAGAATATTTTTT
>CENP01183691.1_pt1 | contig 25867 bp, 21 predicted proteins | sample 361281 | NCBI WGS metagenome assembly CENP01 (sample SAMEA2591122, study PRJEB7988) | marine metagenome | biome: marine biome (ENVO:00000447); feature: deep chlorophyll maximum layer (ENVO:xxxxxxxx); material: saline water (ENVO:00002010), including plankton (ENVO:xxxxxxxx) | depth 70 m | reverse complement strand
GGCCTAATATTACTTCTACTTTTTTTTTTTCAAAGTTGTAAATCTGACTCCTCCATAAAATTAATTCGATTAGGACATGGCCTAGACATAAGTCATTCTGTTCACCAGGCCATGGTAAAGGCTGATGTTCACCTAAAACAAATTTCAAATGGTAAAATGCGTATACAGATCTATCCAAATCAACAATTAGGGAGCGAACGTGAATGCTTGGAGCTACTACAAATTGGGAGTCTAGATATGACTAAAGTATCAGGAGCTGTATTAGAAAATTTTGCACCAAAATTCAAAATTTTCAGCCTTCCATTTCTATTCGATAATAAAAAACATCTATTTAAAGTGCTAGACGGTCCAATTGGAAAAGAATTGTTAAAGGAGGGTGATGATTATTGGTTGAAGGGAATCGGTTTTTATGATTCAGGAAGTCGGAGCTTTTATACAAAAGACCGTCCAATTAATAAACCTGAAGACCTTAAAGGTTTAAAAATTAGAGTTCAAGAGAGTATTTCAGCATTTGATATGGTGAATAATCTCGGGGCATCCCCTACACCAATTTCATGGGGTGAACTCTATACTGCTCTTCAACAAGGTGTTGTTGACGGGGCAGAAAACAACCCTCCTAGTTTTTATCTTTCAGGTCATTATCAAGTTTGTAAATTCTACAGTATTGATGAACACACAATGATTCCTGATGTTTTATTGGCTAGTACACACTTATGGAATAGTTTGAAACCAAATGAACAAGAATGGCTTCAAAAAGCAATTGATAAATCCATTACTTATCAACGTGAACTTTGGGTACAGTCAGAAAATAAATCTTTGCAAGCAATAATTGACGCTGGGGTTAAAGTGAGCTATCCCAAAAAAATATTTTTTCAAAAAGCTACACAACAAATGAATAATGAATTTAAAAAAGACCCTGAGATGGATAAACTTATTAAACGTATTCGTGATGAGGCAGATTAGATTTAAGGTTAATAAAATCGTTGAGGGTTTGCTAGTTTTAATTCTTGGTGGAATGGTGTTAAATGTCCTTTGGCAAGTTTTTACTAGATTTTTCACATCCAACCCTAGTGCGTTTACAAATGAGTTAGCACGTTATCTTATGATATGGTTAGGTATTTTAGGAGCAGCTTATATATCAGGAAAACAAGAACATGTTGCAATAGATTTTTTCGTCAAAAAGCTTAATAATTCCTTTCGAAATATAATAGATCGTTTTGTTCTATTTTCTACATTGAGCTTTGCTGTTTTTGTCATGCTTATAGGTGGAATTCATTTAGTATATATCACTTTAAAGCTAGAACAGTATTCTCCCTCACTTCAAATTCCTTTGGCTTTAGTATACTCTATTATTCCTTTAAGTGGGCTATTGATTATTTTTTATAAAGTTACCCAAGAGAAAAGTTAATCTATGGAAGCCACAGCAATTTTTATATTAGCGTTGAGTTTTTTATTACTAATAGGTATTGGTACCCCAGTAGCCTGGGGTATTGGGCTTTCCTCACTTTTGACTCTGTTAATTAGTTTACCAAACTTAACAGCTGTAACCACAATTGCTCAAAGAATAGGGACAGGATTAGATAGCTTTACATTGATAGCAATTCCATTTTTTATTCTTTCTGGTCAACTTATGACTCATGGAGGAATCGCTCAACGCTTAGTTCGTTTTGCTAAATCTATAATAGGTACTTTACCGGGTGGATTAGCATTAATCAATATTATTTCTGCTATGATGATGGGAGCTATTGCAGGGTCTGCGATGGCTTCTGCCTCTGCTATGGGGGCCATTTTAGGTCCTGAGATGGAAAAAGAAGGTTATGATAAGGAATATGGTGCAGCTGTCAATATAACTTCTTCAACGATGGGCTTAGTAATTCCACCAAGTAATGTATTGATTGTTTATTCATTAGCTAGCGGAGGAGTTTCTATTGCAGCTTTATTTCTTGCTGGATATATTCCTGGTATTCTTACGTGTCTTTTTCTGATGCTTGTTGCTTCAATTTGGGCTAAACGAAAAGGCTATGTAATATCTCAAAAAAGTAGTGCGAAAGAAGTATTTTCTAGTTTTTTAAGTGCACTACCTAGTTTATTGTTACTCTTTATAGTAATTGGAGGAATCGTGGCTGGATTTTTTACTGCTACTGAAGCTTCAGCAGTTGCCGTTTTGTATACTCTTGTTTTAGGTATTATTTACAAGGAAATTAAATTTAAAGACTTATCAATAATTCTTTTAGAATCGTCAAAAACTAGTTCAATTGTATTACTATTAATCGCCTGCTCCATGAGTATGTCTTGGGTTATGTCTTATGAAAATATTCCGCAAAATCTTAGTGATTTTTTAATTGGAATTAGTGATAATAAAATTATTATTCTTTTAATGATCAATCTCATACTTTTATTTGTAGGTATTTTTATGGATATTACACCAGCCGTATTAATTTTTACTCCAATATTCTTACCAGTGATTAAATCTATCGGAATCGACCCGATACAATTTGGAATTATTATGGTTGTGAACCTATGCATTGGACTTTGTACTCCACCAGTAGGTTCCGTATTATTTGTGGGTGTTGGTATTTCTAAAACTAGTATTGAAAAAGTGATTAAGCCTCTTTTACCTTTATTCATAGCTATGATTGTTGCTTTGGGACTTATCACTTACTTTCCTGAAATCACACTTTGGCTACCAGAAAAATTTGGATTCTAGTTTAAACTATCTTATTAAAAGATTGGTTTATAAATATTTTACGATAACTGATATTTGGTTTAATTTTGAAGAAAAGAAATTATCAAGAAAAAAGAATTAAATAAAATTCCTTTCGATTTTATCGAAGTTAAAAATATTGTAGCTAGAGCCTTAGAAGACTATATTAAAAAAAGTACTTCTGAGGGTTCATTTGTATTAAAACAAAAATCACCAGAGGATATTTTAAAATTATTACAAGTAGAATCTCTCTTTGAGAGAGGCTTTCAAAGCACCCAACAACTTAAAAAATTTGTATCTAATTACCTTGAAAATACAAATCGTTTGAAGAATCCCAGATATATGGGTCATCAAGTAGCTGTACCTCACGATCTTTCGGGTATCCCAGATTGGATAAATGGCACAATTAATAATCCTAGTTCTCTTTACGAAATGGGGCCAGCTGGTGCAACCCTTGAAAGCTTTATGATCAACTGGATGTTAAATAAGCTCGGATGGTTTAAAGGAAAGGATCTTAGCGATTTTAAAAGGTTAAATAAAAACGGTAGTGGAATTCTAACCCACGGGGGATCTATTGCTAACATGACTGCCTTATCATCTGCTCGTGCTGCAATTTCACCAAAGGCATGGGAGGAAGGAAATCCAGAAGATTTAGTTGTTATGGGGCCAAGTACTGCTCATTACTCTATATTAAGAGCATTATCAATAATGGGGATGGGTAAAAAGGCTTTTATACCTATTCCAGTAGATGAAAATGAGGTTATTATCAGTTCAGCTTTAGAAGAAGTTTATGTACAAATAAAAAAAGAAGGAAAACGTGTTATGGCATTAGTTGCTAACGCATGTGCCACTTCTACTGGTCTTTTCGATCCATTAGAAGAAATGGCCGCTTTCTGCAAAAAACATCGATTATGGTTTCATGTTGATGGAGCGCATGGAGCCGTTGCCCTACTTTCTAATGAGCATCGTCAAAAAGTCAAGGGAATTGAAGAAGCAGACTCTGTTATTTGGGACGCGCATAAAATGTTGAGAGTACCTGCTTTGTGTACAGCTGTTTTATATAAAAAACAAGAACAAATGTGGGATAGCTTTCATCAAAAAGGAAGTTATGTTTTTCATGAAAATGAAGTTATTGGAATGGATTCTATGCCTTTTACTATAGAATGTACCAAATCAGCACTAGGAACAAAACTTTTTTGGAGTTTTGCCATGGAGGGTCAACAAGCTATTGTTAGATTTATCGAAAACAGCTTTCAACAAGCTAAAGATTTATACAATTATCTTAATAGCCTAGAAGACTTCTATTGCCCTTACCCACCCGAGTCTAATATTTTATGTTTTCAATATAAGCCTAATATTATTGATGATCAACATCAACTTGCGCTACGCTATGAATTGATTAACTCTGGTGAGTTTTATATCACATCATGTATAATTCAAGGAAAAAGATATTTAAGGACAGTAATGATGAATCCATTTACAGATATCAAAGATTATGAAGCCCTGTCTATTGCAATTGCAAAATATGCCTCAGCCAATAAAATTTATGGAAACTAAAACTTAATTTTACTAAAATAGTATTTATGAATTCTTTTAAATTAGAAAAATATTTAATAAAAGTCTTTGAAGAAAATGGTATGTCAACTTTTTTAGCAGAAAATTTGACCCTAATTTTATTATTTATATCGATTCTTTTAGTTGGAAGAATAATATTTTGGATTTCCCGAAAAATCATTATTAATCTTTTTAATCGAATCGCTAAACGAACCCAATCTTCATTTGATGACTTACTATTAAAAAACAATGTTCCAAGACTGTTATCATATATCCCTTTTCTTTTTTTTGTTTTTGCATATATTCCAAATCTATTTGAATCAAAGTACATCAACTTATATATTGGTTCTAAGAATCTAATAGAGGCTGTTTCTGTAGTTCTATTGCTTAGTATAATTCGAGCTGTTTTGAAAGCCTTAAGTGACTATTTGAAGACCATTCCAGCTCTTCGAGACAAGCCTTTAGACAGCTATCTCCAAGTTATAATGATTTTTCTCTGGTTTATGGGAGTTATATTAATTCTTTCTATCTTAACCGGGAAGGACGTTTGGAGTTTTGTTACAGCTTTGGGCGCTTTATCTGCAGTATTACTTTTTGTTTTTAAAGACACTATTCTAGGCTTTGTAGCCAGCGTTCAGATTGCAGTTAACGATACGGTTCGAATTGGAGATTGGATTAGTATGCCAAATAGTAATGCAGATGGAGATGTGATTTCAATTAGCCTTTCTTCAGTCCAGGTCCAAAATTTTGATAAAACTATAACATCAATACCAACCTACAAATTAATCTCAGATTCTTTTATTAACTGGAGAGGCATGAGTGAATCAGCTGGAAGAAGAATCAAACGTTCTTTACTAATTAAAGTAAGTAGTGTTCGTTTTCTTGAATCTGACGAAATTCAAAAATTAAATCAAATAGATCTTTTAACTAATTTTTTAAAAAAAAGGAGTCTTGAAATAGAAAATGCAAATTTTCAAAAACAGGCTAATAAAAGTTTATTAATTAACGGTAGAAACTTTACGAATTTAGGTTTATTTAGATATTATACAGAAGCATACTTAGAAAACCATCCTATGGTAAACCCAGAAATGACTATAATGTGCCGTCAGTTGGCTCCAACTGCACAAGGAATACCTTTAGAGGTATATGTATTTAGCAAGGATAAGGAATGGAAAAACTACGAGCATATTTCAGCTGATATTTTTGATCATCTGCTAGCTTCAACAAAATACTTTTCACTTGAGTGTTTTGAATTAAGTGCCAGCTTCCCAACAAACAATTCTTAAAAAAAAGGTATGTAAACAACAGCCCTTTTAAACTTATTGATATCTAATCGATGCCTTGGCCCATAATGTATGGGGCTCCAGCTTCTTTTAAATCTTTTTCAATTTCTGGTATTTTATTCTTACTTATTGAAATAACTTCGGTACGTAAATCTGCTAATAATTTCTTGGCAATTTCTAGACTCTTCATGTGAAGTGCTGTAGGGCCGTAAGTGTCTCTTAATCCTAAAGTTGCATTGTACAAATAATTATCTAAACCTGATGGATTTTTTTCACCAACTTCGCTTTTAGATGGACTTCCAGATATACTTTTTTTAATTCGAATTAAATCAGCTTTTAAACCAGCAATTTTAGGCTCTATGGAGCCAGGAAGTATTTTTGCTCTTTTTAGAGCATTTGCCATTGCCTTCTGCATCTTGATACTTTCAGATAATACATCCTCAACAGCACTGATGTTATTATAGAGTTCTGAAATTTCATTCAAGTAAGTATTATATTCTTCATAACCAATTCCCTTTAAAACGCCTTCACGGATTGCTTTTACTTCAAATGATACTGGTCCGTCAAGCGGAGTAACTTCGCCATTTTTAACTAAAGCTAATGAAGCCTGGTAGAAACCTGGTTTTGCTAGGGCGCCACTACGGGAATATCTAGTAGATTCGGAAACAGGATAAGGATTAAAATGTGAGAAATCCCAAGCAATTCTATGACTTCCATCACTAGCTCTTTTGCTAATCTTGTTTATAACATTGCCTTCTTTGTCTTGAATGGTCAAAATCACATGTGCAGGTTCTTCTTCACGTTCTGCATCTAAAGCTTCCCACCCTGGAAAATTAATATTGGCATTTCTTTTGTTTAGTTCTATTTCTTTATCTCTTCTTATTTTCTCAGCTGTTTTATAATCATCTGCCAAATGGTAAGTAAAAACTGCTCCGTATTTTGGGTTTTTTGCAAAATAATAATCTGCACCTGTATTGCCAATTTTACTTCTTGGAACAAACCACTTAGCCGCTCTAGGGGTGAAAAGTTTTCCTTTTTGGTTCAAGTTATCTTTAGTAAATTCTCTTAAGGCGCTATAGTCATCAAGAATAAAAAATCCACGTCCGAAAGAAGCTGCGACTAAATCATTTTCTCGCTTTTGAATAGTCAAATCTCGAAAAGAAATAGTTGGTGCTCCATCAAGGATTTGCCATGATTTTCCACCATTTAAAGAGGTATAGATTCCAAATTCCGTAGCTGCAAAAAGTAAATTCTTTTTAACTGGATCCTGAACCATTCTCCAAATCAAAGTTCGCTCTGGTATATTACTACTTATGGAAGACCATGTTTGTCCTTTATCTGTACTTTTAAACAAATAAGGATTAAAATCTCCCTCTTTATGATTATCTAATGATACATAAACTGTATTAGCGTCAAATAGATCTGCTTTAATATCATTTACAAAAGTTCTAGGTGCAAGTCCCAAATTAGTTACAGGGATTTCTCTCCAAGAGTCTCCTCCATTTTCCGAAACCTGAATAAATCCGTCATCTGTTCCAGCATAAAGTAGACCTTCCTGAATAGGAGATTCAGCAAGTGAGGTAATAGTATTGTAATTTGACATAGCGCCAACATCCCAAGCATTATCCCAGCTTTGTTTTCGTCCCATAATGGGCAATGTTAGCCGATCTTCATTTCTGGTAAGGTCTCCAGAAACTGGCTCCCAATCATCACCCCTACTTTCAGATTTCCATACTCGGTAGGAAGCAAAATATAATCTTTTAGGATTATGAGGACTTACTAAAATAGGAGCATCCCAATTAAAACGCTCGTGTGGTTCGCCCTGTCTAGCTTTTGGCTGAATAGACACTTTTTCTCCAGTAGTTAAATCTACACGAAATAAAACACCTTGTTGATATTCACCGTAAATAATATCATTGTAAACAGGATCAGTTGCAGATTGGTGTCCGTCTGCACCAAGGGTTTTATACCAATGTTTATTTGCAATTCCTTCTTGCTCATCAGTCGCTGAAGGACCTCCAGCTGAACCATTATCTTGGGTTCCACCAAAAATATGGTAAAAAGGTTTCGCATTATTGACAGCTACTTTGTAAAATTGTGTAAGAGGAAGATTTTTCACATAACGCCAAGTTTCAGCAAGATCAAAAGATTCATAAATACCAGCATCAGTTCCTAACATTATGTAATCTGGGTCATCTTTTTTAAATACAATGGCATGATTATCTGAATGCTTATCCTTTTCTTGAAGTTGTACAAAAGTTTCACCTCCATCTTCAGAGGTAAGAACCCTAACATTCATCAAATATAGTCTGTCAAATTGATGAGGACTTGCATACAATTCTTGATAGTAATGCGGCCCTGTACCTCCAGAAACTGTATTTGACATTTTTTCCCAAGATTCACCACGGTTTTCAGAACGATAAACAGCCCCAGATTTACGATCTAATTCTATAGCAGCATATACGACGTCGGGGTTTTGAGGAGATATTGCTAATCCTATTTTACCCATATTTCGCCTTGGTGAGTCGTCATCATCTATTACACCATCATTATTAGAATCAGGATTGTTTGGTAATCCAGTTTTTAATATTTTCCAATTATCACCACCATTGTCAGAACGATAAATAGCAGTTCCAGGCCCCCCTCCCATCAGTGCGGCTACAGTTCTATGCCTGTCCCATGTTGCTGCATATAAAATGTTTGGATTTCGGGGATCAATCATGAGGTCTGTAACACCTGTCCATTGGTTATTTCCTAATACTTTTTTCCATGAAGTACCTCCATCAATTGTTTTATATAGACCACGTTCTCCACCTTTAGTCCAAAGTGGACCCTGAACAGCCACCCAAACTATATTGGAATTGTCAGGATGAACTATTATTTCAGAAATATGTTCAGATTTCCGTAAACCCATATTAGTCCATGTTTTTCCTCCATTTTCGCTTCGGTATATACCATCTCCGTAAGCTACATGTCTTCCTCCAACATTTTCACCTGTTCCAACCCAAACAATCTCGGGATTAGACGGATCTAAAGTTATGCATCCAGTTGAATAAGATGATTCATCATCAAATATTGGAGACCAAGTAGTCCCAGCATTTACGGTTTTCCAAACTCCCGATGATCCAGTAGCAACATACCAAATACTTTCGTTTTTTGGATGGAATTTTATATCGGCAATCCTACCAGATAAAAAAGCGGGACCAACATTTCGTAATTGAAAAGCATCTAATGAAACTGATAAGGGTGTATAATTAGTTTTATTTTTTTTCTTTTTTTGTGCATTTACTGATTGGAAGGGAACTAACAATAATAGTGTCAACAGTGGACTGATTAAAGATTTCATAAAGCAATTGTTTTAGATAACCTAAATTACTATTTAATTTGTGCTTTAACAATTGATTTCATTGATTTTTTAGATATTGTAATAAAAAAACACAATGAAAATTAAAATTTTCTTTTTAAATCTTCTTTTCTCTTGTACTACCCTGTTAATAGCACAAGATATTGATAATGATCTAGGTAAATCGATTGATTCTTTGACAAAAGGTTTGAATAAACAAAAAGGGTTAATTACTTCTTATAAGAAAGAAAATAAAATCTTTTTTGAAATAAATAAGGATTTATTGGATAAAGACCTGCTAATGGTAACTCGATTTGTTCAATTTCCATCTAATTTTCAAGCCTACCAAAATGCAGGATCAAAAACTAGTGAGCAACTCATTCATTTTACAAAAAAAGATAAAAAAATACTCATTATTCAAAAAAGTTATACAAACATCGCTAATATTGAAGATCCTATTGCTAAGAGTGTTGCTCAAAACAATTTTCCACCAATTTTATCGGCATTTCCAATAAAAAATACTGAAAAAGAAAGTTTTTTAATTGATGTCAGTAATTATTTTAATAATGATTCCCCTGGCTTTAATATTTTGAGTTCCACTCAAAAAAAACAATTCGGAATAGGGAGTGTAGATTTAAAGAGAAGTTTCATTGATAAAGTTAAAAGTTTTAAAGAAAATATAGAGATAACTCATACATTAACCTACAGATCAAATAAAGCTCCCAAGGATAACCTAACTAAAACAATTAGCTTTCAAATCAACCATTCAATTATTTTATTACCAAAGGATCTTATGCCAGTACGTTATTTAGATCCAAGAGTTGGATGGTTTAATTTAAAGAAATTCAACTATAGTTCTGAGGCATTAAAATCTGATGAAATAAGTATAATCCAGCGTTGGCGTCTTGAACCAAAAGACAAGGATGCCTATGCTGAAGGGGAGCTTGTGGAACCAATTAAACCAATAATTTATTATTTAGATCCAGCGACACCTAATAAATGGATTCCATATTTTAAAAAAGGAATAGAAGACTGGGCTAAAGTTTTTGAAAAAGCAGGATTTAAAAATGCAATTATAGCAAGGGAAATACCTACAAAAGATGAAAATCCTGATTTTAGTTTAGAAGACGTTCGCTATTCTTCTGTACGTTATGTAGCAACAACCACAAGAAATGCAACAGGACCACGTGTTTCTGATCCTCGCACTGGTGAAATATTAGAAAGCGATATTATTTGGTACCATAATCATCTGCGCTCATATAGAAATCGATATTTGTTAGAAACGGGTGCAGCAAATCCAAAAGCCAGAACTTTGGACACCCCAGAAGAAGAAATTGGGGAAATGATACGGCGTGTTATTTCTCATGAAGTTGGTCATGCTTTAGGACTGCCACATAATATGAAAGCAAGTTCTGCTTATCCGGTTGATTCCCTAAGATCTGGATCTTTTACACAAAAATATGGTATTGCCACTACTATTATGGATTATGCGCGCTATAACTATATTGCTCAACCAGGTGATAAAAATATTCGTTTTGTTAGGCAATTAGGCCCTTATGATGATTATTCCATAGAATGGGGTTATAGATATTTTCTCAAGGAAACTTCAGAAACTGAAAAAGTTTTTTTGAATAAAATGGTAAATAATAGAAGTATGAAACCCTTATTTATGTTTGGTTCAGGTGGAAATGATCCTAATACTCAAACTGAAAACATCGGTGATGACCCTGTTAGAGCAAGTATATATGGTTTAAAAAATCTAGAAATTGTTGCAAATAATTTAGATGAATGGACTACAATTAATGGTCAGTCATACGAAGACCTAAATGAATTGTATAATGAGATGATCTCTGTTTATAGAAGGTACGTTTATCACGTCATTAAAATGATTGGTGGAATCAGTGAAACTATAATGGTTAAAGGGCAAAAAAATATACCTTATAAAAATTTGAGCTATTCGGAACAAAAAAGAGCATTACATTTTTTAGATAAACATCTATGGGCTACCCAAAACTGGTTAATGGATAATGAATTGATTTCGAAAATCAAAAAAGAAGGAGTGTTGAAAACAATACAAAACCTTCAATACGCAGCATTAAATCAAATTTTAAGTGTTAAGCGATTGAATCGATTGCTTTCCTCAAAATTAACCCTAGTAAACAAGGGACTAGATCCTCATGAACTCATAAATCATTTATATTTAAGTTTTTTTGAATCAGATGCTCCATTAGATAAATTTCACATGGTTCTTCAGATTCGTTTTACACAAATTATTAAATCTCTTTTATCTGAAAAAAATTTAAATCCTATTATAAAAACCTCTATATTAAAATTTCGAAAAAATATTCATAAGAAGGCAATTAGACGAAGCAAAAAAGGTACATTTTCTACAAAGAATCATTACAATTATCTAACTGAAATTTCAGAATCACTCTAGCCTTAAAAAATTAAAATTATGTCATTATCTAACCTATATACTTCAAAATTCAAATCAAGAAATAGAGATCATTTTGCAGCGATTGTACGAATAGCTTTAGCAGATGGAAAAATTTCAAATCAAGAACAAGCTTTTATAAATCGCACCGCTATTAATCTTGAAATTGATGAGTCTGAAGTTGCTTCTATTATTGAAAATATTGATAATTACCCTATTAATCCGCCTGTTTCAAAAAAAGTTCGCCTTGAGCGATTATATGATTTAGCTAGAATGGTTTTTGCAGACAATATAGCTGATGAAGCAGAAAAAAAATTAATTTATCGATTAGTTATAGGCTTAGGTTTTGATCTAAACCAAGCTGACTCAATTGTCGAAAAGTCCTTTGAAGAGATATTAAAAGGGTCTGATGAAGATGAATTCATTTCTGCATTTTCAACTTTATAATAATTGCTTCCCCTATAATACAAATACCGCTATTAAATACAACTAAAGCAGAAGTTCCCCAATAAAACCAATTAAAATTATTTTCAATTTTAAATATTATGGCTTCGCCTAATAGACAAAGCCCAAAACCAGAAAGCAAAAGTCCACTAATTGAATATAAAAGCCACTTATTTCTCATTTTTTATATGAATTTAATTAAACTTCTTTATTAAAATTACTCATGCACTTCAAATTCAATTAATAAATAATTGTTTAGCTGAGTTTTTTTGACTTAAAATAAGAAGAAGTTCCTAAAAGTGCAATTATAAAAATTGAATAATACACGAAGTTTGGAGTAATAATTTTATCACCACTTGCATATGAATGAAGTCCTACCAAATAAAAATTTACTCCGAAATAGGTCATTAAAATACTTGCAAAAGCTACTATACTCATTAAATTAAAAATCCATGGGCCACGAAGTCCAGGAATTAACCGCATATGAATAACAAAAGCATATATCATAATACTTATCAAGGCCCATGTTTCTTTTGGATCCCAGCCCCAATATCTTCCCCAACTCTCATTAGCCCACATTCCTCCTAAAAAATTTCCTATAGTAAGCATTATCAATCCAACAGTGATTGCTAACTCATTAATTATAGTAAGCTCTTTGATTTGTAATTTTATTTTTTGTTTATTATTATTTGTAATAACTAACATCAGAAATAAAGAGACACCACCTATTATCATTCCCAAAGCAAAAGGTCCATAGCTTCCAACAATTACTGCTACATGAATCATCAACCAATAACTATCCAAAACAGGAACAAGATTGGCAATAGCAGGATCCATCCAATTCCAATGGGCAATCATTAAGATCATTCCTACAACAAAAGAAGTAGAAGCCATCGTTAAAGCAGACTTACGACCAAAAGCTAATCCAAAAAACTGAGTAGCCCAAGCTACATAAATCATCGATTCATATGCATCACTCCATGGTGCATGGCCAGAAATATACCAACGAGATATAAGTCCAGCAGTATGAAATATAAAAATGACTACCATAACAACTTGAAAACCTTTTACCAAAAGTGAAATAACGCGATTTGACTTAAAAATTTGTACAATTAAAACAAGAAAAAATAAAGTTCCTACATAAATATACCAACTGTATAGTTTTTTGAATATATCATATTTATTATATAAGATTTCTGCTTTTATCTTATCCTCAGTGGGAATGACTTCACTTCCAAACTTTTTTTGAAAACCATGAATACTTTCCAATAGATTATCTGCCTGTTTATAATCTTGATCTTCTTGAGCAAGTCGCAAGGACTGAAAGTAAAGAGGTAAAATATTACGAACGTATAATGAGTCTTTACCAATAAAATTAGATTCTCCTAGTTCTGGATAAGAAACCCATTTGTTATTAACATTATTGGGAATGGGGAAAATCCGCATCACTTTTCCCTCCAAAGCAGAATATAAAAGATTAACTCGGCGATCTAACTCAATAAAATCTTTTTGAAACTGATTCGGAATAGATGCGCGGTAAGCGTCCTCTAAAGAATTAGCGAGTTTATAATTACCTTGTAGATCAAAAAAAGAAAGCAAAGGCGCATACTTTGCTTTTTTGTTAATCCCAATAAGCATTCGAATACTGTCATTTCCTCGCTTTAAATAAATCAAAGGAACATTATACCAAACAGCAGGATTGTTCATTATAGATAATAATACTTGATCCGAGTTTAAATCTTTGTAAGCATCACTTTTGCTTACCTTTCGAAGTAGTTCTGAAGAAAAAGTATTTGCTGGCTTCATTCTTCCACCAGAGTCTTGAATGACCAATTCACCAAATTTACTTGCATGTGCTTCAGAAAAAGCATCTGCCCTAATAATTGAGTCAAAATCAATTGTCCCTTTTTGGAATTGACCTAAAGGTTGAGCGTTTAAATTAAATAATTGAAAAACAAATAATATAATGAATGATCCTAATGCTCTTTTTTTTTGGTTGATTTTTTCCAGAGCTTTAGAGAGATTCTTAAATCTTGTCTTTCCTATAAAAAATATTCCAATCATACTTAAATACAATAAAATATATCCTAGATATGTTATGTATGTTCCCCACCAGTCGTGGTTTACTGAAAGAATGGTTCCCTTTTCATCTGGATTAAAAGATGCTTGGAAAAATCGGTAGCCTTTGTGGTCCAAAACATGGTTCATATAAATGTCATAATCAAAAGATTCTGTGTCCTCCACCCTAACCTTACTCATAAATGACGCGTAACTCTTTTCTGTTCCAGGATATTTTTCCGCAATAAAGTCATTAAGCTTTATTGCAAAAGGTAATTCCAAAGCTAAAGAACCAAACTGTAAATAAAAATCTAATCCTCCAACGGAGACTTTTTTGGGGTCATTAGTAACTCCTTTTCCACCAAGTAAAGTGATTGTATCAAAATCACCCTTAGACTCTACTTTTAGTCGAAGTGCATTTTGAACAGCTTCTCCCTGATTATCTGCCTTTACAATGTCAATTCTGCCACGAAGTGCCGGTTCAGGAATTACAAATTGAAAATTGGGTAGCGTATATAATGAACGTAATTGGAGGGGTGTTTTAGTTTCAGCTTCTATATCACCTTCAAATTGATCAGCCATACGCATAAATTTTCCGGAGAAGGGAGATTTTATTGTGTATAGACCGTCTTTAAGTGTAATATTAATAGCGCCCTCTTGAGGACGATTTAATGTAAATAAAATATTATGAATATTTGCAATTTCGCCTTCTCTAAGATAATGATCATGGCGATTGCCATCTCCAGCTTCAACAATTTTGAGATAACGTTCTCCTTTATCGTCCAACACTAAACCTTCAGTGGCATTCTCGATAAAATCAACATAAGAAACCGTAAATTCTTGTCCGTTAAAATCATTATTCCATAAAAAATCATTTTTTGCATGTTCGGATAATAATAGGTCATCCTCAAGTTTCTTTCTTCTTGGCTGTCCATCAATTTCACCGTCAATGAATATTGTTAAGTATGTTTTATCAGATAGCATTTTACTTTCAGTCATCCCTTCACGAATAGGCATAACACCTTCATAGCCTATATAACGAGTAACAAAAGCTCCTAGAAGAATCAAAAGAAATGAAAGGTGTAGAAGTAATACTGCCCATTTTTCCCTTTTATAAAGGCGATATTTAAAAATATTACCACAAAAATTAATTGCCATAAAAACCATGATAAGCTCAAACCACCAAGCATTATATATCCAAATTTTAGCAGTGTCTGTGCTGTACCAACTTTCGATGAAAGTGCCAAAAGCCATTGCGGTGGGATATATTATAAAAAACATGGCGGTAAGTCTTGTGGAAAATAAAATATTAAGGAACCTTTCTTTCATCAATTACATCATCTTTCAAAAGCAAATATAATGCTTGTAGAATAATTCTGCTACCTCTTTTTACTTTTAAAAATATAATGTCTACAATTAAATTAAACTCCATATCATTATGGTTTTGTATTTTTGGTTTTAATGAAAATAATTCTGATAGGATCGGGAAAACTAGGTACTCAGCTTTATAAAACAATTATCTGTAAAAAAGATTTAGATATAATTCAATGGGTAGTAAGATCTAGTAAAAAGACCCTGACACCTGAGGGAATTCCAATAGTTCAAAAGATTGATAAACAACAAAATGCAGATGTTTATCTTCTGGCTGTTTCTGATAATTCAATACTTAAAGTTTCTAAAGAACTTCCTAATAATGCTTTTATAGTTCATACTGCTGGTTCAGTTCCCTTAGATATTATTAATCAAAAACGTACTGGAGTATTTTATCCATTACAAAGTTTTAGCATAGGTAGAGATATTGATTTTTCAAACATTCCAATTATCATAGAAAGTAAAATCAAAAAAGACCTCATCATATTAAAAAATCTAGCTAGAGGTATAAAAGCTACTTTCTACCAAATGAATTCAAAGCAAAGAGCAAAATTGCATCTATCAGCTATCTTTGTTAATAATTTCACTAACCATCTATTTTCTGAAGCGGCTTTGATCTGCAAAAACAATGACATACCCTTTAATCTCCTAAAACCATTAATTCAGGAAACCATTGATAAATTGCAAACCATGAACCCCAAGGCTGCACAAACTGGCCCTGCTATTCGAAACGATAGGCAAACAATTTTAAAACACCTTAAATTAATAAAAGACCCATTATTAAAAAAAATTTATAAAGTATTAACTTTGGCTATTCAAAAAAATGATGTCCAATAAAAATTACAAATCACTATTACCTAAAATTAAGACCTTTATTTTTGACGTAGATGGTGTTTTAACTGATGGAAAGGTACTATTGACTTCCGAAGGAGATATGCTGCGATCACTTGACACAAAAGATGGTTATGCAATTAAATGTGCCTTGATTCAGGGATATAAAATTGTAATTATCTCAGGCGGAATTAATGAAGGTATTCGTGAACGTTTCAAGGCCTTAGGTGTTTATGATATTTACCTTGGAGCCCATCATAAACTTGATTCATTTCAAGACTTAGTAGACAATTACAGATTAAACCCAGAAGAAATTTTGTATGTAGGGGATGATCTTCCTGATATTCCAGTAATGAAAAAAGTTGGAGTTAGCTGTTGCCCTGCAGATGCAGTTTCAGATGTCAAAACGATTGTAAACTACATTTCACATAAAAATGGAGGACAAGGATGTGTGCGAGAAATAATTGAACAAGTACTTCGTGTTCAAGGAAAATGGAGTTTGGACATAGGTGCTGGAAAAGATTAAATGATCGAAAAAGAAGGACTTGAAATAATTTTAGCTTCTAGCTCACCTAGAAGGCAGGCTTTTTTTCAAGAGATGGGCTTTCCTTTCGTTGTTAAAGTAATCCCAGTAAATGAAGAATTCCCTTCGGGACTCAATGGTATCGAAATTTCCCAACATATAGTCCGTCAAAAAGCCAACGCTTTTATTAACAAAATAAAAAATAATCAATTGATTATTACCGCAGATACAATCGTTTGGCATCAAAATCAATCTTTAGGAAAACCTAAAAACTTATTAGAAGCAAAAAAAATGCTTTCTGCGCTTTCAAACTCAAGTCATGAGGTCATAACGTCAGTTGGTTTCTTACAAAAAAAAAAATTTGAAATACTTTATGAAGTTTCTAAAGTAACCTTTGGAGAACTCTCAGATAAAGAAATAAAAAAATATATTATGACAGGTTCGCCACTAGACAAAGCTGGTGCTTACGGAATTCAGGATTCATTTGGAATGCAAAACGTGATTTCTTTAGAGGGTTGTTATTCAAATATCATTGGACTACCAATACCGAAAGTATTGAAAAAAATAAAAGAAATTATAAGTGAAAATTAGTCGATTTTCCAAATTCACAATATCTTGAAGCTATGAAAATTATAATGCCTATTGTTTTAGTAGTTCTAACAAGTTGCGCTGAGTCAAAATTAAGACCTTCGTATGCAACTTCAATTCCATTAAATCAAGAATTTAAGAATTATTGGTTTGATGGAAAAGCTGAAATAACTACTTATGAATTAAACCAGTCTCGATACGGTTCTCCTAGGAAAGGTAGTGCAGTATTGATTTATGTTACCGAAGACTTCTTGTCTAAAGAACAGGTGAAAGCCAATCAAAAATCTGAAGCATCACACAGTATATTAAAACTCAATCGGACCAAAAACTTTTTAACAGGCATATACCCTTACTCCATTATGACTAGCATTTTTTCGCGCTTGGGACAAAGTAAACCTATGATAAAAGCCACAACCTCTATACAAGAATGGTGTGGACAATCTTATCTTCAACTTAACCGAAGAAAAGGTATAGAAATTATTAGTCACTCATATTTTGAAGGCGAATCGGATCAAAATTTAAAGTTCCAAGATGCTTTAACAGAAGAGGAGCTTTGGATGTGGATCCGCACCCAACCTGAACACCTTCCTGAGGGATCTTTTCAATTACTTCCTTCCTTTGAATATTTACGGCTTAAACATAAACCTATTCAATTATACAAAGCAGAAGCATTTTTGGCACAAAATCAAAGCTTGAATACTTACTCTATAACCTATCCTGAATTATATCGTAAGATTACTATAGACTTTAAGCCAAAAGCTCCGTTTAAGATCATTGGATGGACTGAACAAGATTTAAAAAATAAAGATCTAACCACTAGTGCTCAAATTAAAAAAACCCTAAAACTATCCTACTGGAAATTAAATAAACTTGGAGATGAAAGTTTTCGAGATTCATTGGGACTAAACTAATATTTATGAGAAAAGTATTCTTGTTTTTCTTTTTAACGAGCCTTTCAGCCATCTTTAGTCAAGATAGTGCCCGAATCCTTAAGCAACTTCAAAAGCTTAATACCCTTTGCTCAGTTCTTTATGTTGCTGCACATCCTGACGATGAAAACACTCGTTTGATTTCTTTATTTTCCAATCAATACAATGCCCGTACTGCATATCTCTCTCTCACAAGAGGTGATGGAGGTCAAAACCTAATTGGTACTGAATTAAGAGAGGAACTAGGATTAATTAGAACACAAGAACTTCTAGAAGCAAGAAAAATTGATGGAGGTCAACAGTTTTTTACAACAGCGAATGATTTTGGATTTTCTAAAAATCCAGATGAAACCCTAAATATTTGGAACGAAAAAGAAATCTTATCACAGATTGTCTTTCGAATTAGAGCTTTTAAACCTGACATTATAATCCATCGATTTGATCATCGAACACCAGGGAGTACACACGGCCATCATACCAGTTCATCCATGCTCAGTGAAAAAGCATTTCATTTATCAAACGACCCTAATGCGTTCCCAGAACAATTAAATCGCGTAAGCCTTTGGCAAACGAATCGTCAATTTTATAATACATCTTGGTGGGCCTATGGAGGAAGAGAAAACTTTAAAAAAGCTGATAAAAGCAACATGATTCCTCTGGAAAGTAATCCTGTAGATTTACTTTTAGGCAGAACTAATGAAGAAGTTGCTGCTAAAAGTAGAAGTCAACATAAATCACAAGGTTTTGGTAGTTCTCCTAAATTGGGAAGCCAAACGGAATACTTAGAATTAATAAATGGAAACAAACCCTCTAATACCAATCCACTGGATGGAATCGATATTTCATGGAATCGTGTAGAAGGAGGTAATAATATTAAAAAACAAATTGAAGCAATAGTTTCTGATTTTGATATAGAAAAACCCTATAAAAGTGTTTCTGCATTAGCAGAGGTATATCAATTGATAAGAAATCTTGAAAACAATCATTGGAAAAAAATCAAATTAGCAGAAGTAAAAAAATTGATCAAAAATTGCTTAAGACTTCGATTACAATTCAATACTTTTAAAGAAACAGGTGTACCAGAATCTTATATCCCTGTGGAAATTAAAGTAATCAATCCGAGCCCTATTTCAGTTAAATTAATCTCTGTTGATGGTCTTTTAAAACTAGAACCTTCAAAAATCTTAATCCAAAATAAAGTTTGGAAAAGACTCAAAAATATAAAACTACCTAATGAAAATACTACTCCATATTGGTTATTAAAAGAAGGTAATTTAGGTAATTATGAAGTACAAAATGAAAATTTTAAAGGTTTACCGGAAACTCCAAATCTTTTAAAAGCTAAAATATCAATTCAAATTAATAATATTGTTATTCCAATTGACATTCCACTTACCTACCGTTCAACTGACAAGGTTGCTGGAGAAGTGATTCAAAATTTTCAAATACTACCGAGAGTAACGACCAAACTAAATAAAAAAGTTATTTTATTTCAAGATGATTTATCAAAAAAAGTTCGTCTTCAGGTTCTCTCACACATTAATAATTTTAGAGGTAAAGTGTCCCTGAACACTCCAGAGGGTTGGACTGTTCTTCCACAAAGTCAAAAAGTTGAAATTAAAAAGACAGGAGTTTCGAAAGAATATATATTTGAAGTAACTCCTCCGAAAGGAAATTGTACTGGAAATTTTTCTTCCATAGTTACAGAGGGAGAAAAAAATTACGATATGTCTCTAAAAGAAATTAACTATCCTCACATATCAAAACAGTTTTTATTAAGTCCCAACAAAACTACTGCTTCTAGGATTGACATTAAAACCAACGTTAATAAAGTAGCTTATCTAAATGGAGCAGGTGATAAAGTTGCTGAAAGTCTTCGCAATTTAGGTATATCAGTCACTGAAATTAATGTTAATGATTTGAGATTAGAATCACTTTTATCCTACCCTACACTTATAGTAGGTATTCGAGCTTTTAATGTACATAAAGAATTAGCATATAAAAATAAAATTTTGTGGGATTATGTAAAACAAGGAGGGACAGTGATTGTTCAATACAATACAAGCAGAGGTTTTGATTCATCACAAATGGCACCTTACCCGATTAAAATCTCTAGAGATCGCGTTACCAACGAAAATGCCGAAGTTCGTTTTTTACAAAAAAATCATCTACTTTTAAATAAGCCAAATAAAATTTCATCTAAGGATTTTGATGACTGGGTACAAGAACGAGGTTTGTATTTTGCGTATGATTGGGACGATCGTTACCAAACCTTGTTTTCTATGAATGACAAAGGAGAGAAACCAAAAAATGGAAGTCTGCTAGTCGCAGATTATGGTGAAGGAAAATTTATTTTTACAGGTTTAAGTTTTTTTCGTGAACTACCTGCAGGAGTACCTGGAGCCTATCGTTTGTTTATCAACTTAATATCTTACGGAAAATGAAACAATCCACCTACTTACTACTTATTGGTATTAACGTTTTGTACTGGCTTTGTTTTTTCATTTTTATGACATTCTATAAATAATGGAGTTATTCGATTGGATCGTCCTTATCATCACTTTAACAATTATCGTTCTTTTCGGTATATGGAAAAATAACAGTCATAAAAATATACATGAATATCTAAAAGGGGGAAATGAAGCCAGATGGTGGACTGTAGGTCTTTCTGTTATGGCTACTCAGGCCAGCGCTATTACTTTTTTGTCAACACCAGGCCAAGCTTATCACGATGGTATGGGATTTGTGCAGTTTTATTTTGGACTACCCTTTGCTATGTTTGTAGTATGCTTGTTTTTTATTCCAATTTATCATAAACTTAAGGTATACACTGCTTACGAATTTTTAGAGAATCGTTTTGATATCAGAGTCCGAACCTTAACTGCAATATTATTTCTTTTACAAAGGGGTTTAGCTTCAGGGATTACGATATATGCACCAGCCATTATCTTAAGTGTTGTTCTAGGATGGAACTTAAAACTCATGGTTATCCTAGTTGGATCTTTAGTCATTACATATACCCTGATTGGTGGAACCAAAGCAGTAAATGTTACTCAAAAACAACAGATGTTTATAATTTTCCTTGGAATATTTATTGCTTTCGGATATATTATTAAAGGCTTTCCAGAAGGTATTTCTTTTTCAGATGCACTTCAAATTGCAGGAAAAGCAGGAAAATTAGAAGTTTTGGATTTTAGCTTTGATCTAAGAAGTCGATACACCTTTTGGAGTGGTTTGACGGGAGGATTCTTTTTAGCCCTCTCATACTTTGGTACAGATCAGTCTCAAGTACAACGTTATCTGTCTGGAAAATCCTTAAAAGAAAGTCAAATAGGACTTGTTATGAATGGTCTGTTGAAAGTTCCTATGCAATTTTTTATTCTTTTAATTGGTGTTATGGTTTTTGTGTTTTATCAGTTTGAATCTGCTCCATTAAATTTTAATCCAAAAGCTATCGCATCAATAAAAAAAACTGAAGAATTAGCTGCCTTCAAAACTTTAGAAATAGAAAATTTAAAAACACAACAAGAACTCAAAAATGCATTGATAAATAGGAGCAATCAAGATGAGATTAAATTTTTGAGAAAAAAAGAATTAGATCAACGTAATAAAGCAAAAACCATTATTAGAATGGCAGTTCCAGAACAAGAGACAAATGATAAAGACTATGTCTTTATCTCTTTTATTCTCAACAACCTTCCCTCAGGGCTTATTGGTTTACTTATTGCTGTAATTTTTTCTGCAGCAATGAGTTCAACAGCATCAGAACTTAATGCTCTTGCTACAACAACAACAATTGACTTGTATAAAAGAAATATAGGTCCAAAATCAGAATTACATTATGTAAATGTATCAAAAGTATTCACCTTATGTTGGGGACTTCTTGCCATTTTTTTTGCAAGTATTGGAAATTTATTTGAGAATCTTATACAATTAATTAATATAATCGGCTCTGTGTTTTATGGAACTATACTTGGTATTTTTTTAGTTGCTATTTTTATAAAAAGTATAAAAGCAAAAGCAGTTTTTTGGTCAGCGGTGGTTTCTGAATCTATCGTTATCTTCATTTTTGTTCAAGATTTAGTAAGTTTTTTGTGGTTAAACCTTATAGGTGCTTTATTAACTGTAATAATTAGTAGATTATTTCAAAAACTTCATGATAAAAAATATACATAAAACTTTAAAAAGCAAACTGATAAATGATTGCAAGTTTGTCCATTTTTAATTGTTATTAATATCAGAAGGGTTTTTTTCACTTTTTATTTTTATTAGCCAAAAAACAATAAAAAAGGTCTTCATTTGAAGACCTTAATAGTAGCGAGAGGGAGACTTGAACTCCCGACCTCCGGGTTATGAATCCGACGCTCTAACCGGCTGAGCTACCTCGCCTTTGTGGTGGTCAAATATAAAAACATAATCTACTACGAACAACCTTTTGAAAATATTTTAAAATAAATACCCTTGTTATTGTTTTTTCAATATATTGGGATCCTTAAATATTTAAAATGAGTGATAAAATAAGCTATTCTATCGAGTATGACTTCCATGCTTCTAAACAGATGTTATATCAATACCTTTCAACACCTTCTGGCCTTGGTGAATGGTTTGCCGATAATGTGAATTCTCGGGGGGAAAACTTTACCTTTATTTGGGATGATTCAGAGGAATATGCTGTTGTATTACAGAAAAAGAATAATGAACGTATTCGTTTTCAATGGAAGAATGATGAAGAAGAGGGAAATGACTATTATTTCGAGTTTAAAATTCAGGTAGATGATCTAACAAATGATGTTTCATTGATTATAACCGACTATTCAGATGAAGATGAATTAGAGGAGTCTAAAATGCTTTGGGATAATTTAATTTCAAGTTTAAAGCAAATTTTAGGATCAAGCTAAACAATTCTTATGTTTAACTGTAATGGAGTTATAGTTTCAAATTTAAATCAAGGAGAAGAGGGCTTGATTCGTGCTTTGCACACTAATTTTTTTTTAAATGAGACAATACGTTTAAATGAAAATAAAATTCTATTACTAGAGGAACATTATTTTAGGATAATTTCAAGTTTAAGAAGATATCGTTTTAAAATTCCGATGAATTATACAATGGATTTTTTTCAAGATGAACTTCAAAAGCTTATTCAAAGTCAAAAAAAAAAAATAGAAAACGCTGTTTTCTCATTACAGTTTATTAAGCTTTACAATACGACTCAATTTATTATTAGTTTAAACCCAACTGAATCACTAAAATCAATTAATAGTTCTTACAACATAGACCTCTATAAAGAAGCTAATATTTCTTCTGGTGACTTGTCAAATCTTTCTCCAACCAATTGGGGAATTAGAATTATGGCTAAGCAATATGCGCGAGAAAATGGATTGGAGGATGTTATACTTTTAAATGAAAATAAAAACCTTGTAGAAAGTCTAAGGGGTAGTATTTACCTTCTCCAAGGAACTAAATTATTAACACCAAAGTTGGAAGAAGGTTGTCAAAACTATACATTTCGGAGTGCTTTTAATAAATGGCTTGAAAAAAAACAAAATCTTTATTCAATTCTTGAGAGTAATTTGAACCCATTCGAACTTCAAAAATCAGAAGAAATTTTTATTCTTTCATTAGAAATAGGTTTGACAAGTGTTTCTAATTATCGTAAAACACGGTATCCTCAAAAAAAATGTCAGGGAATTTTTAGAGCTCTAACTGATGATATATTTAATTAGCGTTCGGATTTTCTGGTGTGTTTAGCCAAATTAAATATTGTCCACCGAGAGCTATCATGCATTCTCGCCACATATCTATTGCGGGAATTTTAAGCAATTCTAAAGTTGATTTAAATTCAAAAGGCTCCCATGATTTTTCATTTATTTCTAGTTCTAATTGTCCCTTAGTCCATCCACTATAACCGAGAAAAAATCGAATATTTTCTTGAGTAAGTTCTCCTTTTTTTAATAAATCAATCACATCCTTAAAGTCACCACTCCAATACAGTTTTTTTGAAATAGGAATACTATTAGAAATATTGTCACCTAAAGTATGGATATAAAATAAATTATCTTGTTCGATTGGTCCACCAAAAAAGAGGGGAAAATTAGATTTTACTCCCTCCATAACCTCACCAAGAGTATATTCTAATTTTTTATTGAGGATCAAACCCAAACTTCCCGATGATTTATAGTTTGTGAGTATAATAACGGAACGGTGAAAATTAAAATCACCAATAATAGATGGAGTAGCAACAAGTAAATTCCCTATATCCATTAAGTTAAATTAACAAAAAAAGCTCCACGAGGGAGCTTTAAATCAAATATTTTAATGAGTCTAATTAACTGAACCTGACAATTCAGCACCTGCTTTAAACTTTACTACATTTTTAGCTGCAATTTTTATTGTAGCGCCAGTCTGTGGGTTTCTTCCATCACGAGCTGCTCTTCTGGATACTGACCAAGATCCAAATCCGACCAGAGAAACACGTCCACCTTTTTTTAGTGTACCAGATACGCTACCTAAAAAAGATTCAAGAGCTTTTTTTGCTGCTGCTTTAGAAATGCCAGCATCAGCAGCCATTCCATCAATTAATTCTGTTTTGTTCATAATTATTTTATTAAAGGTTATCTAACAAATTTATATGGATTTTCCTTTAAGGCTCAAAAAACCTAGGGAAATCAATAGTTTTGTTAATAAGTAAGGTGTTTTGTTGATAAGGATAAGTCTATTTCTTACAAAACACAGGCATCTAAAGTAAATTTGTAACCATTCAAAAGTGCCTTTACCGACATTTTTTTCTTATTTGGTAGCTGGATTTCAAGACAATTTAGATATCCTTGTGAATTTGTGATGAAGATCTGATTCTGTTTTATTAATATTTGATTTAAAGGATGGATATGTTTTTCAAATATTATTTCTGCTTTTAAAATTTTAAATCTTTTTATAATTCCATTGTTTTTAAAAAAAGACCATGCTCCAGGATAAGGACTTAAGCCCCTTATCTTATTTTTTAACATTTTTAAATCATTTCCCCAATCCAATCTTGTATTTTCATCGGTTAACTTTGGAGCTTTAGATTCAAATTTTAAAATATCTTGCTCAATTGGCTTGATTTTACCTGATTTAACTCCCATTATAGTTTGAATCAATAAGGGGGCACCATAATAAAGTAATTTATCGTGCAGAGTACCTGCATTTTCTGCTAGTTCAATTATAACTTCTTTTTTAAGTAATATTGAGCCTGAATCAATATTATTATCTATTAAAAAAGTAGTAATTCCTGTTTTTTGTTCTCCATTTATTAAAACCCAGTTAATAGGAGCAGCTCCCCTATAATTTGGCAAAAGCGAGGCATGAAGATTAATTGTTCCTAATTTTGGAAAGGACCAAACAACTTTAGGCAGCATTCTAAAAGCAACAACAACAAAAGCTTCAGCTTTAAGATCTATTAAGTTAGAAATAAATTCTGGTGCTTTAAGATTAGTTGGCTGAAGAATAGAAATTCCATAAGATTCTGCTACTTTTTTTACAGCTGAAGAAGTTAATTTTTTCCCTCTTCCTGCTTTTCTATCTGGTACAGTTACAACTGATAAAACTTTAAATTTTGCATTTAATAAAGCTTCTAAACAGTAACTTGCAAATTCGGGAGTACCAAAAAAAACAATTGATGGAAGGCCTATTTCATTACTCATCATATTAAAAAAAGAATTTTTAAACTGGATTATAAAGCTTTATCATCAAATTACAAATTTTGCTTTATCTGGTAAACAAAATTTTAACTAAATTATCTAATGAATAACCTTGGTCTTAACTTCTAT
>CENP01108341.1_pt1 | contig 25934 bp, 20 predicted proteins | sample 361281 | NCBI WGS metagenome assembly CENP01 (sample SAMEA2591122, study PRJEB7988) | marine metagenome | biome: marine biome (ENVO:00000447); feature: deep chlorophyll maximum layer (ENVO:xxxxxxxx); material: saline water (ENVO:00002010), including plankton (ENVO:xxxxxxxx) | depth 70 m | reverse complement strand
CAATCTCCGCTCATATGAATGTTTGGAAAACGTGTCAGAATTTGTTTGTAGGATTCTTCGAGTTGCATCAAAGCAACTGGTTTTCCAATGCAAGTGTGTCTACCTATACCAAATGCTAAATGCTTATCCGCATTCTCACGTTCAATATTAAACTGATCTGGATTGGAGAAGACAGCAGGATCTCTGTTGGCAGCTCCGTACCACATGACAATTTTTTCACCAGGACCCATCAGCTGACCACCAACCTCTGTTTCGCAAGTAGTGGTTCTGCGCATGTGCATGACTGGAGAAATCATGCGAATGCATTCTTGTAAAAAATTAGGCATGAGCTCGGGGTTGTCTATGAGTTTTTGCTTTTGAACAGGATTTTCGGTGAGCAGCTTAATGGCACCACTAAGAGTATTACGCGTTGTATCATTGCCGGCAAAAATGATCAGCAGCCAAGAACCATCAAGGAACTCAGGACTTAATTGATGACCCTCTAACTCTGCATTGGCAATTGCAGAAAGTAAATCATCGCCAGGATCTTTTCTTTTAGCATTCAATATATCTCTGCCATATTCAAACATTTCATCGACCATGGCATTGAACATATCGATCATTTCGGTATTCACCGGTTCGTTAGACTGTTCGGCATCAAATTCTTTTTTGAGTTGCTCAACTTGAATGTATTGGGCCAGTTCAAGAAATTCCATCCAAGTAACTAATTTTTGTCTATCAGCCTCTGGAATGCCAAGAATTTCAGATAAGGTAAAAATGGGAAGTTGTTGTGAAAAGGCAGTTACAAAATTACAGTCTTCTTTGGTGTTAATTGCATCTAGCAAATCTGTTACTTTGGCCTTAACTTTAATTCTTAAATTAGATACATAATCTGGTTTGAAGAAGGGCATGTGCTCACGCCTTAGATTGATATGCATATCGCCATCTAGATTTAACATGTGATCAACCGCAGATCGCCACAACTTAGGATGTCTTCTTTCTTCGCTGCCTAAAGTGATCATGGTGCCAGTGCCTGCCTGGGATGAGAAGATCTTAGGATTGGATGAGACCTTTAAAATATCTTCATGACGAGTTAATGACCAAAAGCCAGGCTCTGGATCATTTAAGAATGGAGGATGTAAAAAAACAGGTGCTTCTTCTCGCATTTTTTTGAAGTGAGCAAACGGCTGTCCTTGTGTAAAAACATCTAGATCAGTGAAATTAACATCTGATTTAAAGTTATTAATAGGTGGATGAGCATTTGAACTGAATGTTTTTTTAGCAATTGCATTACTTATAGATATAGGTTCACTCATTAATCTAATACCTCAACATCACCAAGATTTAATGCTCTAATGGGCTCCTCAATTTTACTAAGATCACCTACAACCAACCAAATCCATTTATTAGGTTTAATATGCTGCTGAACCTTCAATTGAATTTCATCCAAAGTCGGTTCTTTTAATAAATTAGGTAGCTTATCAAGATAATCTAGATCTCTATCGTAAATTACAATATTTGAAAGCCCATTTTTTAATGCTCCCAAGGTTTCAAATCTTCCAGGCAGTCGAAGCACTTTGGATGCTTTAGCCTTCGAAAGCTCATCAGCACTTATTGGTTTATCTGTAAGATATTCTTGATACTCTTTTATAATTTCTAACATTGATTCGGAAGTCTTGTCTGTTTGAACAGGAGCAGTTACCAGCATTGCTCTTTGTCCCTTAGCATCACCCAATCTTGTTCTAACGCCATATGACCAACTCTTATCTTCTCGAAGATTCATGTTAAGTCTTGAGGTAAAACTTCCGCCAATAGCATAGTTCATATAATTTAACTCAATCTCTTCCTCCGTTGCTGTAGGAGGAAGTAGCTGACCTGCAACAATGTATGATTGTTCAGCATTGGGTTTATCAATTAAATAGATTCTTCGTGTTTCTGGAAGAGAGACATTTGGAATAACTTTTAATTCTGTATCCGATGCACTTTCCCAGTCTCCAAACTTCATCTCAAGCAAATTTACCATCTCATCCAAAGAAATATCACCAGCAACAGTAAAAGTTAAATGTTTAGGATTGAGTGCAAGTTGATGAAGACTTGATAGTTTTTTGGCATCAATATTCTCAATAGTTGAAGTTACTCCAGATCCTATTAGGAGTTTTCCGTAAGGATGATCTGCACCATATAAAAGATTTCCAATATTTCTAAAGGCAATTGAGGAGGGTCTAAACTCATCTCTTTTAAATGCTGCAAGAGTTTGTTTTTTAATTCTAGCAATTTCACTTTCTGGAAAAGAGGGGTACATGATTGCCTCTTTTGCAAGGTCTAAAGTTTTTCCTAAATTTGATTTTAACGAGGAAAGTGATACGAAGGATGTGTCTAAATCAGAGCCGAAGCCAATATTTGATCCCATAGAATCCAAAATCTCATCAAATTCAAGAGATGTATATTTTTTAGTACCCTCATTAAGCATATCCATCATAAAATTTGTATAACCAAGTTGATCGATGTTTTCTTGGGCATATCCAAAATTAAATTGAAAATTCATTTCAACCAGAGGAACATTCTTACGTTCAGCTAGAACAACTCTAGCTCCATTAGATAGAGTTGCAGTTTGCAGAGAAGGAAATTTAAATGAAACTTTTTCTGTAGGATATGGAATGCCTTGTGATCTATCTACTGAGTTTTGATTGGCTGAAAGCTTTTCAATCGGAAGGATAGTAAGAACATATGGAGTATCATCAATCCATTGAGCAAATGTCTTTTTAATGTTTGCAGGAGTAGCTAAATCAAGAAATTCAGCACTTTTTTTATAACATCCGGGATTTCCTGTATAGGTTTGACATGTTGCTAGCAGATCAGATTTACCCCCAAACCCCCCAATTCTTTGAATGCCTCTTATAAATCCAGCTAATGCTTTTGTTTTCTCTGCTTTAAGTAGCTTTACATCAGGACCTCTTTTAATGAACGATTCCAAAACATCATCCATTGCTTTTTCGACTTTTTTTGGATCTTCGCCAGCTACAACATCCGCAACTACAAAAAACATACCTGCGATTTCTCTATCGTAATAAAATGCAGATACGCTTGTTGCAATTTGTTTCTCATAAACTAATTCTTTATAAAGAGGTGAATTTTTTCCTCCAACTAAAACGCTGGATGCTATGTCAAAATGAGCAGCAGCCTCTGTATCTCTCTGGGGCACATTCCATGCCTTGTAGATTCGTGCTTGAGGGACATTATCAAACATGATGTCACGCTTTTCTTCGCTTCTTTTAGCAATCCAAATATCGGGTTTTACAAGAGGAGGCCCAGCTGGAATGTCGCCAAAAAATTTATTCACTTTTTCTTTTGCTGTTTCTAGATCAATGTCTCCAGCTAAAGCCAAGACAGCGTTATTGGGGCCATAATATGTTTTAAACCATTCTTGAACGTCTTCAAGCGAAGCAGCATCCAGGTCCTCCATTGAGCCTATAACAGACCATGAGTAGGGATGGCCCTCAGGAAATGCAGATTCAGCTATTCTTGTAAAGGCTTTGCCATAAGGTTGGTTTTCGCCTTGACGTTTTTCATTTTGAACAACACCTCTTTGTTCATCTAACTTCTCTTGATCAACCACACCAAGTAAGTGACCCATGCGGTCAGATTCCATCCATAAAGCTAAATCTAATGCATTCGTTGGGACGTTTTGAAAGTAGTTTGTTCTATCAGAGTTTGTAGTTCCATTTTGATCAGTTGAACCAATTTTTTCAAAAGGTTCAAAATATTCGCTGTTATAGTTTTCTGTTCCATTAAACATCAAATGTTCAAATAAATGAGCGAAACCAGTTTTACCAGCTTTTTCATTTTTCGAACCAACGTGGTACCAAACATTGACAGCAACCATGGGAACTTTTTTATCTTCATGCACTATTACAGTTAGACCATTATCAAGTTTGAACGACTCGTATTTAATTTCAGGAAGGTCTTTTAGCAATGAAGCTTGAATTGAAAGAATAAATATTAAATTAAGCGTTAAAGCATTAAAAAATCTTTTCATTGATCTGTATCCCATAGAATTGAAAATATATTTTATACTTTAGTTATCTGAATATACACATAACCATGAAAATTAATAAAACTCATTCTTTGTTGTTTCTTCTGGGAATCTCCATTCTTATAACTAGCTGCTCAGAGTCTTTAAGTGATACTACTGATGGCAGATTAAGGTACTGGATTTCAACCCTTTCTTCTGATGAGTTTGAAGGCAGGGCACCTGGTACTGAGGGAGGACAGTTAACTAAAAATTTTATTTCTAAAACATTTCAAGATTTAACATTAGATCCTGTAAATGGAAGTTACTTTTTAGATGTTCCTACTTCAGAAATTACTTTAAAAGATTCTTCCTATTTAACACTTTCTTTTAGAGGTAATGATCGAAAAATGATTACAGGCGATGAAGTGGTCTTTTGGACTAAACAGGCTAGAGAATATAGAAAAATTAGAGACAGTGAGGTTGTTTTTGTGGGCTATGGAATTGTTGCCCCTGAATACGATTGGAATGATTATGAAGGCATTGATGTTAAGGGAAAAACGGTTGTCATTCTGGTAAATGATCCAGGTTTTGCTACAAGAAAACTTAGACTTTTTAATGGTAGATCAATGACTTATTATGGAAGATGGACTTATAAATTTGAAGAAGCTGCTCGCCAAGGCGCTGCAGCTGCCATAGTTATCCATGAAGAAGAGCCTGCAGCTTACCCATGGTCTGTAGTTGAAAATAGTTGGCAAGGACCTCAATTAGATCTTCAGAGAGATGATTTGGGTGCAGATAGAGTGATTTTGGAGGGCTGGATTAGAGATAGTACTTTAAATGATGTCCTTAACTTTACTGGATTTAATTATGATTCATTAAAAGAAATAGCTCTTGAGAAAACTTTTTCTGCATTTCCATTGAGAGGCTTAACACTTAGTTCAGAAATACATAACAAGGTGAGATATCTTCAGTCCCATAATATCGCTGCGGTTAAAAAGGGATTAACTAAACCTGATGAATATATTTTATTTATGGCGCATTGGGACCATCTTGGTTTTATGGAGGGTGCTCAAATAGGTGATGATAAAATTGCGAATGGGGCTGTTGATAATGCAACAGGAGTGGCGGCTGTATTAGAGTTTGCTAAAAGATTTTCTGAGATTGAAACTGAGAGATCTGTTATGTTTCTTGCGGTTACTTTGGAAGAGTCTGGCTTGTTAGGATCTGAGTATTTTGCAAAATACCCGCCTATTGATTTATCAAATATTGTTGCGGGCTTTAACTATGATGCCATTTTGCCAACTGGTTTAACGAATGACATGGTTGTTGTGGGTTATGGAGCCTCAGAGCTTGAGGATCTATTGGAAGATGAACTAGGTAAATCTGGGCGATATATTAATCCTGATCCAAATCCAGATAAGGGCTATTTCTATAGATCTGATCATATAAGTTTTGCAAAAAGGGGAGTTCCAGTCCTTTATGCTGATGGAGGTTTTGATTTGGTTGATGGCGGCAAGGAAGCTGGTTTTATTATTGAAGAGCAATATCGTCTTGATGCATATCATGGAGTTGCTGATGAATATGATGAATCTTGGAATTTAGATGGTCTCAACCAATCAATTGATGTGATATTTAATATTAGTAATGAATTAGCAAATAGCTCACAATGGCCTAACTGGTATGAAGGAAATGAATTTAAATCAATTAGAGATATATCTAGATCTGATAAATGAGAAGTATTTATGCATAAAGATATCATTGTAATCGGGGCTGGGATTTCTGGCATTGCTGCTGGGTATAATCTTCAAAAAAGCTGTCCAGACAAATCATTTGTAATTTTAGAAGGTAGAGAATCGCTTGGAGGGACTTGGGATTTGTTTAAATACCCTGGTGTCCGTTCTGACTCTGATATGCATACACTTGGCTTTCGTTTTAAGCCTTGGATACATAGGAAATCAATTGCAGATGGCCCCTCCATTTTAGAGTATCTCAACGAAACAGTTGACGAGTATGATCTGAGAAAAAAGATCATTTTTAATCAAAAAGTTATTGCTTCTAATTGGGTTTCAGAAAAATCAATATGGGAATTAACAATTGCTAGTAACGGTCAGCAATTGGCCATGACTTGTAACTTCTTATTTCTATGCGGTGGCTATTACAGTTATGACAAACCCTACATGCCAGAATTTCCTTCTCAAGATGTATATAAGGGTAGGCTCATTCATCCCCAGTTTTGGGATGAGGCTATGGACTACACAGATAAAAAAGTTGTAGTCATTGGAAGTGGTGCAACCGCCGTAACATTAGTCCCTGCTATTGCTGAGAAGGCTAACCATGTAACCATGTTACAAAGATCTCCTAGTTATGTGGTTTCTGCGCCTAGCGAGGATTCATGGAGCAAAGCATTAAATAAAATTTTACCTACTCGTTTGACCTATTTCTTAATCAGATGGAAAAATGTTTTGAGAACCAGTCTAGGTTTTTATCTATCAAGAAAATATCCCGCAAAAGTAAAAGAAAGATTAATTAATTTAGTTCGTGAGGAATTAGGCGATGAGTTTGATGTGGAGAAACACTTTACACCAAGATATAACCCATGGGATCAGCGTATGTGTCTTGTTCCAGACAGCGATTTGTTCAATTCAATCAAAACTGGACGAGCATCTGTAGTCACTGATCATATAGATCGATTTACTGAGGATGGAATTCTTATTAAATCAGGGGAGATCATTGATGCTGATATTGTTGTTTCAGCAACAGGAATAGAAATTAATGCTTTAAATGATATAGAGGTATCTGTTGATCAGATTAAAGTTGAACCACACAATAAACTTTCATATAAAGGAATGATGTTAAGTGGAGTGCCAAATCTAGCTTTTTCCTTTGGCTATGTTAATGCTTCCTGGACCCTTAGAGCAGATCTTACATGCGAATATGTTTGTAGACTTTTAAATCAAATGGATAAGCAGGGTGTAACAACTTGTATTCCCGAGGAAGATCAAAATGCAATGGTAGATGATGAGTATATAGATTTTACTTCTGGCTATGTCCAAAGAGCTCTAGATAGATTGCCTAAACAAGGCAAAAAGTCACCATGGCGTCAATATCAAAATTATCTAAAAGATATATTTTTAGTTAGATTGTTTTCAATAAAGGACTCTACTTTACGTTTTTATAACCCAAATGAATAAGGAGCTGTTGCCTTATTTATCAAGTCTTTCTGATCTCTTAAAAAGCGCTGCAAATTCAAGCACAGACAACGAAGTTGTATCTATGCATATTGATTTATCAAAACGTTTGGTTGATCTTATGTTTGTTCAAAATAAGCTTTCTCTATTATTAGAAGAGAAATGTCTAAATAAAATTCCCGAAGTAGTTGTTAAATTAGAAAAAGTATTACCAAAATCGAAGAACAGTAACTCGCTCTTGAGGGAGTTAAATGATATTTCAGATCTTGGAAGTGAAAATTGCTATGAGCAATTTCTTAAGTGTGCCGAAAAAATTCAACGAGAACTCATTAAACATAAAACCTCGAAGGCTATTAATTTATCTAAATTGCTTTTAAGAATGGAGACTGAGTATAGCCAGAATTTTTTTCAGGCAATTTTAGATCAAAATAACTTAACTCCTCGTAACTCTGAATCAAGTTCAGCTCGTAATATACGAGCCTTTAATAAAAAAGATTTAATTAACTTTATTCAAAAAAAATTTCCTAAAGAAACTAATATTGAAATTAGAAATACTTCTTTTGTTACAGGAGGGTATTCTAAATACACAGTTGATATTAGCTTAGATAAAACTCTCTCTCTTCCTAAGAATATAATTTTACGAGGTGATGCTGGAGATGGATTTGGAGGCATGTCTGTAGTTGATGAGTATAGTTTAATAAATGATATCTTTGATAATGGAGTTTGCGCACCAAAACCCATTGCTGTAGATAAAAATAAAAAAATATTTGGCTCTCCTTTTATGTTGATGGAAAAAATGTCGGGTGCCTGTATTGGGCATATGTTTGATATTCCGCCAATTAGTTCTAATGCCTTGGTAGAAGATATTGCAAAGAAACTTTCTAGTATCCATTTAATTCCTATAAATAAATTAAATAAATCAATCGATGGAGTAGATTGCACCTCTAGTGACAAAGCGCTTAGGTGGATATCTTCTTCAGAGGCTTCATGGTTAGAGCTAAATCTTCCTTCTCAGGTATTTTCAGCTGCTTTTGAATGGTTGCGATTAAATGCAAAGATATATGACAATGGATCTCGTTCATTGGTTCATGGCGATTATGGTATTAACAATTTACTAATTAAGGATGAAAAAGTTTTAGGAATTCTTGATTGGGAGCATGCGCATATTGGTAATCCTGCATATGATCTTGGGTATTTTCATCCGATGGCAGATAAATTGGCTTCATGGTCTGCTTTTCTAGACGCATATGCAGACACAGGAGCACCTATGCCATCCCAAGATCAAATTGATTATAGTATCCTGCTTGGAGCAACACGAGTTGGTGTAATGGTATGTCAAGTAAGAAGCGCATTTCTAAAAAATCAGGAAACGGGAATTGCAGCTTCAATTGGTATTGCTGGTGATTATTATGATATGGCTATAATTAGAATTTCTAACGCATTAGAGACTGTCCTTTGAAGAAAGAAAAATTAGTTGATAAAAGCAATCTAGGTGCTTATTTATTACCTGGCAGAATTAAAAATCCTAATGATGGAATTTATCAAGCAACAAAAAGTGAAGAGCTAGGCCTTGGTACACTTTGGCTTAGTGAAAGATGGGGCAACAAAGATCTTGGAGCAATATTTGGAGCTGTAACACAAGCTGCGCCATCAGCATACATTGCAGCTGGCACAACTCACTTTCTTACAAGACATCCAATAGTTTTAGCCTCGATGGCAATGACTTTACAGTCATTAAGCAAAGAAAAATTTATACTTGGCATCGGTAGAGGCGTAGCTGAGATGTTTCAGCCTATAGGGCTACCAAACATCTCTTTTGAATACTTAATTGATTGCGTAACGATACATAAAAAATTATGCAATGGAGAATTAGTAAACTATGACGGCAAGATTGGAAAATATACTGATATGCAATTAAAAGATCTCCCAGATGTAAAACAGCCTCCAATTATTCTCGGAGCGATTGGGCCAAAAGCATTAAAAATAGCAGGAACATATTTTGATGGAGCGATACTTCATCCATTTTTAACGCCTGATGGTGTTAACCGCTGCTGCAAAATTGTTAAAGATGCAGCATCTAAGGCTGGAAGGGATCCAAACAAAGTGAAAATTTATGCAACAGTGGTTCTTGCCTCAGACTTGTCTAGGGATAAAGAGGAAGAAATTGTTGGGGGTAGGGCAGTTAGTTATTTTCAAAATAAAAATTATGCAGACATTTTAGTTAATTTTAACGGTTGGGATAACAAAATTTTAAGAAAGTTATGGGATCATCCGCTTTTAAGCAATCTTAAATCTAGTGCTGATCAAACTTTTACTAACAAAGAATTGGTTGAAGTTAGTAGGATTTTGCCTAGAGAGTGGTTATTATCTGGAGCTGCATTGGGAACTAATGAGCATTGTGCATCACGTCTTAGAGAGTACCTCACATCAGGCGCAAATCACATAATAATACATGGATCTACGCCAGATCAGCTTGCATCAACAATAGAATGTTTTTCTAGTTAGAATTTTTAGGTTTCAAATGAATTGGCGCACCCGGAGAGATTCGAACTCCCGACCCCTTGGTTCGTAGCCAAGTACTCTATCCAGCTGAGCTACGGGCGCACGCGATTATTATACTTTAGAAATGTTTTTTTATATCCACAAGTTTCTTTACCGACTTGTAAAAAAACCTTATATTAAAGTAATAAAAATACACACATTGCATACTAGTGAGCTTCGAAAATATTATTCTGATTTTACAGACTGTAGGACCTTTTACAGTTCTAGTAACAGTCTATTTTTTGGTCACAGAATTAAAAGAACAAAATAGAGTTGCCCGAGCAAATGCAAGGCAGAACATTGCCGATTCACATCAAAAAGTAGCCTTGGCTGGTATGAAACCTATTTTAGTAGATACAAAGATAAAACTTAGAAATAATGAAGAGCTCACAAAAGAAGAGAATGCAGTCTACTTAACTTATTTTAGCGTTATGTTGCGCGCTAGAGAGAATCAATTCTATCAATTTAAAATTGGAATGCTTGATGAGGACGAATGGAACGCAATGTTGATTTCATTCAAGACACTCTTTAAAGAACCCAAGCATCTTGAAATATGGGAATTTATCAAAATTACATTTGCAGAAGATTTTGTCGAACTTGTCGATGAACAAATAAAACAAAGTAAATTATATGGTTGATAAAAATGCATACTGACCAAGAGCTAAATTATTTAACTAAATCATTACAACACCACCCAAGCCCTTATATTATCTATGAGCTCGATGGTTCAATTGCCTGGGCAAATATTGCGGCTAATTATATTTTTAATTTAGGCTCATTAGATGAGCTCTCTGTGATAAAAATTGATGAAAAAATTACTAAGAACTTTGGGGACTTGGATTCCATAGCTCTTTATTATGATACGCCTATAGAAATCTCTCTGAGAAAAATTAATTTCTTCATGCGAACAAGGGTTCATATGATCCCTGTTGATATTTCAAATGGCATTATGTTAATTGAACTCTTATGCTCCTCAAGATCAGGGCTTGATGCACTAAGAAAGACTATTGATTGTATAGAGTATCATCGAATTGAATTGGCATATCAAAAACAGGTTGACCTTGCGACGAATAAGGTTACAGGTATTGAAGCTCTGTTAAGGCTACAAGATGGTGAAGGTGGCTATCTTCCAAATGATCAAATAATCCCACAAATAGAAGGAGAAAGTTTATTTTCACTGGTTGTCTTAGAGTCACTTGTTCAGTTAGAAAAATTCTTTGCAATTAAAGAGGAAATTGGATTCAAAGACGCAACCCTTTATTTAAATGTTTCAGCTCATACAATCATGCATCCTGAGTTTTGTTCAATATTTACTGACTTTGTTGAAAAACATAAACTTGGCCCTGATCAATTTGGTCTTGAAGTTACAGAAACTGCTGAACTTGCAGATATTAATATTGCCTCTGAATCTTTACGCATTTTAAAAAGCAAAGGAATCAAAATTGCCTTAGATGATTTTGGTGCAGGTTATGCTTCATTGAAGTATGTAAGAGATTTGCCAATTGATGTTGTTAAATTGGATAAGCATTTTACATTTAATGTATCTGATCCATCTACAGCTAGGCTGATAAGCTTTGTTTCAGAGGTCTGTGAGGACTTAAAATTAGAGATGATTGGCGAAGGTATTGAGACAGAAGAAGATAAGCAAATGATGTTAGATCTTGGTTGTAAAATTGGCCAAGGATATTTGATGCATCGTCCAGATTTTTTGGACTCATTTAAAATTAAGGAGACTTGATAATGGATAAGCTTACTCCTAAAGAAACATCCAAAGGTGCAGAAGAGATTGTCCTTACTCAAATCAAGCAAGATTTCATTACGCCTGCCAATGCTATTTTTGATTACGTGGATATGGTTGAAAAAGTTCTTAATGAAGCTGATCTTCAATCTGATGAGGAAATTGAGCAAATAAAATCATCATGCTCTAAATTAATAGATCAGTATGAAGTTGCTTTTGTACAAAATACTGGCGCAAATGCAGATTCTTCGAAGAAATCACCAGAGGAATATTCAGAACTTCGTCACAATTTAAGAACCCCGCTGAATGCAATTATTGGCTATAGCGAAATATTAATGGAAGACTATGAGGATGATCTAGAAGAAAGCACCTTAGAGGATTTTCAACAAATTATTAATCTTGCTAGAGAGACTGAAACTGCAATAGAAAACTTTGTAGATTATATTCGAGGCGAATCAATCGATTCAAAGAATGACAATTCCTCTAATCAACTTGAATCAGCGGAAGCTCTTTTTAAATCTCTAGGTGATATTGAATATTCCATTACTCTTGGCGATGAGATTAAAGAATCAGATATTCTAATTGTTGATGACAATGTAACAAACTGTGAGGTGCTACAAAGGCGTTTATCCATGCAGGGTCTTACCTGTAGAACTGCCTATGATGGAAATACTGCTATTGCTGAGGTCTTTAAAAAAACACCTGATTTAATATTATTAGATGTAATATTGCCAGATATCAATGGATTAGAGTTGTTAAAAACTTTCAGAAAAGAACATAACTCTGAATCATTGCCTGTGATAATGGTTTCAGCATTTAATGATGTTGATAGTATTTCTAAATGCATTCAATTAGGCGCTCAAGACTATCTCCCTAAACCCATTAATGGAACTATTTTACTTGCCAAAGTAGTAGCTGCTTTAGAAAGAAAATTTTGGCGTGAACGTGAAAAAGAGTTGGTTAATAAATTACATATTCAGGCGACCACAGATCAGTTGACGGGGATTTATAATCGTCGAGTAATTTTTGAAGCCTTGGATGAAGCCATGGATAATTCAAAGCAATCAAAAGACCGTCAATTTGCAACAATAATGTTCGATATTGATTTTTTTAAGCAAGTTAATGATAACTACGGTCATGCAGGAGGTGATGCAGTATTGATATCATTTGCACAATTGTTGCAGACAGAGATTTCATCACCCAATATAGTTGGTAGAATAGGTGGAGAAGAATTTTTAGCAATACTTTATCTTGATCCTGATCAAGCAAAGGAATTCTGTACAAAGTTGATCAAGAAAATTAATAGCAATGTTGTTAATTTTGATGGTAAAGATATTAAGGTAAGCTCTAGTGGCGGCGTAGCATTTTCAACCGAAACTGAAACTTCTGCTGATCTTACTAATAAAGCTGATGAAAGATTGTATGAGGCTAAAAAAGATGGCAGAAATAGATTTAAGTTAATTGATGAAGAATTAGTAGGAGACTAATACAATGGCAAAATTACTTTATGTTGAAGACAATGAAATGAATCGAGATATGTTATCTCGTAGGCTTTCACGAAGAGGTTATGAAATTATTATGGCATTTGATGGTCAAGCAGGCCTAGACATGATGAGAAGTGAATCTCCTGATTTAGTTTTGATGGATATGGGTCTTCCGGTTTTGGATGGTTGGGAAGCGACTATTCAAGCAAAAGCTGATGAATCTATAAGTTCCATACCTATTATTGCCTTAACTGCTCATGCGCTAGAATCAGACAAACAAAAAGCATTAGAATGTGGGGCAGATGATTTTGATACCAAGCCGGTGGACTTTAAAAGATTGCTTGGAAAAATTGAGGTGTTAGTAGGCTCTTAGCCTTTTATAATCCCCTGAATCATTTGTGACAGTTTATCCATAGATACATCGTCTTTCTTGACTAGACCAACAACTCTTTCTTTTAGAAGATCTTCCTGTACATCAGTTAAATCTTTACCAGAGAACACAAGAACTGGCGCTCTTTTTTCCTCTGGCACGTCTTTAATGTAGTTATCTAAAAACTCAAACCCATCCATTCTAGGCATCTCTAAATCTAAAATAATTAATGCTGGCTCATCTTTTGTTCTCTCAAGTCCTTCTTTGCCATCTCTGGCGTCTATTGGTCTATAACCAGCATCCTTAAGGAGCCTTGAAAGAAGTTCTCTTACATCTTTATCATCATCAATCACTAATACTTTTTGATTTTGTGTTTCTGCGCCCAAAATTCTCTTAAGAGTATTAATAAAGTGTGTTCTATCGATTGGCTTAGTTAGATAATCATTTGCTCCAAGAGAGGAAGCGAGATTAGATTGATTCAGTTGGCTAATCATAATGACTGGAATATCTTTAAGCTCTTGATCTGTTTTACATTCTTTTAACAAAGACCATCCATCTCGACCAGGCATCAATACATCTAGCAAAATAAGTTTTGGTTTAACTTCTCGAATAAGCTCCATTCCTTTTTCACTATTGGTAGCGCCAAGCAATGTAAGATTTAATTTAGAGATTGTTCTTTTGATTAAATCGTGCATTGCCACGTCATCGTCAACCAATACCACTAAATTATCTTGGTCATCTAGATTAATCACACTACCTTCAACTTCGTCTTCGTTATATTCTGGACATTCTCTAGGAACCGACATAGTAAAGACTGAACCAACGCCTTCCTCGCTAGTTACTATGACATCACCACCCATAATCTCTGCAAATTTCTTTGATATTGGAAGCCCCAAGCCTGTACCACCATAATTTGCTGATGTTGAGCGTTCGGCCTGGGTATACTCTTCAAAAACTTTAGCGACACCCTCAGGACTCATGCCAGCACCAGTATCAATAACTGCAAAATCAATAAACTCTACATCATCAACAATTCTAGCTTTTACATCCAGGGTAACTGTTCCATTTTTAGTAAATTTAAAACCATTGCTTAAAAAATTTGTAAGACACTGTCTAAGTTTTGTTTCATCTTGAGACATTGAACCCATAGCACCATCAAGATTAATGACAAATCCATTATCATTTTTTGCAGCTAATGGCTCAGATACATCTTTGATTGTTTGAATCATATTTTCAATCTCAAAGCTGGTAACAAAAAGTTCCATTTTCCCTGCTTCGATTTTGGAAAGATCTAAAATATTGTTAATCAAAGATAAAAGGTGAGTGCCTGATGAAGTGATTTTTTTAAGATCTGGAAGAAGGTCATCATATCCTAGGTCTTCACAGTCTTCATAAAGCATTTCTCCATAACCAAGAATTGCATTTAATGGAGTTCTTAGTTCATGACTCATATTTGCAAAGAATTTTGTTTTTTGGTCACTGGCATCTCTAGCCTCATCTCTAGCATTCTCCATTTCACTAGTCCTAGCATCTATCAAACCATTAACCTCATCGGACATCCTTGAAAATGCAACTAGCATCAATTCCACTGAAGCTTCTTCACTTGAATTTCTATCAGCATTATCAGCAAGCTCATTCATTTTTTTAATATCATTTAGAATAAGCGTTCTTGCACTTCCATCGAGCTGATCTGCTAGCGCTGTCATCTTTTCAATAATTACTTCATCTCTTTCGTGTCTTCGCTTTGCTTGCTCTTCTCTAATAGATTCCATTTCTACTAAATGAGATTTATAGGTTCCTAAAGCTGCAGAGAGCTGCCCAACCTCATCTTTTTCAGATGCAAGCATTCCCTTTCTTACCGGCATTTCTTGAGTGTGGTCGCCCTTTGTTAGGCCTTCAAGAACCTCAATGGCTTTAGTTATCCCGCCAAAGGTTCTGGTCGTTATAAATGCAATAAGTGAAATAATAAATATTACAAATGAAATAGCAGCTACATAAGTTAAATTTAAGACATTGGCTGCTCTTAGTATATTCTCTCGTTCATCCTTGAAAATAAATAATTGTGCTTCGTCTGCTGATAAAAAAGTACTTAGAGGCAGGAGGGTCACTGAAGTACCAAGCTCAGTATCTTTTTCAGAGTGACGAGAACCATTTACTGCTTTAAATATGGTTGCTTTGTCGGTTAGCTTATTAAAATTCTCAATATCAAAGAGATTGTCTTCCGTGTCACCAAATTGTTGATAGTAATCATTGAGCGATATCAAACCAGAGTCAGTATTAATTGCAGTCCTAACCTCAAATTCATCTTCAAAAACTTCAAGACCTTTCCTGATATCTACACCTAATGCCATTACAGCCAAAGTTTCACCTTCAACTTTAATTGGAAAACTTAACGCTTGATTTAAAGTGGATGCTTGCTCATCATTTTTATCTTTAATTTTTACAATTGACTGTCTGGGTCTGCCCGAAGCATCTTGAAGAAATGAATCTAGATAACTAAAAAAATCAGGCCGAGCTGCTGGAGAGCAAGGGTCAACACCTAGCAAATCTAGAGCACTTCCACAATAAATCCTTTCACCAGATGGAAAATAAGCCATCACATAACTCAAGTTTCCATAATCAAGCTCTTCTTCAAAAAACAATTCAATTAAATATTGAGCATCTCCAATTCTATCGTCACTTATAGTATCTAGAAGAGGATTGGTATAATTATTACTAGAGTCAACCTCATCTAAAAAAATTTCTGAATCAGGATCCCAAAATGATGCATTTTCTCCTGTTACAGGAAGCCACTTTGACATAACATCAAAAGATTTATTGTAGGTTTGATACCATGCAGACTCGTACAGAGTTAGAAGAGACTCATTTGATGAATCTTCTTGAATATTTTCTCTATACCCGAAAGAAAATATAAATATAGCTGCAACAAGAACATTACCAATGACTCCAAATAAAAGTAACTGGAGTCTTATGGGCATAGGTATGCTTAGGCTATATTAAAACTAAAAGTTAGTTGGCCAGTTTAAAAGTAAGATCAATCTGAACATTATTAACTTTAACTGACGTTCCATTATAAGTAGGTGGCTGATATAAAAATTTTCTTACAGCTTTAATAGCAGCTCTATCAAATACTCCAGCTGGATTACTTTCTACAACATACGGATCAAGAACTGAGCCATCTGTGTCTACGTCAAACTCTAATCTTACTGAGCCTTCAACACCAAGTCTAATAGCTCTTCTTGGATACTCAGGGGAAGGGCTTGAAATTCGAGATACTTCGATTTCTGTTCCTTCTTCTCCAACGTATCCTTTATCACCAGCAAAAGCCGGTACAGCAAGCAAAAATGCAAAAACAAAAATTGAGAGGGGATTTAAAGGTTTCATATTAGTTTTATGTTGTTATAGTTATATACATAAGTAATAGTTATACATACTTATTGTACCTTTATAATACCAAGAAATCAGTTTGGGTGTTAATATCTTTCACAGATTTATTACAAAACTACCACACTAATAACGTATGAAAAAAGTTAAAGATCATTTAAATGAGCAGAAGTATTGGGATATATTTACCATTCCTGAGAATTCTAATTTATTTGAAGCCGCTACTTTAATGAACAAAAATAAGATTGGAGCTTTGATGATAAGTAAGTGTGATTCAGGCGACCATCTTTCAAAGTCATCTGTTGTCGGGATTTTAACAGAGCGAGATCTTGTATACGCCTTATCAGGCGGTGCTGAAAAATTAGAATCTAAAACAGTTAAAGATGTAATGACAAGAAAGTTAATTTTTACATGCCCAGATACTTCTAATTCAGAAGCAAAAAAGCTTATGCTTGAAAATCAGATCAGGCATTTGCCTGTTTTTTCTGGAGAGCATCTAGTTGGCATTATCTCAATGAGAGACGTTTTTAAAGCTTAAACTTCTATCACAATGAGCTTATTTCAGCGGCTCTCTTATACCGCATTAAATTTTCCAACCTCTGCTGCAGGCATGCCAATGTTTATATTTATATTGCCATTTTATGCAGATGATTTAGGTTTGGGGTTATCTCTTGTTGGCATTCTTTTCTTTTTAGGAAGGTTCACAGATATCCTAACGGACCCAGTGATGGGAGTTTTAATTGATAAGTTCCCTTCAAAGTGGGGTAAACACAAGCTTTGGATTTTTTTATCAGCGCCAGTCTTCATGCTAGCAACTTACTTAATTTTTTTGCCAACAACGATTCAACCCACAGGTCTATATTTTTTCGGTTGCTTATTTTTGATTTACTCAGCTTTTACCCTAAGTAGCATTACTCAGCTGTCATGGGCATCCTTTCTTGCTCCTGATTATGATGATCGAACTAAACTTTTAACTCTCAGAGAGTTGATGTCTTTGTTGGGCATGTTTTCTGTAATAGCGATACCAGCATTTGTTGAAATTAATGATCCCTCACTTCAAGCTAAAGTTAATGCAATTGGAATATTTATTTTATTAGTCATTCCATTAATTACACTGAATGCGCTTAGGAATGTCCCTGACTCAGTTCAGTCAGCTTCAAGAGAAAAATTAACTAATCCATTTAAAGATTTTAAAGGGCTATTTAGCAACAAAATGCTGAATAAAATTGTTGCAGCAGCTGTATTAATAGCTTTCTGCATGAGTTTAAATGGAGCATTGTATTTAATATGGATGGAGGTTGTGATTGAATTACCTGAGTATTCATCCAGGTTGATGCTTGCGTATTACATTATTAGTGTCCTGGGTTTATCGATTTGGAGATATCTTGGTATTAAGACCTCTAAACATCTTGCTGCAGGAATTTCCTGCATCTATGCAATTGTAGTTTTAACTATAGGCTTTATTGGGTACTGGTTTATTAAAGATCTAGCAGACTTCCCAAAACTTATTGCCGTTGGCTCTTTTATAGTCTTGTATGGTTTTGCATTTTCTGGGCCACTTCCATTAATAAATGCAATTGTTGCCGATATATCAGATAAATTAAATCTTGAAGTAGGTGAAAATATTTCAGGCACCGTCTTCTCATATTTAACAACTTTAACAAAGGTAGGCTTTGCACTGGCAGCTGTAATACCGTATCTAGTTCTTGAAATGCTTTGGGGTTTTGATATCAGCATAGGGATTGAAAATAGCAGCTCCTCTAAAATGGCAATTTTTTACATCTATACATTTGTACCAATTGTTAGTTATTCTATTGCTGCATATTTGTTATTCTCTCACTCATTAAGTAGGGAAGAACACGCAAAAATTAAAGCTAATTTAAAAAATTAATTATGAATTACAAAAAGTATGAATGTGTAATATGTGGATATATCTATGACGAAGAATTGGGTGATCCCGATGACGGATTGGCACCTGGAACTTTGTGGGAAGATATTCCGGATGATTGGGTTTGCCCTGATTGTGGAGTGAGCAAGTTTGATTTTGAATTAATGGAAGAATAACGCTTTAATTAGGACTATTTATTTTTGGATATTTAAAGCTTCAATTGCCTCTGCTTCATTATATTCAGTGTAAAAAGTTGCAAAATGTTTTCTGAATTTAGCAATCGGTCCATCAGAGTCGCACAATACAGGTTTAGAAGCATATTTTTTATTTTCCCAAACAGGAATATCCTCTTTGACTTGTTTATTAATATCAGCAATGATCGCTGCACCAACACCGCCTGTTGGGACCTCTCCATTAACCTTTTTTTGAAGAAATGAAAATCTAGTAATCACTTCTTCATTCTCTGTTGGAGTGGTTGAACCCAATAGAAGTGTGTCGCATATACCTTCAAACTTCGTAAAATTATCACCAGGACCATTTGAAGCTCCTGAAATTTTTCCCTTAACAACTCCCCTTGGTGTTTCCATGTTTGCTTGTTGTGAAAAAAATCTTTTTTGTTTGTCATAACTGACTTCAAACTCTGGATACGATACAACACCATGAACATACATAAAATGAGCAGCATCGACTGCGTTTTCCGCCATGTCTTGAATATGACATTTGATTTTATATTCGTATTTTTCAAACTCATCTCCCCATTCTGGATCATTAACCTCCGGGTAGGTTTCTACTTCATAGTGCGGTTGATCACCATGAGGATGGTACCAAGCATAAATTAAATTATTTCTTTCAACAGTTGGATATTTAAAAATCTGAGTGTCTTTTGCTTTTTGAGGAATATTTTTTGCATATGGTATTTCTCCTATCCTGCCATCAGCTTTCCATCTCCATGCGTGGAAAGGGCATTCAATGCATTCACCATTGATTATGCCTCCGTGACCAAGATGAGCACCAAGATGAGGACAATAGGCATCAAGCATGCTGACTTCGCCATTGGTTGTTCTGAACAAAACCTGGTCTTGGCCAAAGTAACGAACAGATTTTACATCGCCAGAATTTAAGTCATCTGCATAGTCAACGACATACCAACCAAATGGAATTGGCATGGGATATCTTTTTTTATTACTCATTCCTTCACCGTTTATAATTTAAGAAGTTTTTGTGCATTTTCACCTAAAAATTTAGGCCAAACCTCATCTTTAAATGGCACATTCTCCATTTCACTAAATATTTTATCTAATGATAAGCCCATCGGGAAATAGCCAGCATACATAATTTTATTAATCCCACGAGTATTAGCAAAATTTATTATATCCTCAGGGTAATGTTTTGGAGAAAAAGCGCTTGTTGAGTAGTATAGGTTTGGATATTTCAACATTAATTTGCAGGCTAAAGCTGTCCATGGTTCTGCGCCATGTCGCATAACAAATTTTAATTCTGGAAAATACCAGCAGACTTCATCAACCAGCTCAACTTTCTGTGGTGCCATTGGTATCCTTGGACCAGGTACTCCAACGCAACAAAAAAAGGGGAGATCTAACTCTACACACATTTCATATATGGGATGCCACTTAGGGTCATTGATAGCAACCTGTGGATACATACCAGACGGAAATGCACTGACTGCCTTGATGCCATAAGTTTCATAATGCCTTTTGATGTTCTCAGCCTCGTTTTTGATGTTGGGATTCACTGGAAGGTCAAAAAAGAACCTATCTGTATGATTTTTTGATGCTTCAATCTTAACTTCAGATTTTTCATGAAATCCTATCATTGCTTGATTAATATGAAATTTATCCATTTGCTCAATGGTGTACTGAATAAAGTCATCGTGTGATCCAGTTTCAGGAATATCTTTAAACATATATTGAGCAGGCATCTTAAACATGGACTTTGATTCTTCATCACGAAGCAAAGGTTCCATGAATTTATACCAATCAGATCTATCTTCTTGCTCGGGGATGCCAAGCATAAGATCGATAGTATGGATGTTTTTATTAATTGCCATGATTAGATTTTAAACAATATTTATATGGAAATTCTTATTTTAAAAAAAAATGAAGAATACTTTTATTTAGCTTGACGAATAAATATCATTCGATACTCATCTAGGACATAAATTCCCCGCCATTTACATCTAAATTAGCACCAGTAATAACTTTTGCAAGATCTGAGATTAGAAATAAAGCAGCATTGGCGCAGTCACTATCATCTGGAATGATGCCTAAAGGAATATCCTTAGTAACACCATCTATTATATCTTTTGGCTCAACACCCATAGATTCAGCAGTAAAATTCACATACATTTCAACTGGTGGACCCCACATCCAGCCCATATAGACTGAATTGACTCTAATTCCTTTTGGACCTAATTCTTTTGCAAGAATTTTAGTTGCGGTAGCAAGAGCACCTTTTGATGCTGCATACCCACCTTGAGTTGGCAAAGGTTTTTTTGTTATTAAGCTATTAATCATGACTATCGAACCTTGTTGATTTGGAGTCATTTCTTTTACTGCTGCCATCGTTAGATTCATAGTTCCAAAAAAGTTTGTGTTCATAGTTTCTTGCCAATCAGAAAAATCAGAATCTTCAATTTCTTTGAAATCACCTGCACGATAAGCACTATTGATTAAGCCATCAAGTTTTCCATATTTTTTTACTGTTTCATCAACTAGATTTTTACATTCTTCGGGTTTGGTAATGTCACAAGGGATTGCAATCACCTCTGATTTTTCTCCAATCTCATCTTTGAGTTTATTTAGTAAATCAGTTGATCTGGCTGCTATAGCAATTTTTGCACCCTCTCTTGCAGCTCCATACGCAAGCTCTTGACCTAGACCAGGCCCAATACCGGAAACTATGACCACTTTATCTTTTAATAACATCTCAGTTCCTATTTTATATATTGATTAATGTATTCTTGAAAGTAATTATCAATGAATGAACTTTCTAATCCAAACTCTTCAAGCGAGTATTGATGAGCGCCCATTTCATGTTGATTTTCTTCTTTCCAGGCTTTCATTGCATTTTCTGCTTGATCAGTGAAATCCTCGCCAATAAAGTTATAGACCTCATTCATTTCAAGAATTGGATCTTGAATCATTTTATTAAACTCAAGATTTAGGAAATTATCTTTATTGGCATTGCTAATCTTCATACAGTGATTTAATACCTTGGCTAATTTGTGCGCCCAATGATGACCAATTTCATTTTTATCATACGAATTAGTCAGGGGCTCAAATAAATTTGCGCACATTGAGCAAAATGATGGCACAGTTTTTAATGGGTCCCTGTGAGTTTGTATTACTTTTGAATCAGGAAAAACTTGCAATAATTTATCAATAAAACCCAAATGATGAGGTGATTTTAAAACCCATCTTTTCTTTTCTCTTCCAGGGTTTTGCCATTGAAGATATTGAAGCATTTTTTTAAGTTGAGCATATGCATGAATATGATCTTGCGATTCAACCCACTGAGAATAAGAGGGCAAGCGCATAAATGATTCTGGGACTGTGCTAAAAAATGTATGCTCTAAAAGTAAAATTTCTTCATCTGCGCCTTTGTAATCCCAGGGATGAATAGTGAGCGCTTCTGGCGAGGCCTGCATTACCGCTTCAACTTCAGCTTTTCCCATTTCCATTCGTTCTTCTGGATTACCACGCAATTCATCTTTTAACATTGCTGGATATCTTCCTTCCCACCAAAGCATTGCAGTATGTTTAGGATCGGAGGCAAGAAGTCTGTGGGTCATGGTGCTTCCTGTTCTTGGAAGCCCAACAATCACAACAGGAGAATTAATTTTTTCGTTCAGTATTTCTGGATGCTGGATGCATGCTTCTTCAATCATAAGCAAATTAGCCAATACGCCAGTTAATCTATATTTCTGTGCATCTAAGCCAATATCATTTAAATCTGCTTCACGATTGATAGATTGAACAAGGCTTTCAAATCCCTCCAGAAATAATGGATTACCAAAATTCTCTAAATTAGTTTGTTTAATAGCTTCATTTTTTATTATCATAGAATCAAGCATTAGGTAACCTCCATAGAATTAATTTTTTTTATTTCTACTTTTGGGATTGGATGTGCACTTGCACCTATCCATCGAAGGAGCATAGCGCCATTATTGCGACCTTCAGTTATAAGATTATTTTTTATATTAAGATAATGGTGACTCACATTAATGGTTAAAGTTTTATCTTTATTTAGAATAGCCGATGATTCGTTGATATGGATGGGGAAATGCCGATAGTCCAAGGATTCCATCCAATAATTTTCTAATTGAAAATTCCAATACTCGCAGTCAGGTATATCAGTAGTGATTTTCATATATTCATCTTTACCAAAGTCATAATATCCATGAAGGTAACAAATTTTGGGATCTCCGCCAGCTGCTTGAAAAAAAGCTTGATCACCCATGGGCAATTGATTCTTGTGATTGGCTTTAAACTCATGTACCCACTTTATAAAGGTTGATGCAGTTCCTTTAACAAAAGCAAGAGACTGGTTGAGTTGAGCTTCAAGTCGTGAGGGTGTTAAAAGTTCAGGAGCAGCTGTCGAACTAATAGTTTTGATATTAATTTTTGCATGTGTTTGAGAAATTCTATTTTTGTAGGTTTGACGAACTATCAACATATTTGCATTTTCAGGAAGAGGTAAAAAATTTTTAGAATTACTTTCTCCACCAAGATATAAAATAAAATTTCCTGAACTATCAACCATCATATCTCTCAGATCAATTTCACCTAAAGAGACCATGGTGCCATCTTTACTGTACCTATTTTCTTTGAGACCAAAACTTAAATAGTCTGATTCACCAACATTTCCGTAGACTTCATAAGACTGTCTTCCATCTATGTTTGCATTTAAATAAATATTGTCTGGATTATCCGCACCTATTTTTGCAGTTTCATGAGAAAGATTATAGAAAGATGGCGTAGATGAGTTTGAATGCTCTAAATTCATCTCTAGTGATAAGCGCATTAAACGGAGCAAGTACCTGTAACCTTCGGCTTGGTCCGTTTCGCTTAGGGAAGATTCTGATTCAATTATCGATCCAATATCTTTGAGGTTTTCGCAGAATACATCCCATTTTTCTTTGAATAAATCAGCCATAGTTTTTCTTTTTAATTGATTAAATTTATATTAAGGTTGATGTTTAATCAATGAATAGAACCATACAATGCCAAAGCCACAAGAGAGAGATTTAGACCAAACTAAAATTATTTTTAGTTCTTGGCTTGAGACACAATTAGATGGAGCTACTGATCTAGATGTTGAATTATTAGGAGGTCCTGAGAATACAGGCTTTTCGAATGAGACACTGAGTTTCAATGTTTCATATGAATTAGAGGGCGCAAAAATTGTCACTGGAATGGTTCTTCGTTTTTACCCTGAGGGGTTTTTTGTATTTCCTGACTATGATATTCATAAACAATTTTTGATTATGCAAAAACTATCTGAGCATGATATTAAAGTGCCTAATGTACTTTGGTATGAGCCCAGCGATGAAGTTTTTGGAACCTCCTTTTATGTCATGGAAATGGCGAGTGGTGATGCTCCTTCTGACAATCCTCCATTTCATCAAGAGGGATGGGTTGCCGACTCCTCTGAAGACGTTAGAGAGAAAATTTGGTGGGGCTGGGTTGAGCAAATGGCTAAAATTCATCGAGTAGATATCTCAAATGGAGATTTCGAATTTCTTAACAGACCAAAGCTTGCAGAAGATTATCTTGATCAAGAGTTAAACTACTACTTTAATTTTCATGATTGGGCTATGGATGGTGAGGCTCATCCAGTAGCGGATCAAGCGCGTGAATGGCTCAAAGCTAACAAGCCCAAACCTACTCAATCTTCCATTCTTTGGGGAGATTGTAGGTGTGCAAATATTATGTATGATCCTGACGGGCAAGTTTCAGCTGTTTTAGATTGGGAAATGGCAGCGCTCGGAGATCCTTGTATCGATCTTGCATGGGGAATAGCTATTGATGATTGCAATTCCAAAGGAGTGCATGTTGAGAGATTAAGCGGTTTTCCAGGTCCTGTTGCAACCATTGCAAAATGGGAAGCTCTTACTGGGTTTAGCGCGGACGATTTCGATTACTATTATATTTTAGCTCTATATAAATTTACCGTTATCATGGTGAAGGTTGTAAGAAAGCTTGAGCATTATGAGATTATGCCTATGGGAATGAATGCCCATATCAATAATCATGTGACGCCCATGCTTGAAGCTAAACTTAAGGAGTTATAAAAAATGGCTATTTTTTCTATCTCTCATTCTGAGAGCGGCAAAAAACTATTAACTTTAAAAAGTCCGGTTGATCTTTCCCATATCGATACTTATGAATGCACATCAGCAGAAGAGATTGCAACGATAATGACTCAAGCCAAAGTTGCACAAAGTGAGTGGAAGAAAACTACTTTGAAAGAAAGGGTTGAATTAATGCATAGGGTTGCCGATGTAGTAATTCAGCAACAAGACAGAATCATGGATGTTGTTATGAGAGAGACGGGTAAACCAGAGCAAGAAGCTATGGCCATGGAAGTATTTTCAGCTGTAGATTCTTTGGTGTTTTATGCTAAGAGAGCTCAAAAGTGGTTAGGAGACAAAAAGATTAAGATGCATGGTCCTATGCAATTTCTCAAGAAAACAATAATCACATACAAACCAAGAGGAGTGGTGGCAGTAATTACTCCATGGAATGGGCCATTCATATTATCCATTAACCCAGTTATTCAAGCTGTTCTTTGTGGAAATAGTGTAGTAGTCAAACCATCTGAAGTTACACCCATGTCTGGAGCATTGGTACAGGAGATTTTTGCATTAGCAGAGGCCCCAGAGCATCTAGTTCAGACTGTCATTGGGGATGGGGAAACAGGAGCAGAGTTGATTGATAAAGCCCCAGATAAGGTTTCTTTCACAGGCAGCGTAGCAACTGGAAAGAAGATTGCAGCTAAATGTGGCGAAATGCTAATTCCATATAGCTTAGAACTCGGAGGCAAAGATGCCATGATTGTTTGCTCTGATGCAGACATTAAAGATGCAGCAAGTGGCGCAGTTGTTGGCTCATGCATGAATGCAGGTCAGTATTGCTGTGGCACTGAAAGAATTTATGTTTTGGATGATGTCTATGACGAGTTTGTTGCAGAGGCTGTTTCCATAACTCAGTCACTCATTCAATCAAATGATTGTAAGGGTGATGTTGGTCCCACTTTTTGGGATAAACAAGTCGACATCATCGAAGATCATGTTAATGATGCTGTTGCTAAAGGTGCCAAGGTATTGGT
>CENP01055691.1_pt1 | contig 25975 bp, 27 predicted proteins | sample 361281 | NCBI WGS metagenome assembly CENP01 (sample SAMEA2591122, study PRJEB7988) | marine metagenome | biome: marine biome (ENVO:00000447); feature: deep chlorophyll maximum layer (ENVO:xxxxxxxx); material: saline water (ENVO:00002010), including plankton (ENVO:xxxxxxxx) | depth 70 m | reverse complement strand
CAAACTTTGCAAAAAGCTCTTTTCCTTGATACTCATGAAGATTCATTTTTTTCTATTTCCTATATGTATTGCTTGTCCATTTACCGCCATTGCTGCCTCATGAAGTGCCTCGGAGACTGTTGGATGGCTGAAAATAGTTAATCCAAGATCTTCTGCACTGGCTCCAAACTCCATTGCAACAACTCCTTGCTGAACAATATCTGCAGCTGATGGTCCGAATGCATGAACGCCAAGTATTGTATCTGTTTTTTTATCAGCTATAACCTTAATAGATCCTGCGCTCTCTCCGGAAGCTAATGCTCTTCCATTTGCAGCAAAAGGAAATGAGCCTGTTTTAAATTCTATATTTGCATGTGTAAGATCCTCCTCAGTCTGTCCAACCCATGCAACTTCAGGATGTGTGTATATAACGGAAGGAACTAAGTTATAAGCCATCTCTGCATGCTTTCCAGCAATCCTCTCAACAACCATGATACCTTCCTCAGAAGCCTTATGAGCTAGCATTGGTCCTCTAACAACATCTCCAATAGCCCAAATATTTTTAACATTAGTCTCACAAAAATCATTAACTGGAATCAAACCTTTTTCATCAACAGATATGCCACAATTTTGATCAAGCAGATCATCTGTATTTGGTTTTCTTCCAACAGCAACAATTAATTTATCAAATGTTAATTCAGAAACATTGTCATCATTTTCATAGGTCACAGAGACAGCTTTGTTGTTCGATATTGCAGAAGTTACTTTGCATCCTAAATTAATATTTAATCCCTGCTGGTTAAATTCTTTAAACACATCCTTGGCAATTCTTTTATCTGCCATAGGTAAAAACTCATCCAAAGCTTCTAGCAAGGTAACTTCAGAACCCAATCTTGACCAAACACTTCCGAGTTCTAATCCAATTACTCCTGCACCTATAATTCCTAATTTTTTTGGAACTGATTCAAATTCTAGAGCTCCAGTGCTATCAACAATATCCTTATGATTGATCTCTGCTACTGGAATATTAATTGGGGACGAGCCTGAGGCTATAACTATGTTCTTCGTTTCAAGAACTTCCGAATTATCGCTAGAAGTTACCTCAACATGATTAGAGTCAATTATTTTTGCATGACCAAATACTTGAGTAACTTTATTTGCTTTAAAGAGACCTGAAATACCAGTAGTTAATTGAGTGACAATTTTATTTTTTCTATCCATCATTTTTGAAATATCTAGCTTTGGCTTGCTAACAGATATACCGTGATCTGAAAAATGATTAATAGCATCTGCGTATCTATGCGATGAATCGAGCAATGCTTTAGAAGGAATGCATCCAACATTTAAGCATGTGCCGCCTAATTGCGAGCTTCCATCAGCAGTAGAGGATTTTTCAATGCAGGCTGTTTTTAATCCTAGTTGCGAAGCTCGGATGGCTGCAACGTAACCTGCTGGACCACTTCCAATTACAATTACGTCATACATTTTTATGCCTCATAAGTTTAAAAGGAGTTTTTCCGGAGACTCTAATTGATCTTTTATAGCAATCAAAAATGCTACAGCCTCCTTTCCATCTAAAAGGCGATGATCATAACTAAGAGCAAGATACATCATAGGCCTTATAACTATTTCACCATCTTTAGCAACTGGTCTATCTTGAATGGTGTGCATTCCTAGAATGGCAGTCTGCGGGGCATTTAAAATTGGAGTAGATAACAAGGATCCAAAAACACCTCCATTTGAGATAGTAAAAGTACCGCCCTGCATTTCAGCAATTGAAAGCTTTCCATTCTTGGCTTTATCTGAATAATCTAGAATTGATTTTTCAACATCTGCTAATCTCAAATTATTAGCATCTCTAATTACTGGAACAACCAATCCTCTTTCAGTTGATACCGCTACACCTACATCCTGATAGCCATGATAAACAATATCGCTTCCATCAATAGATGCATTCACCACTGGAAACTTTTTTAGAGCCTGAACTGCTGCCAAGACAAAGAAACCCATAAAACCAAGTTTTACACCATGCTCAGCATAGAAATCTTCACCATATTTAGCTCTTAGATCTTTAATCGGCTTTAAATCAACCTCATTAAATGTTGTTAACATTGCCGTTTCTTGCTTAACGCTTAACAGTCTATTAGCTATAGTCGAACGTAACCTAGACATTGGCACTCTCTCTTCTAATCTATCGGTTTCAATTACAGGATGTGAAATAGGTGCAGGAGAAGGAGCATTAATGCTTTGTTTAATCTGCGAATCTTTTGAAGATTCTTCTAGATGATTAATTATATCTGCCTTGGTAATCCTTCCATCTTTTCCTGAACCATCGATGCTGCTCTCATCCAATTCGTGTTCTTTTAATAATTTTTTTACTGCGGGGCCATTTGCCTTAGACTGAATCTCATTGGACTTAGTAGTGTCCGTTTTGATTTCATGACTAGGCGCAGGAAGATCGTCAGCAGGCGATTGAGTATTACTCTCAGGCTGCCCTCCTTCTTCAAACTCTGCTATTAATTCAGCGCTTAAAACTATCTCACCAGCAGGTTTCAAAACCTTAGAGATAATTCCATCAAAAGGAGCAACGACCTCCAGCACAACTTTATCAGTTTCGATTTCTGCAATAACTTCATCTTGTTTTACCGATTCGCCTTCTTTCTTCACCCAATTTGCAATGGTTCCATCTGCCACAGATTCTGGGAATGTTGGGGATTTAATTTCAATTGACATAATTATTTCTCTTATTTCTCTAGGATGTTAAAGCCTCAATAATCAGGGCTTCTTGTTGTTGATTGTGTAATTTATTTAAACCAACCGCAGGAGCAGCTGATGCTTTTCTACTAATTAACTCTATCTCAGCAGCATTAATTCTATCTAATACTATTTGTAATCTATGACGGTGGCTAAACCAGGCTCCTTGATTACTGGGTTCCTCCTGACACCAAATAAATCTTTTCGCATTTTTATAAGATTTGATAGTTTTTTCAAGTGTGTCATAAGGAAACGGATACAATTGCTCAATCCTTAACAAGGCTATATTTTGAATTCCAAGCTCTTCTCTTTTAGACGACAAGTCATAAAATACCTTTCCGGAACACATAACAATTTTCTCGACCAACTTAGGATTTGAATGCCCATCATCAATTACATACTGAAAAGATCCTTCAGTCAGACTTTCAATAGAAGAAACAGCTTGAGGATTTCTTAATAAGCTTTTTGGAGAGATTATAATCAATGGCCTTCTCATTTTTCGAATTGTTTGCAATCTAAGTAAGTGATATATCTGTGAGGGTGTGCTTGGAACGCATACCTGAATGTTTTCATTTGCGCATAATTGCAAAAATCTTTCTAATCTTGCGCTGCTATGCTCTGGACCCTGCCCTTCATAGCCATGAGGGAGTAACATGACTAGCCCTGAAAGTCTTTCCCATTTATGTTCAGCAGAGACGATAAACTGATCTATGACCACCTGCGCTCCATTGACGAAATCACCAAACTGAGCTTCCCAGATCACAAGACCAGATGGCCTAGTAGCAGAATAACCATACTCAAACCCTAGCACTGCCTCTTCAGATAAAAGAGAATCATAAATATCAATTGTTGTATTGGCTCTGTCTGCAATCTTGACTAGTGGCATTGCGCCCTCACCATCTTTTTGATTTAACACAACTGCATGACGATGAGAAAACGTTCCCCTTCTGATGTCTTGACCAGTAAATCTAATTGGGTAGCCTTGGTCCAATAAAGTTGCATATGCCATGTTTTCAGCAAAACCCCAATTCACAGGAATTTTTCCCTCTGCCATTTGAATTCTGTCAGCAAGGATTTTTTCTACCTGTCTTTGCAACACAAATTCCTTTGGTGGAGTAAAAGCTATTTGCGAGAGCTCTTTAAATCTACTGTAATTAAAAGCAGATTCAATTTCAGCGTCTCCTTTTTGATTAATATAAGGTGTCCAATCAAACCACATGGATTCATTAGGTTGTGTTGCTAAATTGTGAGCAACAGAGTCTCCATTTTCTATAGTTGATCTATATTTCTTTTCTATTTCATCACACTCAGATTGGCTTGTAACTCCTAATGAAATAAGTTGCTCTTGATATAAAGTTTTAACAGAGGGATGATTTGCTATTTTTTGATACATCATTGGTTGAGTTGATGATGGCTCATCTGCTTCATTGTGGCCTCTTCTTCTATAACAAAAAAGGTCTAAAATAATATCTTTTTTAAAATTGTGCCTGTATTCACAAGCTAATTTTGCTGCAAATACAACCATTTCTGGATCATCCCCATTAACATGCAAAATTGGAGCTTCAACCATTTTTGCTACATCAGTTGCATATTGTGTTGATCGGGAGTCCTCTTCATTGGATGTTGTAAATCCGATCTGATTATTTACTATTACGTGAATGGTGCCTCCGACTCCGTAGCCTCTAGTTTGAGACATTTGCAGAGTCTCCATGACAACTCCTTGACCAGAAAATGATGCATCTCCATGAATTAAAATTGGGACAACACGTTCTTTATTTTTATCATTCAGTCTGTCCTGTCTTCCCCGAACAGATCCTAAAACTACAGGATCAACAATCTCTAAATGCGAAGGGTTATTCGCTAGGGAGACATGCACCTCTCCATTGGGAGTTAAAATATTGGATGAGAAGCCAAGATGGTATTTAACATCTCCTGAACTCGCCCCCTCTAGCTCAAAATTCTCTTCAAATTCTGTAAATAGCTCTTTAGGAGATTTCCCCAAAACATTTACCAGCAAATTCAATCTCCCTCTATGCGCCATCCCAAAACAAATTTGTTCTGCGCCAAAGATTCCACAGTTTTGTATCAGACTATCTACCAATGGGATGAGAGATTCAGCCCCATCAATACCAAATCTTTTCATGCCTGGATATCTAGATGCTAAAAATTTTGCAAGCCCTTCAGCTGAGCTCAAACGTTTTAAAATGTATTTTTGTTCATCATGACTAAAGTTTAATTTTCCTAAATTTGGTTCTAACCTTTTTTGAAACCAATCTCTCTCAGTTATTGATGAAATATAGTTATACTCAATACCTAAAGTGCCACAATATACTGCTTCTAAAGCTTGAATAATTTCAGATAAAGTTGCTGTTTTTTTACCAATCTTTAATGAATCTGTTTCAAAAACATCGGATAGGTTCGAGTTATCTAAGTTATGAAAATTAATATCTAGATCATCGCAGTGACGTATTGACTTTAATCCTAAAGGGTCTAATTTAGCCTTTTGATGTCCTCTATTTCGGTATGCTTGAATCAGTTGGATAACCTTAACTTGCTTTGAGTTAGAACTTACGTTGTTAGAAGCAGTTTGTATCGAAGGGTTAATTTCCGCTTCTTTAAACTTATTGATAATTTCCTTATGCGATACATCTTCTTGCGCACCATTGGTCTGAGGCAGCGAGTCAAAGTATATTTTCCAGTCATCGGGAATTGATGATGGGTTATCTAAATATGATTCATATAAAGATTCTAAGTATGAGCTTTGGGCGCCTGCTGCATGAGAAGTCGACCAAAATGTCTCCATGTTATTCATTTTTAAAGGTCAGCTCGTCCCATCAGACACAATAATGTTTTCTTTTTTCTTGTTTGATAGCAGCATGGATTTGATTTCGCCAATTGCATGGTTTGGGTTTAAGTCTTTTGGGCAAACATTTACACAATTCATAATTCCATGACATCTGTAAACGCTAAATGGATCAGATAATCCCTCTAACCTCTCAGCAGTTTTAGTATCTCTTGAATCAGCTATAAACCTATAAGCCTGCAGTAAAGCTGCAGGACCAACAAATTTGTCTGGGTTCCACCAAAATGATGGACAACTTGTTGAACAACAAGCGCATAAAATACATTCATATAATCCATCAAGCTTATCTCTATCCTCAGGTGTTTGTAATCTTTCTTGAGCAGGTGGCTCAGTTTCATTTTGGAGAAAAGGTTTGATCTTATCGTATTGAGCATAGAACTCTGTCATATCAACTACCAAATCACGAATCACAGGCAACCCAGGCAATGGTCTTAGCTCAATTTTATTCTTTTTAATTGCTTGAGAAATTGGAGTTATGCAAGCAAGTCCATTCTTTCCATTAATATTCATACCGTCAGAACCACATACCCCTTCTCTACAAGATCTTCTGTAAGAGATTGATGAATCTTGCTCTTTAAGAATATTTAATAATTCAAGCAACATAATGTCCTTTTCAGGTTTTTTAATCGAGTATGTTTGGGTATAAGGAAACTTATCTGTCTCAGGGTTATATCTATAAATATTTACATCAATCATTTTTTAATCTCAAATAAAATTAATATGTTCTTACCTTTGGCTCAAAAGTGTCCACTTGAGCTGGTTCAAAATTAACATCTCTTTTGCTCAAAGTTTTTTGGATGGGATCATATAGAGAATGACATAACCAATTCTTATCATCACGCTCCTTATAATCGTCTCTTGCATGCGCACCTCTACTCTCAGTTCTTTGGAACGAAGCAATTGCTGTTGCCTCAGCTACTTCAAATAAGTTTTGCAATTCTAAAGCCTCTACTCTGCTAGTGTTAAAAGCCATACTTTTATCTTGTAAATGAAGATTAGAAATCTTTTCTCGAATTTCATTTAGAGCTGAAACACCTTTTTCCATGAAGTCACCTCTTCTAAAAACACCAAAATAGTTCTGCATAACAGATTGAAGTTCTCTCTTGACCTCAGCAACTTCAAACCCCTCAGTTGATGAATTAATTCTATTAAGACTATCAAGCGCTTGATCAATATCATCTCCATCTGCATCAGCAACTCCACCTCCTGTCTTCAATGCTTCTTGAATATGAATACCAGCCGCCCTCCCAAAAACTACTAGATCAAGAAGGGAATTACCTCCCAGTCTATTAGCGCCATGAACTGAAACGCATGCGGCCTCACCAACCGAGAATAAACCAGAAATAATTTCGTCTGCACCATTAGATTGTTTGTAAGCTTGGCCATGAATATTGGTAGGTGTTCCACCCATCATATAGTGACATGTAGGCACAACAGGAATTGGATTATATATTGGATCAACTCCAGCAAAAGTTCTTGAAAGTTCACATATTCCTGGAAGTTTTGCATTCAATACATCTGCGCCTAAATGATCAAGCTTTAAAAATACATGATCTTTATTTTCACCACACCCTCGACCTTCTAGAATCTCCAATACCATTGATCTTGCAACAACATCTCTTCCAGCGAGATCTTTTGCATTAGGAGCATATCTTTCCATAAACCTTTCGCCTTCAGCATTAACTAAATAGCCTCCCTCTCCTCTACATCCCTCAGTAACCAAAGAACCTGCTCCATATATTCCAGTTGGATGAAACTGCCACATTTCCATATCTTGAGCGGGAAACCCTGCTCTTAAAGCCATTCCCAAACCATCTCCTGTATTAATAAGAGCGTTTGTAGTTGAGGAATATATTCTTCCAGCGCCACCAGTAGCCATAACTGTTGCTTGTGATTTTAAATATGCAACTTCACCAGATTCAATTGAAAAAGCAACAACACCTGTAACTTCCTTTGATTGGTTAAGAACCAAATCTACTGCAAACCATTCGTTAAGAAAATTAGAGCCTTCCTTAATATTGTTTTGATAGAGTGTATGAAGGAGCGCATGTCCTGTTCTATCAGCAGCTGCACATGTTCTGGCTGCTTGACCGCCCTTACCAAAATCTTTTGACTGTCCGCCAAAAGGACGTTGATATATTCGACCATTATCAAATCTAGAGAAAGGTAACCCCATATGCTCTAGCTCGAATACTGCCTTGGGTCCTTCTGAGCACATATACTCGATTGCATCTTGATCTCCAATATAATCTGAACCCTTCACTGTGTCATACATGTGCCAACGCCAATCATCATTTGGATCGGCACTTGCTATTGCACAAGTAATTCCTCCCTGGGCTGAAACTGTATGAGATCGGGTTGGAAAAACTTTAGAAACAACTGCTGTCTTCAAACCAGATTTAGCAAGCTCAAGTGAGGTTCTCATGCCTGAGCCTCCTCCGCCGATAATTAGAGCATCAAATTCTAATGTTTTGATATTTGATGAATTGTAGTTTTCCATATTAGGACCAGATTATAAAAAGATAAAAAATAACAAGAGAAATACCGAGAGAAATAAAAAAGAATTCAAAACTTTTTCTAAAAAAATCAGCATAAGATGATAGAAAAGGAGAAACAAAACCTAATGTCCTTTTAGTTAAGTAGTCAGTGCCTATGGTCCATAAACCTGCAAATGCATGCAAACAAGCCAAGATAATAAAAATACTTAATGACAGTTTAAATGTGAGGCTTTGTGTTATAAATTGAAAACTAAACCTCTCAGTAAAACCAATTAGTCCCATGTATCCAAGAAATAACAAAAAATAAATTGCGGAATATCTCTGCAGGTACCAAATTAATTTACCTAATTTCATGTGAGTCCCAGTATTGTTAACAAAGCAATGGCAGCAAATGTAACTAATGCAGTTAATGCAGAATTGCTTGATGCTGAGAGCGTCTCACTAACTATATGGAAATCCATCAGCAAATGTCGAATTCCTGCAATCACATGATATTCAAAAATTAATACATTAAAAAGGACAAATGTTCTTAAAAAAATAGATGAATTATATGATTCAATGAATAAAGCGAATGAATCTTGACTGGCTAGCAAAATATTAAACATATATGCAGAAAAAGGAAGAACCATAAAAAAGATTAGTATTCCTGATACCCTATGAGATATTGATAACAATGCAGATATTGGAAGCTGAATTTTAAATAAATTTATATAAACTGGTTTAATAGACATTTGTTGCTTTTTTAGCGCTTATTAGGCCTAAATTATACGTAATTTAAATAAGAAAATCTTACTTTTTTGATTTTTTTACGTGCTTTATTAGTCTTTTTTTCTTTTTTATTTGACGCACTGAAAGCTCATTTTTTTTGCCTTCATAAGGATTGTCTCCTTTTTTAAAAATAATATTTAGCTCAACTCCATTTAAGTTTAATTCTTCTCTAAAAGAGTTAATTAGATACCGTTTATAATTCGAAGGGATTTTGCTGGAAAAATTAGAATGTATTATAAATTTGGTAGGGTGAATACCTCCAAAATGTACATATCTCATTTTGACTTGTCTGCCTGAAATACTTGGGGTATTAGTTGAGTTGGTGAACTTTAAAAGTAACTTATTTAATTTGCCAGTTGAAAACTTGGTTTTGGCTAATTTATTAACCTTATCAAGGCTGTTAAAAAGTTTTTTAAATCCGCGCTTTTGCAGTGCTGAAATTTCAACCAGAATTAAATTATTCAAAACAGAGTTTTGAAATTTTTTAGTTTCTTTGAGATCAGATAAGTGATCTTCTGAAAGCTCATCAATTTTATTCAAAGCAACAACAACTGGCTTTCCATACCCTCTTATCAAATTCAAGATCCGAAGATCTTGATCCACTATTCTATCTGAGGCATCAATCAGCATTAAAACAATATCTGACTCATCGACAGCATGCATGGCCCTAACATATGAAAAATATTCAACTGCATGACTTTGCTTATATTTCTTTCTAATACCAGCGGTATCAATAAAAATAAAATCCTCATCATCAAATACAAAAGGTACACGGATAGAATCTATAGTTGTCCCAGGCACATCAGAAACAATTAAACGGTCCTGTTTGGTAAATTGATTAATGAAAGTAGATTTACCAGCATTTGGTCTACCGATCACAGCTATTTTCGTTCCTTGAGGGTCTTCACTATCGCCTGCATTAGGTTCAATAAATTGTTTTGAAATATAAGTCTGCAATTCATTGATGCCCTTAGAGTGCTCAGCGCTGATTTCAAGAATATCTCCACATCCGAGTTTTAAAAGATCTTCTTTTGCGTTTGATCTTTTTTTAATGTCAATTTTATTTAAAACAACAAAAAAACTTTTATTCATTTTGCGTATTGACTGAAATAGATCTATATCGTCTGCTGTTAGCTCTTCTGAAGCATCAATTAAAAATAAAATTAGATTTGAATCCTCGGCAGCTATCAGTGCCTGCTCAGTTATTGCTGCACTAAATTCGGTAATCTCAGAACCAACTCCACCTGTATCAATTACTAAATACTGCTGATCTTTGATTAAGGCATAACCAAAATTTCTATCTTTAGTGAGGCCCGAAAAATCAGAAACAATTGCATTTCTAGTTTTAGTGAGCTTATTAAATAGAGAAGACTTCCCTACATTTGGTCGACCGAGAATTGCAATTGAATTTAACATTTTGAAAAGGCATTTTAGAGCTTGATTGCAACTACATTAGAATCCTGATCAATAGCGTATGCAAAATCTCTAAAAGTAACAATATTCATGATGGGGTTACCAGATACTTTTTTTCTTCCAACAGTAATTCCTGTCATTGGATTAATAACATGAACATAACCATCTAAATCTCCAATCAATAACAAATTTTTATATGCTGCTCCACTAGATAACTCTCTTCTTAAGTATTCCTCAGAAGTCCATGAAGGAGATAAATTAGCTAGAGAGAATGAAAGAATTGACCCATCATCTTGAATGACCATGATCATGTTATTAGCAACAATTGGAGAATAAAAAGACGAGGCATTTGCATTCCAAACTGGCCTCTTTTGGGCTATGTCAAATGCAGTTAAGTTCCCTTGATAATTAGTAGCAAAAATTAGTTGCTTAGCTATAACTGGGGCTGAATCACCGTCTATTAAATTCTCAAGTTCTGATGATCCCTCTACAAAAGAAATAGGTGCATCCCAAAGAAAGAAACCTGTTTCTAGTTGAAAGGCTCCAAGTCGTCCATTATCAAAGGTAGAAAAAACAATGCCATTTTCAATAATAGATTCACCGGTTCCTCGAACGGTCAATGCTGGCAATTGCGATCTAAAAGACCATTTTTTTTCTCCTGACAAGGCACTCAAGGCAACTAATTCACCTACAGAGTTTTTAGCAAGAATTAGTGAGGCACTCACAACAGCTTTAGAGAGAACTTCACCACCAATATTTTTTTCCCAAATAATCTCTTGAGTTTCTGAGTCAATTGCAATAACAAAACCATTAAGGTCTGATACGATTAATTTACCAAAACCAGAAGCAACGCCAGCTGCTAACCCGCGATCAAGATTAATTTTCCAACTCTCTTTTCCAGATTGAGGATTTAGCGATGAAATATTTCCTTCAGGATCAGCAACCAGCATATTTCCTGAATAAAAAGAGGGTCTAAAAGAGCCTAAGTTATTTTCTCCTTTAAAAGATTTTTTCCATTCTATAGACAGTGGATATTCATTTTTAAAAGACTGCAGGGCAACAGGTTCAATCACCTCTCCATCTGAGTCATCTTCCCAAAAAGCTAATGTAGAGCATGAAGAAATAAGTATTAAAATAATACTTAGGAATATATTATTTTTCATGAGTGCTAGTTATTAATTTGATTAATCTTCATCTTTAAAAGAGACTTTTGCGATTCATTCTGTAAATTCTCAAGAGCTAATGAATACTGATCTAGAGCTAAGTCATTCTTTTTGAGCCCAACCAAAGCATCACCTTTAACCTCATAAACAAGTGGATGCTCAGATTTTGAATTAAATGATTCTAAAACCTTCAGCGCATTAGAATAGTTCTCTTTACTAAGTTCAATTCTCGCAATATTAATCTTTGCAATTGAGTTCAGCATGTCATTTCCAAAAAAACCTGAAGATACATCCAATAGTTCTTTGAAATCGATTAATGCTGCGTCAAGATCTCCTTCTCTAGCAAGAGCTGAACCTCTGATCATTCTTGCAAGTTGAGCATATCCAGTATTGGGGTATTGTTCTTGAAGCTTATTAAAATTTTCCTTGTCATCTGACGCGCTTGCTGAATCAGCAGAAAGATTCACAAACCAAGCATCATATATCTCAGCTGCTTTTATATTCTTAGAAGTGTTATATGACTTATAACCTATTAAAGAAACAAGAATTGATGCAAGAACCAAGAAACCAATTAACAGGATATTTTTATGATCTTTAAAAAAATTAACAAAAGCCGAAAATCTTTCTTCATCTGAACTGTACTCTGCCATGATCTCTCCTAAAGATTAGTATATTTGTCTATGACCTCTTTTGAGGTAAGAAGTTCTTGCCCACCGCCTTCGCTTAGATCTTTCCATATTACTTGATCATTTTTAAGTTCTTCTTCTCCAATAATAATTGCATAACTGCAATTATTTTTATTTGCCCTTCTGAGATGAGATTTTAAACTTCCCTCGCTTAAAAATGAATCAAGGATAATACTATTATTAGCACTTCTTAAATCATCGGCTATTTTATATGTTTTTTTGTCAATCTGCTCTCCAGCAATAATAAATCCAACTTTTAATGGTCGTTTTATTTTTTCAATATTGAGAAGTTCTATTATTCTTTCTACTCCTATGGCAAAACCTATGGCATGCATATCTTTTCCGCCAAGTTGCCTTGAAAGATTGTCATATCTTCCTCCTCCAAGAAGAGCATCTTGTGCTCCAAGATTTTGTGAAACAGTTTCAAATACAATTCCTGTGTAGTAATCTAATCCTCGTACCAATGATTGATCAATTTGAATATCGCATTGATTGCTATAGGCATCTACAAGATTTTGTAAAAAAATCTTAGAGTCATCTGAAATAAAATCTTGAAATTTTGGTCCTTCTTTTAGTAATTCCTGAGTGGGTTTTTCTTTAGAATCTAGAACTCGCAAAGGATTAGATTTTAATCTCACCTGATCTTTTTCATGTAATTCATTAATATGTGGCTTTAAAAAAGTAACTAGCGAATCACAAAAACTTTCCTTAGCATCCCTATCTCCAAGATGATTTATTTTAATTGTATAGTCTGAAATACCAATTAATTTATTAATCTGTAAAACCATGCTCATAAGCTCATATTCTGCAATCCCTTCCTCAAAACCAAGATATTCAACTCCCACTTGATGAAATTGCCTAAATCTTCCTTTTTGCGGCCTCTCGTATCTAAACATTGGTCCTTGGTACCAAAATTTGTGTTTTTCCTGTTCTTGTTTTTTTTGAATAACTGCTCTTATCACACTCGCTGAACCCTCTGGTCTTAGGCTAATGCTTTCTTCATTACGATCTAAAAATGAATAGAGTTCTTTGTTAACAATATCAGATGAGTTCCCCACCGACCTTGAAAAAAGCTCTGTGGACTCCAACAATGGAGTGCGAATTTCATGCGTATCAAAAGAATGAAATATATTGGCAAGCTTTGATTCAAAAATATGCCATCTGTCTAAATCCTCAGGAAATAGATCAGGCATGCCTCTTAATGATTGAATTTTCACTTTTTAACCTTTTGCAATTATGTCTAAAGAATTTTTCTTTTCGAGTTGTTCTTTTACTTGCTCTTCTATTGTATCAACAAGTTTCTCATTAGAGACTTTTTTTGAAGGAGTGCCATTAACATAAAGTAAATTACTTGGGCCGCCGGTTAGCCCAACATCAGCTGCCTTAGACTCACCTGGGCCATTAACATAGCAACCAATAATTGCTACTTCTAAATCCTCAGAAATTCCCTCAAATCTAGTTTCAAGTTCATTGACTACCTCTATCACATTGAAGTTTTGTCTTGAGCAACTCGGGCAAGCAACTATTCTAATGCCTCGACTTCTCAAATTTAGACTTTTTAAAATGTCCCAGCCAATCTTCACTTCATCTACTGGATCTGATGCAAGTGAAACTCTAATTGTGTCACCTATGCCTTCAGATAAAAGCATGCCTAAACCAATAGATGACTTGACCGAGCCTGCTCTGTAACTTCCAGACTCTGTGATGCCTAGATGCAATGGCTGATCAAGTAATTTAGAAAACTTTCTATAACTATCAACGGTCATTTGAATATTTGAGGCTTTTAAGCTTAGTTTAAAATTGGAGAAATTATATCTATCTAAAATATCTACATGCCTCAGCGCTGATTCAACTAAAGCATCTGAATTAGGCTCTCCATATTTTTTTTGGAGATCTTTCTCCAGCGAGCCAGCGTTCACACCAATTCTTATTGGGATATTATTGTCTTTAGCCGCCTGAATAATTTCTTGAACCTTATTTTCTTTTCCAATATTGCCCGGATTAATCCTAAGACAATCCGCAGAATCTGCAACAAGCAAAGCAATTTTATAATCAAAATGAATGTCTGCAACTAGTGGAATTGAAACTAAGTCTTTGATAGATTTAAATGCATTTGCACAATCTTTGTCAGGAACTGAGACCCTAACAATATCTGCTCCAGCTGCTTGCAATTCCTCAATCTGACCTACAGTAGCTTGAATATCAGCCGTATTGGTGTTCGTCATAGATTGAATTGATATAGGATGATCGCCACCTACTCCTACGCTACCTACAAATATAGGATTGGTTTTCTTTCTTTTTATCCAGGAATTATTCATGCTTCTGATTCCGATGAATCAACAGTAACATCAAGCTGGATTGAATCAAGTTTATCTTGTATTAAAAATTTATTAATTTCGTGATGCAATTCATTAATGTCATTATCAAAGCTTGACTCAGTATCTATTGTAAAACCATCTAAGTTACTTGAAGTTTTTATTAATTTTGTGTCTACAGCTTCGTGATTCTTATTATTATCTTGAAAAAGAAACATTAATGAGGCCACAAAAACAAAAGATATAAAAATTATAAAAATTATATTTTTGTTAACAAATGAATCCTTAGATATATCAAGGTCATGCTCTTCCTCCGCAGCAGTAACTAACTCAGCATTATAAATATCAAAAAAATTAATCTCCAAATTAAGGAATGTTGAATATTTTTCAAAATATTTAACTGCAAACACCCTTGCTGGAAAAATTGTATAATCGCCTGATTCAATAGCCTTTATGAAATTAATGTTAATTAAGGCTGCACTGGCCGCCTCTTCTTGGCTCATTGAGAGAAGCCTGCGAGCATTAATAAAGGCTTTCCCGATCTTAGCTGTATGTGCTGATTTAAGACTCATGAAGTATCAATGAGGTTAATTGAATTTTTTTTATTTTTACCTTTAACGCTTTTGGTAAGCTTGCCAACAAGTTGTCCGCAAGCACCATCGATAGCATCTCCTCTTGTTATTCTAAGGGTTGTAATTAAACCTTTTTTAATCAGAAAATCTTTAAATTCATAAATAGTTCTTTCTTGAGATCGAAGATAATCACATCCATCAAAAGGGTTAAAGGGTATTAGATTTATTTTGCAAGATAGCCCATTAAGAATTTTGACTAAATCTTTTGCATGATTCAATGAATCATTTACACCATCTATTAGAATGTATTCAATTGTAATTGTTTTACGTTTGCTCTGAGTTTTTAAATAGTTCTTACAAGCATCCAATAAGTCTTCTAATGGATATTTTTTATTTATTGGGACTATTTCGTCTCTAAGAATGTTGTTTGCAGCATGTAAAGAGATTGCTAATGAAACATCAGTTTTATCTGCAAGCTTGTTGATTTCCGGCACTATGCCTGATGTGCTAAGGGTGATCCTTCTTTTAGAAAGTCCATATGCATTCTGATGCTGCATTAAACTTATAGAAGTCATCACTGGTTCAATATTAAGAAGAGGTTCGCCCATTCCCATAAAAACAACATTTGAAATAGGTGTACTAGATTCATCATGAAAATTAGCTAGCCATAACTGACCTATGATTTCAGCATTGGATAAATTCCTTTCAAAACCCTGTGCACCTGTCGCGCAAAAAGTGCACTGCAGTGCGCATCCCGCTTGGGAAGATATGCATAGAGTCAATCTTTTTTTTTCTGGAATCTTGACCATTTCGATCATTGAACCCGAATCTAACTTAATTAAATACTTCTTTGTCCCCTCCGGGGATAGCAAACATTCCTCTACTGCAGGAGGTTTGACTTCAGCAATTTGAGAAAGTTGATTTCTTAATGCAAGACTAAAATCAGTCATTAACATAAAATCTATAACTCCCCGTTGATGAACCCATTTCATCAATTGAGGGGCTCTAAAACTTGGTTGGTCTATTGATTGAAAAAAATCTACCAGTGATTCATGTGAGAATCCTAGTAAATTGATCTTTTCTTTATGCACTCAATTAAAAGATTTCGCTATCATCAAAAAAATAGGAAATTTCTCTTGCTGCGCTATCAGATGAATCAGAACCATGAACAGCATTTGCATCAATTGTTTCTGCAAAGTCTGCTCTAATCGTTCCAGGATCTGCTTCACTTGGATTTGTGGCGCCCATTAACTCTCTATTTTTTAAAACAGCATTTTCTCCCTCAAGCACTTGAACAAATACTGGAGCAGATGTCATATATTCAACAAGGTTCGGAAAAAAAGGTCTTCCCTCATGCTCAGCATAAAAACCAGCAGCTTTGGCTTGATCCATATGTATTAATTTACCTGCGACCACTTTAAGGCCATTTTCTTCAAATCGGTCTATTATTTTTCCAATAATATTTTTAGATGTTGCATCAGGTTTAATAATTGAAAGTGTTCGTTGTATTGTCATAGGTTGCTCCTAAATTTGCGACATTATAGGTGACTTAGTGTGATTCATCCATCCATGCCATTTGAATTGCTTCGAGAATTTTTTCATTAGAATTTTGTGGATCATCATCAAAGTTCTTTAGATTGCAAATCTTGTGATGCAAGTCTGGAAAGCTTATCCACTGAGGGTCAATTTCTGGATGAGCTTCACTGAGATTTATAGCAATTTCTAGAATGTCTGACCATTTAATCTTCATCAATGATCCTCTGAGACCTGATTAATAGTATATTTTGGTAATTCAACTGTAAAATTACCGCTTTCTGGGATAGTCTGGCAGCTTAAACGAGAGTTTGGTTCAAGTCCCCAAGCTTTATCAAGCAGATCTTCTTCATCCTCTGATGCCTCATTCAAGTCATCAAATCCATCTCGAACAATAATATGACACGTAGTGCATGCGCATGACATTTCGCATGCATGTTCAATTTTAATACCTGATCTTAAGGCAGCTTCACAGATAGATTCATCTTTAAGAGTTTCAAATTCAGCTCCATCAGGACATAACTCAAAATGAGGTAATAATTTTATTTGAGCCATTTAAATGGTGAAGCTTTCGCCGCAGCCACAGACTGCTTTGGCATTTGGATTATGAAATTTAATTCCTTGATTAAGGCCATCTTCAGAATAATCAACCAAACTACCCTTAAGGTAACTCAAACTTTCTTTATCAACATAGATCTTGCAATCGCCTTCATCAAAAATAAAGTCATTGGAGTGAACTAGTTTCGTTTCAACAAACTCAAAAAAGTATTCAAATCCAGAGCATCCAGCTTTTCTTACACCAATTCTTACTCCATCACTTTTCCCATTATTCTTGAGACTAGAAGCAAAATGCAATAATGCTTTTTCAGAAAATCTAAGCTCTTGAGGAGAGAATGTTTCCATAACTAATTATTGTTTCTGTTCGTAGTCTTCTATTGCTTGTTTTATCGAATCTTCGGCCAAAACTGAGCAATGTATTTTTATGGGAGGCAACTCAAGAGCTTCAACAATATCAATATTTTTTATTTCTTTGGCTTCCTCAAGAGTTTTTCCAATCAACATCTCGACCAATTCACTAGATGAAGCGATTGCAGAGCCACAACCATAAGTCTTGAACTTCACATCCTTAATAATATGAGTATTCCCTTGACTTTCACATTTGATTTGAAGTTTCATCACATCACCGCATGCAGGAGCTCCGACCATTCCAGTACCTACATTCATCTCTTTTGGATCAAATCTTCCAACATTATATTTTGCAGGCTCATTGATAGTATTCTCAAATTTGTCTACAACTTTTTTACTATATGCCATAAATACCTCCCAATATTTAATGGGTTTGCCAATCCACTGTATCTAAATCAATTCCATCTAAATACATTTCCCATAATGGAGATAGCTCTCTAAGCCTATCAACAGCATGGTTAATTAAAGTTAATGTATAATCAACATCTTCTTCAGTGGTAAATCTTCCAAATGAAAAACGTATAGAGCTAGATGCAAGCTCATCTTTTCTTCCAAGTGCTCTTAAGACATAGGATGGCTCTAAACTAGCAGAAGTACAAGCTGATCCTGAGGAAACAGCAATATCTTTCAAAGCCATGATTAATGACTCTCCTTCCACATAGGCAAAGCTAATGTTCAGAATATTATTTACTTTATTGTTAGTGTCTCCATTTACATATATCTCTTCAATTTTTGAAATAGAATTATAGAATTTGTCATGTAGAGATTGAATTTTTATCTTATCATTATCCATTTCTTCTTTTGCAATTCTAAAAGCTTCACCCATTCCAACTATTTGATGTGTTGGAAGTGTTCCTGATCTCATTCCTCTTTCATGGCCACCTCCATGAATTTGAGCTTCAATTCTTACTCGAGGCTTTCTTCGAACAAACAAGGCACCTATTCCTTTGGGTCCATATGTTTTATGGGCTGAAAATGACATCAAATCAACTGGAAGAGAACTCAGATCAATAGCTGTTTTACCAGTGCTTTGAGCCGCATCTACATGAAAAAAAATACCATTTTCACGTGCAATTTTTCCAATACCACTAAGATCATTAATAGTGCCTAATTCATTATTAATATGCATAATTGAGATTAGGATGGTGTCCTCCCTGATTGCATTTAACACAGCTTCAGGTGTAATCAAGCCACCCTCATTTGGTTCCAAATAGGTAACTTCAAAACCATCTCTTTCTAGTTGCCTGCATGGGTCCAGAACAGCTTTATGTTCTATTTTGGAAGTAATAATATGCTTACCATTCTTTTGATAAAAATTGGCGATACCTTTGATTGCTAGATTATCTGCTTCAGTAGCTCCGGAAGTCCAAACAATTTCCCTCGGATCACAATTCACTAAATTAGCTACATGAGACCTAGCCTCTTCGACTGCCTCTTCAGCTTTCCAACCAAACTTATGTGAACGTGAAGCAGGATTCCCAAAATTTCCATCTAATGTAAGATGATCAGATATTTTTTTCGCAACACGGGGATCTACTGGGGTTGTAGACGCATAATCCATATAGATTGGTAAATTGATTTCGCTGCTCATGATTTAATTTCTTTTAGAGGTATATGGGGGTCTCTTTGCTTTTCTGCAAGATCTGCGATAGAAATATCGCTTAAAAATTCATTAACAACGCTATTTAAATCGTCCCATAATTTATGAGAATTACATTGTTGACCTGCGTGACAAGATGAAGTACCAGCACAATTTGTTGCATCTAGATTTTCTTCAACAGCATTCATGATATGTTTAATACTTATATCATGGGGATGAACGGCATATACGTATCCTCCATTTCTTCCACGAACACTTTTAACAATACCTGCGATTCTTAGCTTTCTAAATAACTGCTCAAGATAAGTTATATCTATATTCTGCCTAATGGCTATATCTTTCAAAGAAACTGGACTCTCATAATTGGAGAGATACTCTAAGTCTGCTAATGCATTAACAGCATATCGACTTTTAGTTGTGAAGTTCATGCAGGTATTATCAATACCTGAGTTATTTAGTCAAGTTTTATCTTCATTCCTAGGCGCTCTCCCACTTCTCCGTAGGTTTCTATAACATCTCCTAAGTCTTGACGAAATCTATCTTTATCCATTTTAGTTAATGTATCTTTGTCCCATAAACGACATCCATCTGGAGTAAATTCATCTGCGAGAAGCATCTTATCCTGCAATTTTCCAAACTCTAATTTGTAATCCACTAAAATTAGATTGGCTTCCATAAAAAATTCAACCAAAATATCGTTAATTTTAAGGGTTAAATCTCTCATGGCATCAGCGTCTTCTTGGGTTGCCCAACCAAACGACTCTATATGATGGTCATTAATCAATGGATCTCCTAAATCATCATCTTTTAGAAAGAACTCAAATAAAGGAGGGTCGAGTATCAAACCATCTTCAATACCTAATCTTTTACAAAGCGATCCTGTGGCCCTATTTCTAACAACACACTCAATTGGAAACATTTCTAGTTTATGAACTAGAGATTCGTGGTTTGAAAGTAGTTTTATAAAATGCGTTTCTATCCCTTTAGATGCTAAAAATTCCATTACAAAGGCATTAAATTGATTGTTGACTTTTCCTTTATTATCAAGAGCCTCAATTTTTTTTCCATCAAAAGCAGAGGTGTCATCTCTGAACTCCATAATTAATTGATCAGGCTCATTGGTCGTATATAAAGATTTGGCTTTGCCAGTTGTGATTTGAGATATTTTTTCCATAATTCTTTAGCTTAATAGTTCATTTATTTTTGATAGCAGAGCTTCAGCCTTTTCTTTAGCCCCTTCAAGTGACTCAACAAGAATATTAGTTTTATCATTTTTTGATTCCAGTAATATTCTAAATTCCGCTGATTCTCCAAGCAATAGAGAATCATTATTTTCTTCATTATTAAAATTTAAAAAAGAAAACCAGCTACTGCTTTCAGATTCTACTGAATAACTAACTAAGAAAACTCCATTATCTCTATCAATGTCATTAGAGGTAATATTTCCCGCTTCTAAAGCCCTACTAACAGCTGACCATGCTCTATCAAATCCAAGGTTAAGCTCAATAATAGTTTGGTCATTTACATTAAAAATTTTTGCTTTTTTTCTATCATTTAAGTTTTGAGCTGCCAAAGATGTTCCAGAAAATGAAGATGCAGAACTAGCAAAAAATTGCACCACTTTTTCTAATTCCTGCTGAATAAACACAGGATCCTGCTTAACTGAAATTTCTTCATCCTCGTTATACACCGATAGGAAAACCTCTGTTGAAGCTTCCTTAATTCCATGTTCAATAGTGACTTTGAGCTTTACAGTATCAGAGTGTTGAATAATCATAATGCCGGCATCAGGATTTGCTTCTATTATTGACATTGAGGAGGCTTCAAAATAATTTTTAGTTATTGGCCATGAGGTAGAAGGAAGAGTTTCAACGTAAACCCACATCAATTCTCCAAGTCGTCTTAATTGAACCTCATTTGATTCTCCTGAAGAAAATATTTGTCTTGGTGCGGGAATATCTTGAATCTCAGCAACAGGAATGCCTTCACTGATTGGTGGATAATGATCATCTTTATTAATCGCCACGTCTGATGATGGCAATTTAAGATCAGGAGAGAGTTTCTCTTCAAAAAATTTATCTTTTGTTTCGGGAAACATCCCCTCGGGCCCAGATATATATGAGCAAGAAGAAACAAAAATCATCAGAAGAAGAAAAAAAGAGTTTTTTAAATGTTTCATATTAACTTCAATTTTATCATCTCATTTATAGTTTTCTCATGAAAAACTTGATTAAAAGGAACTAAAGGGAGTCTGATACCAGGTTGAATCCTTCCCATTTTATTTAGCATCCACTTTACAGGTATTGGATTAGATTCAACAAACAAAAGTTCATATAAATTTTTTAAAATGGAGTTAAGCTCTTCTGCATGATCAAACTGATCAGATAGATTAAGAGAGCAAATCTGAGAAATATACTTTGGAACAATGTTTGCAGCCACAGAGATCACTCCATCGCCTCCATTTGCCATAAAAGAACTAAATGAAGGATCATCCCCAGAAAAAACTGAAAAGTTTTTTTGATCAGCAATAGATTGAGATATTCTGATAAGTTCAGATAGTCGTTCCGAGCTGTCTAATGCCTCTTTAATTCCGACAATATTTTGATGACTTGCAAGCCTCATTACAGTATCAGGTCTTAGATCGCATGCTGTGCGAGCTGGAACATTGTAAAGTATCTGCGGAATCTCAACTGAGTCTGCAATTTTGATAAAATGCTGAAATAAGCCCTCTTGATTTGGTTTGTTGTAATAGGGAGTAACTATAAGGGCATAATCTGCTCCAAGTTCTGCTGCTGTTTGTGTAAGGTCAACAGCCTCTTGGGTTGAGTTTCCACCAGTGCCGGCAATTACAGGCACTCTTCCATCAACGAAATCAATAGTTTTTTTTATAATCTCAAGATGTTCTGGCACACTAACTGTTGCTGATTCTCCTGTTGTTCCTACAGATACAATGCCATTAGTTTCAGATTCGATATGCCACTCTACCAATGCCTCGAGAGCATCAAAATCCAAGCTTCCATTCTCTAACATCGGAGTAACTAGGGCTACGAAACTGCCTTGAAGGGGTTGCATCATGAATGTTTTCAGTAAAAAATGAAACTATACACTTTTTTTTGAGGAAATGATGGCTAAAAATTTAGAAGGAAAGAACTGTCCAAAGTTTAAAGCTGATGCAACGAGTGATCAAATTGTGTCCAATGAAACGTATAAAAATAAAAATGTTGTCATTTATTTCTATCCGAAAGACTCAACTCCTGGATGTACAACTGAAGGTCAAGAATTTAGAGATAGCTATAAAAAATTTAAAAAATTAAATACTGAGATATTGGGTATTTCGAGAGAATCAATTAAATCCCATGAAAACTTTAAGTCCAAACAAAATTTTCCATTTGAGCTTTTATCTGATCCAGATGAAAAGGTATGCAAGGCATTTGATGTCATGAAATTAAAATCAATGTACGGAAGAGAATATATGGGCGTGGATCGCAGCACATTTCTTATAAATTCTTCTGGAAAAGTAATGAAGGAGTGGAGATCAGTGAAAGTAAAGGGACATGTTCAAGAGGTTCTTGATACTACCAAAGAATTAGTTGGATAATTTAGTTAGATAAGTTTTCAGGCCATGAATTCCATATTGCTTTAATCAAAGTAGCTATTGGTATAGCAAAAAATACACCCCAAAAACCAAATATTGCCCCAAAGACAAAAACTGCCAACATGATAACAACAGGATGCAGTTTAACTGCATCAGAAAAAAGTAAAGGTACTAGTAAATTACCATCAAGTATTTGCAGAACTAAATAAGCCCCCATTAAAAGCCAAAAATCAATATTCAAACCAAACTGGAGCAAGCCTACTGCGGCAACTGGCAGAGTTACAATAAAAGCTCCTAAAAAGGGTATCAAAACTGAAAACCCAACCAGCACTGATAAAAGAGCGATGTATTGCAAATCAAAATACATAAAAATAATAGCCGCTGCTAGGCCAACAATTACAATTTCTATAGCCTTTCCTCTTGCATAATTGCTCAACTGATCATCCATCTCGACCCAAACGTTTTGCAGCATTGCCCTTTCTTTAGGCAGGATGCTTAAAAAGCCTGAGATAATTGATTCTCTATCAAATAAAAAAAAGAAAACAAGAATTGGAAGTAAAATTAAATTAATTGCAATAGTTACTGTATTTTGAATGCCTGCGATCGACGCTTTCAAGAAATCCTGAGAAATGGCTGTGATTTGACCTGAAAGGCTTTGTAAAAATGTTGTAATTTGTTCAGAGGAGACCAAATCGGGATAATTCTCAGGAACATTTTGCACGAATACCATAAATGAATTAACCCATTTAGGAATTTCCAAAATTAGCGACTGAAGCTGCTGGTATACCAAGGGCCCTAACCAGACCATTAATGCTATACCAAGTAACAAGAAAAAACTATAAGTTAATATTAATGCAATGGTGCTATTTAAACCATATTCTTCGAGGCGTTTCTGCATCCCTATGAGCAAATATGCAAAAATTAAACTCATTAAAAAGGGAGTTAAAATATTACCTAGAAAAAATATAATTAAAAACCCAATAGTTAGCAATAATGCAAATACTAGGGTCTCCTCATTGGAAAAAATTTTTTTAAATAGATTATTTATGTCTTCAAGCACTTTTTATATTTAATTTGGTCTTAGAAATGATATGTTAATTGAAAACAAACAATAGTGTAAGCTTCTTAGCAATTGAAATAGTGAACATATGTTAATCCAACGCTCTTTTTTTCTTTTCTTATTTATATCTCTACTCGTATTTTCACAAGAAAAAGATCTGAATTTACCAAATTTAGGCGATCGAGTATCTGGAGTAATTTCTCTTGAGCAAGAAAGAATGTTGGGACAAGGTTTCTTAGAGCAGGTATATGCTCAGGCTCCTTTGATTGATGATCCAATAATTCAAGAATACACCGAGTTACTTATATATAAACTTTCTGAAACGTCTCAAGTTAAGGATAGGCAGTTTACTATTGTTCTAATAGATGAAAAATCTCTTAATGCATTTGCTGCTCCTGGAGGAGTAATAGGGGTAAATGGAGGATTGTTTTTAAATGCAGGAAATGAAGCTCAGCTGGCTTCTGTTTTAGGCCATGAGCTAGCTCATTTAAGTCAACGGCATTTTGCTAGAAATGTCCTAAGAGGAAGAGATACTAATCTTGCATCCTCTCTGGTGATGGTATCAGCAATAGCGTTAGCTATTATTTCAAATAATCCAACAGCTTTTATTACAGGGCCTGCAGCATTACAGCAACAGCAGCTAAGATATAATCGAATTTTTGAAAGAGAGGCAGATAGATATGGTTTTAATAATCTTATAGCCGCAGGGTATGACCCAGCAGGCATGGGTCAAATGTTTGAAAATATGGCTAAAGTTCGAAAATTAGCTGGAGATAATCCACCAGAATTTCTACTGACCCACCCTATTACATCTTCTAGAGTAAGTGATGCCTTTAATGCTGCCGATCAAATAGAATTTACTGGCGGCAAAAAAAACACCATTAACTTCGAATTTATTAAAGGAAGATTGAAAGCAAGATATAACTCCTTATCTCCTCAGGCTGCTGTTAGATACTTTAAAAAATTATATGAAGATATTCCGAGCAATGAAAATAAATATGCTTACATAAGGGCACTTCAATCTAATGGGCAAACTGACCAAGCATTAAATACAATGAATGAGATATTAAAAAAATTTCCAAAAAATTTAATTTTGAACACAACAAAATCAGAAATTTTATTATCTGGTCAGCGGCTTAGCGATGCCCAAAAGAATATCGAGCAAGTTCTTAATATTTCTCCAGGAAACTATCCTGCATCGATTATGAAAGCGAAAATATTAAGCTCTAAAAAACAATTTATTAAAGCTGAAGAAATTTTAAGGGATCTATTGATTAGTAAAAATCGTGATCCAGGTTTATGGATGCAATTATCTGAAGTTCAAAGGGCTGGAAAAAATATTGTTGGATACCATCTCAGTCGCGGTGAGTATTACACATTAATTGGAGATTTTGATAATGCGCTCAATCAATTTCAATTTGCATTGAGTCTTTCGGGTAATTCCTTTCAAACTTCAGAAACCATTATGACGAAGATAAAATTTGCTAAAGAGAGATTAGGCAGAAGAAGAGGCTTTTAAGAGCTAATTTTTTCCTGAGGTGGAATCTTGTATCCTAGCGCTGCTAAACATCCAGCAACTGGGATTGCTAGCAATGGGACTTGAGAAAATACCAATCCGAATGATTTTGATATTAGGATAAATCCACTACCTGAAAAATCTCCCATCCTTACTAGAAATGTATCAACCATAACTGTTGATTTGTATCTATCTGTTCTTTTTAAATAACTAAAAACCACTTCTCTGGTTGGCTTATTAATACCATATTCAAACAGTCTTAAAATAATAGTAATAAAGAATACATACCCAATTGTTGGGTTGAGGTAATAGCCTATGAATGCACCCATAAATATAAATCCATAGAACATTAAAATAGTTTTTGGTCCTGCAAATCTTATAATTGCTGAAGTTAAGAAAAATTGGGTAAATAAAGTAAGGATTGTTACTGTTTGCTCTATGTTACTAAAAAAAATAATTCTATTACCGCCATCTGAAGACCAAGCATTCACTATGTCGATTGAGGTAACCCAATGGATGGTCATCATTGCAGTCCATAGGTACATATACAATCCTATTGACCTGATTTGAGACGAGGAAATAAGATTTTTTAGAGCATCAAAACTTGTTCCACCAGCAGCCTTGTCTATATCTTGTGCAGAAACAAATCTTTTAAGTAAAATTAGACCTGTAGCCAATGCCAGTATTAAGAAAA
>CENP01004597.1_pt1 | contig 26033 bp, 3 predicted proteins | sample 361281 | NCBI WGS metagenome assembly CENP01 (sample SAMEA2591122, study PRJEB7988) | marine metagenome | biome: marine biome (ENVO:00000447); feature: deep chlorophyll maximum layer (ENVO:xxxxxxxx); material: saline water (ENVO:00002010), including plankton (ENVO:xxxxxxxx) | depth 70 m | reverse complement strand
TTACTTTGAAAAGTAAAGATTTTAAGATGTTGTGTTGCTTGTAAACCTCTGGTTTACAAGAGGTTCGTAAAAGAGCCAATGAGAAGCTTTCCTGAAAATGGGGAGCTTTTTTTGCTTTCTAAAGGTGTTAAAATCGGTGGTTTTAAAGTGCATAAAAAATTTATTGACTAATTTAGCTAAAATTTGAACCAAGGACTTGATGAAACCTGAATCGATTTCAAACCGTTTAGTTCGTTTAGTTGCGCAATATTTTATAGGTCTTTTCAGCTTGCTGTCAGTCTTGGCGAACAATTTTACTGGTGGTTCAACAATCTCCTCCCCAGTCAACCCTCCAGTTATTACACTCAATGTAACTGACATCCAAATTATTGAAGTTGGTTCTTCTTATACAGAGTTGGGAGCTACTGCTCAAGACAATGAAGATGTTGATGCAGATTTGACGAGTGCTATTACCATCTCTGGAGTTTCAGCAGTGAACACAAATGTAATTGGGGATTACAATGTTATTTACAGTGTTACAGATTCAGATGGAAACGCTACGAGCGAAACTCGTATAATCCGTGTTGTTGATAGTCAACCACCTCTTGTTACATTTACAGGTTCAAGCCCAATTTCGATTGAAGTGGGAACTACCTATTATGAGCTTGGTGCCACGGCTACTGACAATTATGACCCTAGCTTTTCAGTTACCAATTCTATTGTTACAAGTGGAACAGTAACTGAGGAACTAGTAGCATCTTACACCATCACCTACAGTGCTTTGGATAGCTCTGGAAATGTTGGTACAGTGCAACGCATCGTTAATGTTGTAGACACAACTTCACCAACCATTGATGTCACAGGCGATAACCCAGCCACAATTACTTTAGGTGCCACCTACAATGATGAAGGCGCAACAGCCACAGATAACTATGATACTGGACTAACAGTTGTTGTTGGTGGTAATACTGTTGACACCTCAACTGTTGGCTCGTACACAGTCACATACAATGTCAGCGACGAATTTGGGAATTCTGCAGCTCAAAAGGTAAGAATAGTTAATGTTGTAGACGATACAGACCCAATAATTACATTGAACGGGTCCTCAACAATAACACACGAAGTGGGAACAACCTATGTTGACCCTGGCGCAACTGCAAATGACAACTATGATGGAGATCTTTCATCTGAAATTACAACTAATATTAACTTAAATCCCAACACATTAGGGACTTACACGATAGAATATACTGTCGAGGACAGCTCAAATAACATTGCACAGGAACAGCGGACGGTTCAGGTTGTTGATACTGTTGACCCATTGATTAATCTTGTTGGGGATACAACAGTATCAATTGAGTTTCAGATGACCTACACAGATGCTGGCGCAACGGCTATTGACAATTACGATGGAAACCTAAACAATTCCTTAACCTCATCGAGCACAGTAAACACTGGAGTGCTGGGGACCTATTTATTCACGTACACTGTCTCAGATAGCTCTTCAAACACTGCTCTGGTGAGCAGAACAGTTTCAGTTGTAGATACTACACCACCAGTTATAACTTTAAACGGACCTGATGAAGTCAATCTTCAAGTTGGTGATTCCTACAGCGATGGTGGAGCTACAGCAGTTGATGCCTACGATGGAGATGTAACGTCGGATATTAGCACGGTTTCTAGTGTTGATACCTCAACGGTTGGTGTTTACTACGTGACTTATACGGTTTCAGATAACGAGGGAAATAATACTCAAGCAACACGAACAGTGGTTGTGGGTAGTCCGCCTGTTATCTCCTTACAAGGACCAAACCCACTTCAGTTAGAGGCAGGCAGTACTTATGTGGAACTTGGTGCAAATGCCTTTGATATTCCTGATGGTGATGTTTCTGATCAAATTTCGATTAGCGAATCGATAAACACCTCAGTTTTAGGATCATATTCTGTTCAATATAGTATCATTGATTCTGATGGTAATTCGACAGTTCTTTTTCGAGCAGTTCAAGTAAGCGATACGACTTCCCCAAATATAGAACTTATAGGAAATGAGCAAATGACAATTGAGGTAAATGGTTCATTTGCAGATCCAGGTGCTACTGCAACGGATACTTTTGAAGGCGACCTAACAGATCAAATTAGTGATAGTGGAACCGTTGATACAACCTCATTAGGAAATTATACGATCACATATCAAGTTTCTGACAGTTCTGGAAACACTGCTATTATCTCGAGAGAGGTTTCAGTTTCCGACACAACTGCGCCTGTGATCTCGCTTAAAGGTTCAAGTCCTGTGACTATAGAGGTCGGCACTACCTATGCAGATGAAGGTGCAACTGCTACTGACGATTTTCAAGGAGATCTTACAGCAAGCATAAGTGATATAAGTAACGTAGATTCAACAACTGTTGGGACCTATAGTGTGGTCTATAATGTGAGTGACAGCTCTGGAAATGCTGCCAATCAAGTGACTCGAATTGTCGAAGTTGTTGATAGTCAGGCTCCAGCACTTTCTTTTGTAGGCGGAGCAGCGATCACCCATGAAGCAAAAACCGTTTTTAATATTCCAAATGATGTAACAGCCACAGATGTTTATGATGGAGACTTGACTTCTGCGGTAGTTGTTTCAGGGATCGTAAATCAAGACTTAGTTGGATCATACAACTTATCTTACTCAGTCACAGATAGTTCAGGAAATACTGGACAACTTTCTCGAACTGTAAATGTAGTTGATACAACAAATCCTGAAATCACGCTAACGGGTGACAATCCATTATATATAAATCTGGGCCAGACTTATATAGACCCTGGTTATTCTGCAAGTGATAATTATGATGGTAATATTACGAGTACTGTTGTTGAAAGTGGGCTAGTTGATACTTCAGCTGAGGGAACGTATTTCCGAAACTATAATGTAAGTGATAGTTCTTCAAATGCTGCAAGCCAACAAATAAGAGAGGTGATTGTTGGGTCTCCGCCTGTAATTACCTTGAATGGGAATAATCCGATGTATTTGGAATATCAAGAAGTTTATGTAGAACCCAACGCTACAGCAACCGATGGGGGTGTTAATTTATCCAACTCCATTTCAATCAGCGGTTCAGTCAATGAAAACCAACTCGGAAATTACAATATTATTTATTCTGTTACGGACTCGGACGGCAATTCTGTAACAGAGACTCGTGAAGTCATCGTAAGGGACACTACAAAGCCAGTGATCACTTTAAACGGAGATGTAGCCCAAACTATCGAATTTGGAAATTCATATAATGAGGAGGGTGCTATCGCTACAGATAATTATGATAGTTCTTTAGCAGTCACTTCATCTGGTACTGTTAACACTTCGCTTCTAGGTACTTATACAATTGATTATCAAGCAACAGATAGTCAAGGAAATGTAGCCGATGTCGTTACGCGTACAGTTAACTTGGTTGACACCCAGGCACCAGTGATGAGCTTAATCGGTGACCTATCGCAAACAATACAAGTTAAGTCGAGCTACACAGAACTAGGTGTTAGCACAATTGACAATTATGATTTGAGTATACCCTTTTCATCTGTAACTGTAACCGGTTCGGTTGATATAAATACTGTTGGAACGTATTCTATTGATTATGATGTGAGTGATAGCTCAGGAAATAATGCCGTAACAATCACGAGAACTGTTGTAGTTGAAGATACAGAGGCACCAGTCATCATCCTAGCTGGAGATGCTGATATCACTCTTGAAGCAGACTCTCCATACAGCGATGCAGGGGCATCTGTAACAGATAACTATGATTCTGGTTTAGCATATAATGTAGATCTCAGCGTTATTGATACATCAACTCTTGGAACATATACCTTAACATATTCATCAACTGACAGTTCTGGAAACCAAGCAGATCCAGTTTACCGTACTGTTGAACTTGTTGATACAACAGTACCAATTATTACCATTATTGGTTCTTCAGTTATGAACGTTGAAGCAAGCCAGTCTCCATTTGATGACCCAGGTTTCACAGCTTCGGATTCATTTCAAGGAAATATAACTTCTTCTGTGGTGACTACTGGCGTAGTTGATATGCAGTCTTTAGGAACTTACACTTTGAGATATAACGTCACTGATAGCTCAGGTAATGCTGCCGATGAAAAAACTAGAATTGTTAATGTTGATGACAATACTTCACCAGTAATCACAATTCAAGGAAATGAAACAATTAATATTGAACTAGGCTCATCTTTTACTGATCCAGGATTTTCTGCTTTTGACAACTTGGATGGTGATTTAACAAATTCAATTATTAAAGAGGGTAGTGTTGATCCTTTTGTTGCAGGGGTTTATACTATAACATACAAACTTGTTGATAGCCGAGGAAATGTAGCGCAACAAGTCATAAGGACAGTGATTGTTGGTTCTCCGCCTGTAATTTCACTTGATGGCGATAACCCAATGACTCTAGAAGTTGGGACTCCATATGTAGAACCAGGGGCTACAGTTTTGGATGATGATGAAGGAGATTTAACTAATCAAATTCAAATTTCTGGTGCAGTTGATGAAAACCAACTTGGACAAAGTAATATTGTATACACTGTTGAGGATAGTAATGGAAATATCACAAATGCTACTCGTATTGTAAATGTTGTCGACACTACTCCTCCAGTGCTTGTATTGGATGACGCTTCAATTATCACAATTGAAGTATTTTCACCTGAATATGTAGATCAAACAGAATTTACTTACACTGATAACTTTGACCAAAATATTTCGGATTCAGATGTAATAGTCACCGACAACATTAATGAAAATGTTGTTGGTAATTACTCAATTTCATTTAATTTAAGTGATGCCTCTGGAAATGCGGCAGTTACCCAAATCAGACAAGTACAGGTCGTTGACACACAGTCCCCTACAATTACATTAAATGGAGACTCAAATGTGTCGATTGAAAAAGGTTCATCATATGTAGATGGAGGTGCAACAGCTCAAGACGAGTATGATGGGAACATAACCTCTTCAATTGTGGTAACGAGTAATGTAAATGAAAGTGTAATAGGTGACTACAGTGTTACTTATGAAGTTTCTGATTCATCAAATAATCCAGCTACCCCAGTATCTCGCTCTGTTGTTGTTGGCCCAGATGTAGATGCTGGTGGGCCTTACTCTGTGGCTTGTATTGGAGAAACAATTAATATTGGTTCTGCATCAAATGATTTGAATTATGATTACCAGTGGACCTCACAACCGCAACCCGGAGCTACAGGAGGTCCTGTTTTTGGCGATCCAAACTCACCTCAAACTGCTGTAACTGTTTATACAACCACTTTATTCACATTAAAAGCGTACGATAATAATGGAGTTGAAGTTGGGTCTGATCAGGTGCAAGTTGATGTTTCGGGCTTACCTGAGGCAATTGTCATAAATCCCCAAACAATTTGTCAAGGTGAATCAATTGATTTAGGTGATTCACCAGTTTCTGGAAACTCATACTTATGGACAGCTGACTCTTCAGGATGGACTTCCACACTAGCTAATCCATCTCATTCCCCTCAATCAACAACAACTTACACCCTAACAATTACAAATATTGCAACTGGCTGTCAAGATACAGATCAAGTCACCATTACTGTAGAGGAACCTCCAGTTGTTAGTCTTGGATCAGACAATGATACTATATGTGCCAGTGAAGCTGCTATTGGATACACCTTTTCTGCTGCTACCTCAACATCAAATAATGTGACACACCAGTGGAGTGTAATTGGTGGTAACGGATCTTTTGATAACGAAAATATTTTAAATGCCACCTATTTTCCTGGTTCTGATGATCTACAGACAGGTAGTGCTTCATTACGTTTAGAAACAAATTCCCAAGGAGATTGTGAAGATCCTGTTATTTCAACATTTGATCTTAATATCACAAAGGAGCCAACTATTGAAGCTGGTCTAAGTGCACCTCCCCCGATATGTGAAAATCAGCCATATCAATTAAATGCATCAGGAACTAATTTTGAACCAAGTTCTATCCTATGGTCATCATCTGGAACCATAGGGACTCTAACAGGCGGGAATACTCTTACTCCAATCTACACTCCTTCTGCAGGTGACGTTGCAAGTGGAGTTCCAATCATTTTAACCATTAGTGTCACTGGTTTAGACCCATGTGATGACAACGGAGTAATTACTGACACAGTAACAATTGATTTAATTGAACTACCTGATGTTTCAGTTGGAACTACAAACGCATCAATTTGTGAGAATGAAACATACCAGATAGTAGGTGCATCTGCTGGCAATGTTTCAAGTTTCAATTGGACAACATCTGGAAATGGAAGCTTTGACAACTCAACTTCTATAAATCCAACATATACCCCATCGGATGACGATATTGATGCTGGTACTGTTACACTCTCCTTAAACTATGTTCCTGTTAGTCCATGTGCATTACCTAATGACTTTACTCCACCTTCTATGACGTTAACGATAAGTAAAAATCCTATTGTTGATGCTGGAGCTGAAAACCAAGTCTTATGCGAAGGATCCAACCAAATACAGGGTGCGACTGCTGAGAATTATTCTTCTCTGTTATGGACAACATCAGGTGATGGAACATTCACATCCGATAATACATTATCTCCTTTTTATTCTCCAGGCGTTGGGGATTTATCAAACGGAGTAGTGACCCTTACTCTTACTGCGAATGCTGATGGGGCTTGCTCAACAAATGAACAAAGCTCTTTAAACTTCATTATTAACAAACTTCCCATTATTAGTGCTGGTGCAGATGACGAGGTTTGTTCTCTTGATAATTACGAAATAAGTGATGCATCAATTATTGATTCAGACGGAAATAATCTTACACCAACAAGTATTTTATGGTCTTCAAGTGGTTCTGGGACATTTAATAATCCAGCAATATTAAATCCAATTTACATACCATCTGATGGAGACATTGCCAATAATGAAGTTGTGTTGACAATGACGGTTACCCAAAATGGATGTCAGTTAAATCCGGATTCTAAAATTCTTAGATTTATTTCTACACCAACAGCAGAAGCTGGATCTTTTAACCCTCCACCTTGTGAAGATGAGCTTGGTATAATTTCAGGTGCAGCTGTGCCTGTTGGTCATACTTTCTCATGGCAAATAATTCAAGGTTCTGGAAATCTTCAAAACGAATCAGACATAAATCCAATATATCAGCCATCTCCTGGTGAAACAGGTGAGGTAAGATTAAGACTTACTGTTAACCCTTTACAAGTTGATGGAGTTGATTGTGGTCTTGCTGCAACAGATGATGTATCTATCTTTTATGAACCGTTACCAATTATTGAGGCTGGTCCAAATGTAACTATTTGCCAACCTCAAGACGATAATGCAGTTCTTTCGTATGAGTTTCAGCCTTCAGATGTATCTGCTACGGATGAAAATGTATTGACTTGGTCTACAAATGGAACGGGAACTTTTAGTGATTTAAATATTTTAACTCCGACATATTTCCCATCTAATCAAGATATTGTTAATGGTGTTGTTCAGCTCACACTAAGCTCATCATCAAATGCACCATGTAATAAAACAGTTTCTGATGTAATGGTTTTAGAAATTACCAGAAAGCCAGTTATAAATGCGCCAGCTACAATTGAACAATGTTTCGATGCAGGTGATATTGTTCTGGCAGACTACAATTTGACTTACAACTTTTTTAGTTTTCCACAAGATACTGTATTGTGGACCTCAAACTCAACGGGAGTTTCAGGAGACTTTGATGATGCTACAAGTCCTTTCCCTACATATACACCATCAAGCTTAGATTTAGAAAATGGTCAGGTGATTCTGACCGTGCAGGCTACAAACCAAGCATGTTCTACAGTAGCTGATTCATCTATTTTAGTATTATTTGAAGATTTACCTAGAGTAAATGCTGGCCCAGGCGACACATCATTTATGACCCCAGGAATTGAACAAATTGCTCCTGAAACGGATCAAGTTTGTGAGGGCAATACCTATCAATTATCTGGAGCCGTTGAGGGTGGTAATAATTTATATGTTTGGAGTACTTCTGGCACAGGATCATTTAACAATCCAAATTCTACAGATCCAATTTACACACCAAGTGCACAAGATATTGCAAATGGGGTACCTATTGAGCTGAGATTGACAAATGTTAGTACATCGTCTTGTAACTATGAAATTTACGATTCTGTAATGCTTGAAATAGTTCCTGGACCAGTCATGGAACTTGGTGATAACAGAACACTATGTGAGGGTGAAGATTTAGAAATTAATAATTTAGTTGAAGGGGCAAATGTTGCAAATGTAGACACTTCAACTTATTTGTGGACATCTAGTGGTTCTGGAACTTTTAATAGTAACAATTCCTTGAACACAACATATTCTCCGTCAGAGGCTGATTTGGATTTAGAATTCATTACAATTACGCTTCAAGCAAACGCTGTCTCACCTTGTGGAGGTGTTAAATCAGATTCTTTTGATATTTCTATTCAAAGAAAACCAACTGTGGATGCTGGTCCTGACTTAACTATTTGTGAATCTGGTGGTCAAATTACGGTCCCTGAAGAAAATGTAACTAATTACTCAAGTTTTTCTTGGTCTCATGATGGATTGGGTGTGTTAGAGAACAAAAATACTTTAGCACCTACATACAAACCGGGAGATAATGAACCATCTAGTCAGGTTACAGTTACCTTAACATTAAACCCAATTGACCCATGCATAGCTGGTGTTGATAATGATTCTGTATCTGACTCTGTTATTCTTACTTTAGTTGAAGAGCCTGAAATCACCCTACCTGCTACAGCTGAAATTTGCGAAGGTGATACTTTTACTCTTTTACCAAATACAGTAACCCTCGAAAACCATAGTTCATTTGCTTGGTCATCTGATACAGGGGGAACATTTGCAAACAATACTACTCTTTCACCAACGTATACTCCAAGTGACGCTGAAATTACAGCAGGTGAAGCTATGCTAAAACTCACCGCTCAGCCTTTAGCTCCTTGTGAAAATGAGGTTGTTGGTACAATTACACTTGAAATCAAAGCCCTACCCGTAATTACATTATTTGAAACTAGTTCCTCTTTGTGTGAATCAGATCCTTATTATTCAACCAACGGATCAGTTGTTTCTAATTCCTTATCAACTCTTTGGACAACCTCAGGTTCTGGGTCATTTGATAATGATAGCTTAGTTAACACAAATTATAACCCTTCTGAAGATGATCGTGATTTAGGTTTTGTAACTCTAACTCTGAGTGCAACACCTCTAGCGCCATGTGAGCCTGAAAATATTGTTAGCGATCAGATTACTTTGACCTTTACACCTTCTCCAACAGTTTCAATTTTAAGGGGTGACACAAATAATGATGGAGTTGATGAATATCCAACTGAGTTCTGTGGATCAACTGATTATCAATTTACTGATGATCAAATCATTGTTACTAATGTTGCCTCATTCCAATGGACCACTAATGGAGATGGAACTATCTCTGATCCAACATCAGAATTCCCAACATATTCACCAGGGGATTTTGATAGACAAAATGGATCTGTAATTTTGACTTTGACTGTTACTGATGTGGACAATTGCGAGTCTGTTTTTGATTCGATAACACTTACTGTTCTTGATGGACCCTCCTTAGATTTGACGACCTCAGCAAACTCTGCTTGTTACGGAACACCTGTTCAGTTAACAGCAATTGCTGAGAATTATGACAGTATTTTATGGGAATTAATTGGTGGAACAGGCGAAATTTTATCCGGAGCTGACACATTGACTCCAATATACAACCCTTCATTGGAGGATAGTAATGTTACATTTAGGGTGACACTAACAGGCCAAGAACCGTGTAATGATCCTTTTCCACCACAGGAGCTTACTTTGACAGTTACTCAAAACCCTGAAATAACAGACTTCCCTACATCAACTGAGGTTTGTTTTGATCAAAATCAAATTAATGTTCAGGGTGTCACCACTTCTGGTGATGAAGATTCTGTTCAGTGGTCTTCGTCTGGAACAGGAACCTTTAGTAATTTAAGTATCCTTGAACCAACATATTTCCCATCCCAAGAAGATATAATTAATGGCTCTGTAACATTAACATTATCTGCTAAAGCAGCTGCACCCTGTAGTGTTGCGGATGATGTAAGCCAATCATACACAGTTACTTTGACTCCTGCACCAGTAATTAATATGTCACTTACTGATCAAGTTTGTGTTGATAGCCCATACACTGATTTTAATGTTACAATAGAAAATTCTGATACATTTTCGTGGGCTACCCAAGGAGATGGTACTCTTACTGACTTTGATACATTAACTCCAACTTATGTTCCTGGAGAGGCTGACAAAGCTAAACTAGAGTTTACTTTAGTTTTAACAGCTCAAGGTAATGGTGTATGTGATGAAACAATTGCTACTAAAACAATAACCATTGTTCCAAATCCAATAGTTGAGTTAAGCTTAAATTCTGCAGATTATTGCACGTCTGACAATCCTGACATTGATAGCATACAGAATCATGACAATCCAATAACGGTAGAAGTTCAAAATATTCAAAATTATAGTAGTTTAGTTTGGTCCACTAGTAGTGAATCAGGGATTATTCAAGAAGAGGCTAGTGGATCTGCAATATTCTATCCTTCGCAAGAGGATTATGATAATGGTCAACTTACAATCACACTCTCTGCAAATCCATTATCTCCATGTCCAGCTCTTGGGAATGATTCTAGGATTGTTGAGGATACTATTGTTATAACCTTTAATCAGGCACCGATTGTTGATGCAGATATTACCTCTGAGAATAATATATTACCAAGTATCTGTGAAGACCAATCATCAGTTCAATTAAATGCCTCGGCATCTAATTATAATACTCTTTTGTGGACGACATCAGGAAATGGTACATTTTCAGATGAAACCAGTTTAAGTTCATCATACTCTCCAAGTGTTGAAGATATTAATGCAGGAAATGTAATTCTAACTTTAACTGCTGTAGGAGATATTGATTGTGGACCAAGAACAAGCGATGTTTCTTTAAGTTTTACAAAAACTCCTCAAGTAATAATTGGAGAAACAGTAATTGACGTTTGTCAACCTCTAGGTGATGAAGAATTTGAGGTTACTTTTAATGATGTTACTGCTGATCCAAACACTTACTCAGCAATACTTTGGTATACATCTAATGGCACTGGTTTACTTACTAATGAAAACACCTTAACGCCAACCTATAAACCTGCTGATGGTGAGACAGGAACCATTGAATTTAAGTTAAGACTTACACCTGTAGCTCCATGTACAACAGAACCTCTATTAGTTTCAAAAACAATAAATATTGTGGATGCTGCAACTGCTGATGCAGGAGATGATTTCGAAGTCTGTGAAGCAGACGGTGATATTACAATTTCAGGGGCTTCAGTTGCAAATAATTCATCGTTAACTTGGACTGTTGTTTCTGGAACGGGGCTACTGACTGAAGTAAATACTGAGACTCCTAAATATTCTCCATCTGAACTGGACTGGACTAATGGCTCTGTTACGCTTAAATTGACAGCTATTGGAAATGAAGGTTGTGATAATGCTGAAGATCAAGTAACAATAAATCTCATCTCAAGCCCAGAAGTATTTGCTGGTAATGACACTACGATATGTCAAGATAGCACTTATGTAACTTCTTCCGCAAGTGTTCAAAACACAACTAACTTTGAATGGACGACCCCTGATGGCAGCGGCCAACTTATTTCAAGTCTTAATGATACTAATGCGACTTATATTCCTGGAATTAATGAAGAAGGTATAATTACCTTAAGACTCACAGCACAATCTGATGGAAGTTGTACAGAAGTTGTTGTTGATGAAATGAAACTTACCATTAATCCACCATCAACTTCAAATATTATCACTGATAATTTAACGATATGTAATGGCGAACAGGCCAGTATTGTTGGAGAGGTTACAAATGAACTTAATTTTTATTGGAGTGCAAATTTAGCTGATGGAACAGCAGCAAGTGGTACATTCTCTCCTGCAAATTCATTAAACACAACATATTCACCATCACCTTCAGATTATCAAGAAGGAGCAGTAACTATTACTCTACATTCAATAGGTCTTGAGGGATGCTCTGATCCTAATGATCCTTTAACTTTTGAAGAGGATAGCATAGTTTTAAGCTTTACGGGCTCTGATATATTCCTAGCTGGCCAAGATTTGGATAATGACGGACTCACTGATCCAGTTGCAATTTGTCAAGATGAAACTTTTGATCTAACCCCTGTTTATAATACAAATAATGTTTCTAATCCGGGCTGGACAGCTGTGAATGGAACGGGTACATTCACAAATACTTCTATCTGGGAACCAACATATACCCCTAGCCAGGATGATATTAATAATGGATCAGTAACTTTAAGACTTACAGTTGATACAATAGATGACCCATGTTCTGCAACTCGAAGTGATGACATTACTATTGAAATTACAACGCCACCAGTAATCACTAATATAATCCCAAGTTTTAATGTTTGTGAGGGAACCCATACAATAACTGGAATAACTATTGAAAATTATTCAACAGTCGAATGGACTCCAATTTTTGGAGATCTTAATCAATTGCAATTTAGAAATTCACTCGAGCCAGTTTATCAGACTAATGTTGATGATGTTGTTAGAGGATTTGTTGAATTTGAATTAGAAGCATTTGGATTAAATGGTTGCCAAACTGTCTCAGTTAAAGAAAGAGTAATATTAAATGTTAGCCCAATTGGAAATGTAAATGCAGGTACTGATGTAACTATATGTGAAACTACGAGCTCATACACATTCACTAACGGAGCAATTGCTGAAAACGTAAATAATATTATATGGAGTCATAACGGACTTGGTCAAATTACAGCTGGTCAAGGCTCTATAAATCCAACTTACACGCCTGTTGAAGGGGAGGTAGGTACCATTATATTCACATTAACTGCTGATAACTTAGCTCCTTGCTTTGGAGATATTTCTGATTCCGTAGAATTAACAATTGTTGGAGAACCAACTATAGATGCAGGGGCAACATTTATCACATGTGGATATGAAAATCAACCGATTCCATTAAATGCTACATCTACTAATGCTATTTCTATCGAGTGGTCTGGAGGTAATGGACAGTTTAGAGAAGTGCCAGATATAAACGGACCAAGCGCTAACCCACTCTTGTTAGATGACCAAAACGATGAAGGAATTATCGAAACTTATAGTTCTGTATATTACTTCCCTACAGTTCAAGAACTTCAACTAGGATCTGTTGATTTACTTGTTAAAGCAAATCCAATTACTCCTTGTTCTCCGGCAGTAAGTGATGTAATTACTATTCAATTTTCTAACCCTCCTCTTGTAGATGCAGGTTCAGATACTGGTGTTTCGATATGTGCTGGTGATAGCTACACACTTGATCAAGCAAGTATATCAAACTATGATGCATTATCAAATCCCCCAGGTTTTATTTGGGAAACTGATGGTTCTGGAGAATTTTCTGCTCAAATTCTTAATCCAGTATATACACCATCCGAAGCCGATATAATTAATGGCTTTGTAACACTTAAATTAACTGCAGAAGGAAATAGTAATTGTTCTAATGATTTTGATGAAATAACAATTATTATTGATCAGCCTCCAACTGTAAATATTCCAGATTCGTTTATTGCTCATTGTGGTACAGATGGTCAAGGAAATGTTTTACCCATCGCACTGAGTGATGTAACAGGGAATAACTTTGGTTCTGTACAGTGGTTTAAAAGCGCTGGATCAGATGGAACATTTAATAATGTTAATTCTTTAACCCCGGAATTTACTCCTGGACCTAACGATTTAGAAAACGGTGTTACTTTAACTGTAACTGTAACTGGCGAACCTAATAAGGCATGTTCTGATGTATCACCTATTTCAGATTTAGTTAATGTAACTTTTGATGCACCTCCGTTTGTTTATGCAGGTTTAGATCAAGAGATATGTGAAGATCCTACAGATTTATCTCCTTCAATCATTTTATCAACTGCGACAGCAGAAGCAGAAGCAGAATACTATCTATGGGAAACATCTGGAACAGGAACTTTTGATAATGAGACAAATCTCAATGCAGAGTATTCCCCAAGTATTAATGATTTTGAGTCAAATGAAGATGGAACTCCTAAAACAATAACATTAACATTAACAGGATATAATAATGATAACAGTGTTGGATGTCGTCAGTTTTCTGATACGATGACTCTCACACTAACATCAAAGCCAGTTATAATCACTACTAATGAGGTCTTTACATATTGTGATAACGAAGAATCCATACAAATAAATGGAGTCAGCGTTTTAAATGTGCCAAATACAGGATCTGGGTCTCCAAATATTCAATGGTCAATTTTAAGTGGTGATGGTGTTTGGGAAACTTCTTCGACTATTTTAAATCCTTCCTACAGACCCCAAGGGGATGATTATGCAAATGGTATTTCTTTACAACTTACCGCTTTTGGCGAAGGTGATTGTCAATTTATCGAAAGGAAAAATATTTTAGTTCAATTTGTTCCTGAAATTATTGTAAATCTTGGTCAAGCTCAAGATCAACAGGCCATATGTGAAGGTCAGCCATTTCAAATAACAAATGCACAAGTTTTTGGAACTGAAGATTTTGAATGGGATACCAATGGGGACGGGTATTTTAGCAACACAAGCACAAGAAACCCAATTTATTATCCAGGTCCAGGCGATATAATTAACGCCCCGGGTCCAGTAATGTTAACTTTAACTGCTCAGGGAAATAATAACTGTCCAGGAGACTCAGATTTTATTGAACTTAGAATAGAGACAATCGCAAGACCATATGCTGGTGATGATGTAACTATTTGTTCTGATGAACCATTTTATGAAATTTCGGATGCCAATATTCAAAACTCACAGGGAGTTCCAATCCCTGATCAAGATGCTCCTGCTGTAATATGGACAACTCTTGAGGGCAGCCAAGCTGGATTTACTGATCCCACGTCAATAAACACTGATTATATACCTCAACCAGACGATTTAGTAAGAGGATTTGTAACTCTAGTTTTAAGAACTCCAGGTACAGGTATTTGTTCTAGTAATCCATCTGATTCAATGACAATAACATTCTCTGAGGCGATTGAGGCTTACGCTGGAGCTGACGCTAGTGTTTGTTATGATCCAACTGGCACAACTTATACTGTAGATGATGCAGTCATATCAAGTTCCATAGATAGTTATGAAAGCTTTAATTGGATTGTGATTGAAGGTGAAGGCACTATAGATTTTAGCAACTCTTTATCTCCAGTATACAATGTGAGCCCATTAGATAATAATAATGGGGTTGTAAGGCTGGAGCTAAAATTTGTACCAAAAGACACAGGAAATTTCACTTGTTCAGCACCCCCGGATGGCTCATATGTAAAAACAATTTATATCTCTGAAGATCTTGTTGGTACTGGTTCAATACAAGGTCTAGATGAGGTATGCGCAGGAACAATTCCATATTCTTTTGAGGTGATTAATTTAGATGGAGCTGTTGATTATGACTGGACGCTTCCAAGTGGTGCAACAATTGTACAAGATCTTGGAAATATGGTTATATTAACATTTGAAAGTTTCACTGAGGATCAAAATGCTAATATTTCTGTATTAGCCTCCAATGACTGTCCTGGTCAGCAGAAATTGATGACCAAAAGCTTTACAATAAAAGCTTCACCAATTTTAAATCCAGATCCATTAAATGATTTAGATCAATCATTGTGTTATGAACAGGATATGAATCCTGTTAGGTTTACTGTTTCAGGCGGAGATTTCGAATTACCAACAGTAGTTTGGGACGTTGAACCAGCTTGGGCTAACGTTCAAATTAGCCCTACTGGTGTAATTGAGATTTCTGGCACACCATCGGAAGTATTAGGATCTAATACGACCTACACATATACTGTAAATGTTGAAAACAGCTCAGTGACTTGTGGTGGCAATGATACAAAAACTGGACAGATTACAATAATCTCAACTCCTACTTTAACTTTGACAGATGCTACAGCCGAAGATCAATCATTGTGTGAAGGAGACCAGCTGATTGATATTATTTATAATCTTGGCAATGGTGCTGATGATGTAGTATTTAATTGGACTAGTGTAGAACCTATTGGAGTTTCTGCTGATTTTTCAATCTCCGGTAACTCTTTTGAAATCAAAGGTACGCCTCAGGTAGTTGATCCAACTACAATATTTACTTATGAGATTACACCAATTATTTCATCTGATAATTGTCAAGGAGATAAAATTTCTGGAAGCTTTACACTTAATGCCAGCTCAGCTCTAATTTCTTTAACTCAACCACTTGAAAATGGTCAGCAAGTGTGTGAGAGTGATACATTAGAAGAGATTCAATACTCTGTTGGTTCAGCCTTAACTAATGTTGCCTTTAATTGGGAAAAATGCCCATTGAATTCTGATTGTAATATTGATAATGATTCAGATGGGGAGCCTGATAATAGGATTCCAATTGGAACACCTCCTGGAGTACAGTGGGATTTAAATACAGACTCTGGATATTTGAGAGTGTATGGTAGCCCAATTGAAAATATTACAGAACCATTTAGATATTACTTTACAATTCAACCTATTGGTAACGCTTGTGACGATACAGCGAAGACAGGTTATTTTGATGTACTTGTTGAACCAAAATTAGAAATTGATCCTAACTCGGGATCGTTATACCAAAGGGTTTGTGAAGGAGATGCAATTACTGATATAATTTTTAACCTTGTAGATGGAGCACAGAATGCACAAGTTACTGGTTTGCCAAATAGTCTTAATTATGTAACTAATGATAATAGTGGTGATCCAAATACTCCTGATCAGTTAATTATTAGTGGACAAGTTGATGCAGGTAATATTAATGATGTTTTCACATTTGTGGTTACAGCTCAGAATCCAAATGGTCAGTGTTTCTTTAACCAACAAGGTGAAATTACGATTAATAGACCCGATGAACTTCAATTAATTAGCAATGGTTTAGAAAGTCAAGCAATTTGTGAGGGTGAGTCTATTGATGATGTAACTTATTTTTATTCTGGAGGAGCAACTGGAACCAATGTTCAGTGGAGAACAATTGTAAACTCAAATATTTCTGCTTGGTCTAACACACCCCCAAGTGGTTTTTCGAGCTTTGACGATGATAATGGAACTCTTGTAATCTCTGGCGAATATCTAGCAGATATTACTGTTACAACGGATGTAGAATTTAAAGTAATAACCACCAATGATGGATGTTTTCCAGGAACAGAACCTGAAGAACTTGGTGTCATCGAGATCCAAGCAAGTCCAGAGATTCAAATTGCTAATCCACCAACATATATAAGTGGATCAGTTAATCAAACTGTTTGTGAGAATGAAGAAATTGATGAAATTATATTAGAAACCAGCGGTGCCGATCAAATTATTATAACTTGGGCAGATTCAAGTAATAAGCCTCTAGGAATTACTACAGGAAGAGATGATACAAATACAGATATTTTTAAAATTTCTGGAAGGCCGCAAGGAATTGATCAAGATGCGATTTATAGCTTTAGTGTCATTGCTGTAAACAATTCAACAGGGTGTGTTTCTGAAAAAATTGATGGCTCACTTAATATTTTAAGAGCCCACGAACTAACAAGATTTTCATCGCCTCAAACAGAAACTCAGACCATTTGTGAGGGTGAATCAATTCAAACCATAGGATATGAGTTTGGAGGAGGTGCAAATAATGTTCAAATAACTGGTCTTCCAAATGGTGTTTCATACGAATTTGTTCCTAACACAAATAGGGTTGAGATAATTGGAGCACCACAAATCAATACAAATAATCAAGCTGAAAATACCTTTACATACACAGTAGAAACAATAGGTGTTTCATCATGTGCCTCTTTAACAGAAACAGGAACAATAACTATAATATCCAACCCTGTAGTTCAATTATCTAGTATTGCATCAAATGGATCTCCTAATCAGACTGTTTGTGAAAACACACCTTTAGTAGAAATTTCATTTGATGTAATAAATGCTGCCGATAGCGTACAAATCACTTGGAGTGGAGATACCCCTACATGGATTGATAATAGTAGCTTAGTTGGTGGAAAATATACGATTTCAGGTACGCCAACAAACATAACTCAGGATACTACATTTAATTATACGATCAAAGCATTAAATCAAATAAACGGATGTGAGTCAGCTGAATTTAATGGAAGTATAACAGTGCTTAATAGCCACGACCTAGAACTTATTTCATCTCCACTCACTGCACAACAAACTTTTTGTGAAGGGGAACCTCTTCCAGATATAATTCGTTATGAATTTGGAGGTGGTGCAACTTCAGCAAGAGTACTTGGTAATTTACCAACCGGTATCACATGGAATGTTAGTTCAAACTTTTTAGAAATTAGTGGAACACCAACTGTAAATGTTAGTGATACTCCAACAGATTTTAATTACACAATTGAAACAATTGGAACAGGCCCTTGCAGTTCAACGACAAAAACGGGTACAATAACTTTAATTCCAGAGCCTGTTATATCACTTTCTACCACATTAGGAAATGGATCTCCTAATCAGACTGTTTGTGAAAATACACCATTAACAGAAATTTCATTTGATGTAACAGAAATTGCTGATAATGTTCAAATTTCTTGGACTGGGGAAACCCCCTTGTGGATTGACCCAAGTAGCTTAGTTAGTGGAAAATATAAGATTTCAGGTACTCCAACAAATATACTTCAAGACACAACATACAATTATACGTTGCAAGCATTTAATCAGGTCGACGGATGTCAGTCTGATCTATATTCCGGAAGCATCACTGTTTTAGCTGCTAATGATTTAGATCTTATATCACCACAGCAAACAACATTTCAAAGCTTATGTGAAGGAGAAGCACTTCCACAAACTATTAGATATGAATTTGGAGGTGGTGCAACTTCAGCTAGAATTACAGGTAGCTTACCTACCGGAATATCGTGGGATATTCTTCCTGGAAATATTCTCGAAATTAGTGGAACTCCAACTGTAAATGTTGATACAACTGAACAAGTATTCTCATATACTGTTGAAACAATTGGCCCATCATGCGACCCAGCCACTGGAACAGGGACAATAACTATAATTCCTAATCCACAGATACAAATATCAAATACTGGAGGCTCTCCAAACCAGATCTTGTGTGAAGGAACACCAATTAATGATATCGTCTTTAATGTGATAGACAATGCAGAACGGGTTGAAATCTTATGGAATGTGACTCCAACAGGTATTTCGCATCAATTCGATCCAACAACAAAAGAGTTTGTAATATCTGGAACTCCAATTAACATTGATTCTGATACTTCCTATAACTACACGTTAAAGGCAGTTAATGACACTAATGGTTGTGAATCACAAATATATACTGGAAATATTGATGTTAATGCTGAACATGAATTAACACTATTATCTGGATCTTCTTCAACACTTCAATCTGTATGTGAAAGCCAAACACTTGCTTTTGATATAACTTATCAGTTTGGTGGCGGTGCCACGTCGGCTAGAGCTTATGGACTGCCACCAGGGTTAAACTGGCAAATAGAAAGTGGTAATATTTTAAGGATTAGTGGTGATGTAATTGGTGACATAACAAGTGAACAAATATTTGATTACACGGTTGAAACAGTTGGTAACTCTTGTAATGGAGGGCCCTCAAATCCACTACAAGAAGTCGGAACAATCACAGTTTATACTGACTCAGATGCTGAACTGATAACACCGTTTTCAACATCACAACAATTTATTTGTGAGGGGGAAGATATCGAACAAATTGAATATAGATTCACAGCTGGAACTTCTGGAGTTATATTTTATGGGTTACCACCTGGAGTTACTGGAAATTATGATGATGTAACTAAAGTCCTGAAAATTAGTGGTAAGCCAAATCAGGACATTGAGATTGACACTCAATATGATTACACTGTAAAAGCTCTTAATGAAAATGGATGTGAAAGTCCAGAGCTTACAGGAATTATTAACTTAAAAGCAAATGCAGAGTTAACAGTACTTAGTGGAAGTTTATCAGAAAATCAAAGTACTTGTGTTGATACTCAGATTAGACCTATTATTATTAGGTTTACAAATAGTAATATTCCGGTAGTAGAAAATTTACCATCAGGGTTATTTACTTCAACTGATGGTGATATTTTCAAAATTGAAGGTTCTCCCGATGAGGGTGGTATATTCGACGACATTAGAATAATTGGCACCAATACTCAGGGTTGCAGCTCTGAAGCTATTCCAATAGAACTGACTGTTGTTCCATTTTATATTATTGAAGAACCAATATATGTAGAAAACCCACTAAGTTCATCTAATCCAACAGGGGCTTCCTATGTAAAAAATATAAGCTGTAACGGAAGAAATGATGGGGAAATATTTGTTAACATGTCTGTACCTCTTGGAATAGAATATGTTTATTCATGGCAAGGTCCTAATAGTTACATAAATACAACGAGGAGTAATCATATTAAAAACTTACCGCCAGGTACTTATAATTTGAGTGTGTATGCTCAAGGAGAACAAGAATGTGCTATCACTCAGTCATTTGATATTGTCGAGCCAGAACAAACACAAATTATAACAAATCAAATTGTACCTGTAACATGTACTGGATCAGATGACGGACTGATATCAGTATCGTTAAGTGGTGGAAATACGGACTTCTATAAGAACTTTATTTGGGAATTATTAGAAGAAGATATTAGTTGCACCAAATATACTATAAGGCTAAGAGACGCTGATATGGATGGTATATTTGACATTGTAGATGCAGATGTTGATAATGATAAAAATACAGACCCAGGCAAAGTCGATAGTAATAATGATGGTTATATTGATGGTTATGATGACGATGATTACAGTTATGGAATAGTAAGTTATCAAACATGTGAAGGGATTTATGTGACGAATAATATACTTGCAAAAGACTTTTCACAAAATGGAATCTACGAGATTTGTGCTGTCCCTAACACCGTCACGTCAGACGCTAATTTAGATCATGATCTTGATGATACTACTCCTTTAATATCTTCAGTTTCAATTAGTGGTGGAACCTCATCTTGTTCATCTGGAACTTGGAAACAAATTGAAAGATTGAGAGGAAGCAGTTACGCTGATAACTTAAGCCCTGGATTATATAGACTAACAGTAGTTGAGGGTACTGATTTAACAGTTTTAGAATCTAATGATTTAGATCAACTGTTAACCAATCAAGACTTATGCATTACTCAAGAATTCTATGAATTGAAAAAAGATCAAATTCTTTACGGTTCAGTAAGAGTTGATGAAACATATTGTTCGCTTTCAGGGGGTTATATTGATGTTGAGTTAAACCAAGATGCAGGAAATGTTTATTTCAGATACAATGGGGTAAGAGTAGATGGTGATAATGTGCAAATTATTGCTGCTGAGTTTGGCATTAATACTTACAGAATTCTAATTGAAAATCCTATTTCACAAGGTACCCTTGAGATTAGAAATGATAATGGATGTGGAGTTGTTGTGGCACAAGACCTACTAAATGCAAATGTAATACCACCTGCAATTGCTTACACAAGTCCAGAACTTGAAAGATACGGAACTATAAGTGAAAGAAGTATGGTTCAGTTTACTCTTGCAAATAATACTAGTTACAATAGGGTAGAGTGGGACTTTGGAGATGCATCTCCAATTGCTACAGGAGATAGGGTGTCACATCAGTATTTTGCAGACGGCACATATAACGTTACAGTCTATGTTTATAATGCATCGGGTTGTTATGAAACTGCTAATGAAGAAATTATCGTTGGTAAAGGATATACAATACTTATGCCAAATGCATTTAGTCCAAATGGAGACAACATTAATGAAATTGTAGGCCCAGTATTCACAGGACTTAAATCAGTCGACTTTTTCATATACAATGATTTAGGTATTTTAGTCTATCAAGAGTTTGTTTCAGAAACAAGTCCTACTCCAGAGGGAACAATTGAAATTAAAGGTTGGGATGGCACAAATTCTGATCCATCATCAAATTTCTACGTTTACAAAATTATTGGTGTTAGAATTAATGATGAGATTGTAATAAAAACAGGTACAATATTTTTAATTGAATGATAAAGTATTACAGATCATATCTTAGTATAATTTGCTTGTGTATTTCACTCTTTGGAATAGCTCAAGAAGGGTATATCAATACTTCAAGAAATATTCAATTTATAAATCCTAGCTATCATGGTTTAAATATGATTTCGAGAGCAGGTGTTCACTACAGCCTTTTTAATTATGGTGAGGGGACATCATACATAGACAATAAATATTTATACGGAAATTTTTCATTTCCAGAAATGAATTTTAGTATAGGAATTGATGTTAATTCATTTAGTCTAACTAGCCTAGGGCTTACTGAAAACACTATAGATTTAAGTTATATATACAAGATACCTGTAAATTTTGACACCTATATTTTAGGTGCCTTAACCTTAGGAATAGGTTCAAATAACATAGATAGGAGTTCACTGATTTTTCAAGATCAAATAGATTTAACTTTGGGTACAATTTCTGGTGCATCAAGAGATCCTTTAGCAGATTTTTCTCCATCAACGAACTACTTTGATATTGGAGCCTCAGCTTTAATTTACAATTCTCGATTTTTAATTGGGCTTAGTTTAGATCATGTGAATACACCTAATGTTTCTTTTAACAGCGAATCGAATTTTGAGAAAGAAATTTCATTTTCACTTCAATCAGCACTTGAGTTTAATATAAATCAATATGGAAGAAGTTTTTTGCCTGACTACTCATATATGATGATGTATTTATATGTCCAAAAAGCAGGTGAAATTTTAAGAGTTTACTCTTCTCAAGAACTCCAAATGGATGGTTTTACACTTGGAATATTACAGTCATTCGCGAATTATGGAGAAAATAATTCTATTGAATTTGGCTTAATCTCAGGTTTTTCATCAGAAAACTACCGTGTTGATTTAACATATACTTTCCCTAGTTCTCAAAACTCATTTAACCCCCCTTCAATTGTTCAAATAGGCGTCACCATGGATTTTGATAGATTTTCAAGAAATAAAAGAGGGAATTATAAACGTTTAAGTACAGATAATATGTAGTAGACTATTGTCTTAAATAACTATTTTTTTTGCTTAACAGGATTTTTTTTTAATACACAGTTTTGAATCTAAATCGAAAATTATCATTATTAATTTCATTTTTTTGGTTATGCTTTTTTTTGTCGTGTGATACCGAATTACTTGAGCTCGATAAACTGAGTAAAAACACAGGTTTGACCCCCAGTATTCAACTCCCCATTGCGCAGGCAGAAATCCAGCTCAACACTTATATTGATAGCCTAGATTTTGATGTGGATTACGATAGAGACTCCTATGCGACGATCTATGTTTCCGATTCGATTCAAAGACTGTTAGAAACCTCAATTGAGGATATTTATGACCCGAATGCTCTTTCTGCTGAAGTTGAATCTTTTTACAACTTGTCTCCTTTAGAGTTGGAAAACACAACCAATGATTTTAATCCTATTTCCATAAGCCAAGCGACTCAAATCCCTGATGGTACGACAATAATGATTCCTTCATTTCAGTCTAAAATTGTTCTTGGAACCATAGATATGTATAATGAGCCATACCGAAGCGTTAGATTTTTTGATGGTTCAATTATATTTACAGTCATCAATGAGTTTCCTATTGATGCGAATGTACAATTATTACTTTACGATGAAAACGATGAAATAATTACATCTTCTCAAACTTTTTTTGTAGCAAAAAATACCTCAGAAATATCTTCTGTTCCAATTGATGGACTAACCATTTCTAAAGGTATAGAAGCTCACTTGGATATCCAATCTTTGGGAAGTAGCGATTGGATCACACTCGATAGTCAAAACCAGTTTATTTACTCTCAATTTAGCTTATTAGATGCGAGCGTTGAACAGTTGGAATTAAATCAAGCGCAAAGTTTCAACTATTCCTTTTCAAGATCAACAGAACTTGATGAAAGTGGCGATATATCACTCGCACAGATGTATCTTGAGGAAAGTATTATGAAGTTAGAATTCGTTAATGAAATTGATCATAATATTGAGTTGCACATTACTAGCAGTGACCTTAATGTTGATGGACTACCCCTTCAATTACATTATACAATCCTTGGAAACAATCAAACACAAGTTTTTTCAGAGGATTTAAAAAATACAGGTATTGAATTCACTACAGATCCAGTCACAGGCAGTAGCCAATTTTCAATTGACTATGATATGACGCTCGATCTACAGCCAGGTGATATACTTGAAGCAAATCGGGATTTGCGTTATAAAGCTTTATTTGAGGTTGTTGATTTTGAGTATGTATATGGAAACTTTACTACCAAACAACACATTGTTTCGGATTCAATTAGAATAAATCAAAAACTCACCGATTTGTATGACAAAGTAAGTGTTGCCGACCCAAAACTAACATTTACAGCACACAACGGCTTTGGGATTCCGTTGTCATTTTCTTACGATTTATTTGGGAAGAGATCTGATGGCTCTCAAATCCAATTTGTTTTAGACAATAATGATCAACCTATTGATGCAGCAACACAACTCTATGAGGTTGTCCTATCCGAATGGTTCTATGATAAATCAAACAGCAAACTGGACGAATTGATATCATTCATTCCAGATAACAAACTCAATTTTGATGCAACTCTCGTTGTAAATCCAAATTCAGTAAATGATAATTTTCTGCATGATGAGTCCGAGTTTTGGATTGACATTTACGCGGAAACGCCTTTGCATTTTAATATTAATAATGTAGAAATTTTAGACACCTTGACCATCGGTTCAGCGATTGACACAAGTGATCTTAACCAAATACTTGAAGCAACGCTACATTTTGATTATCGCTCAGAACTACCTCTCGAGGTTCAACTACGAACACAAATGATTGATACTCTCTCTAAGAATGTATTTTTAGAGCTGGACCCATTATTGCTAAATCCCGCTCCTATTTCTGACATCGGGGAGGTGACGGAGCCCGCTACAGGAAGAATGTCGATCTCTTTAACACAAGACGAAATCACGGACTTAGCGGATGTAAACGGGATTCCTTTTGAATTGACGATTAGCTCTTCCGACGCCGAAACCAAGAATGCTATAATTTCTGCCAATTCAACAATCGAATTAAAGGTCCAAGTTGAAGTTAAAATCGATGTTGATGAATAATACAACTTTACATTTTATGCGAGGTAGGTTGTCTTTCGTTTTACTATTTGTGATATCTTGGAGCTACTCACAAATTAGTTATTCCACCTATCACCAGAAAAACAATACCTCAAAGCTTCATTTTAATCCTGTATTATTTGTTGCGGATTCCATAACCAAACACATCGATATCCAATCCTTTGCCTTGGAAACAAATTTGAATTTTAGATATAGTGACCTGATTCAGAAGGGGACAGGAAATTTGGCAGACTCTCTAGTTTTAGATTTTAATCGATTTCGTAAGGCCTTGGAAAATAAAAATTATCTTGATATCAGCGGAGAAGTTCTTCTCGTTCAGTTTGGTTTTGTAAGGACTGCTAATCAATATAAAATTGACAAAAAAATTGACACAAAGAGTAGTAGCTCTTATTATGGATTTGGAGTTCGACAGCGTGCAAAAGGTGGAATTAGCTTCGATCGAAACTATATTGAATTGCTAACCCAAGGCAATGGACCTTTCTATGACCAGAACTTCTCTACAGGACATGCTCGAATCAACAGCTCGGTGTACAGCGAATTGAGTGCGACTTATGCTAGAGAAATAAACAATAAACTATGGCTTGGTCTCCGATTAAAATATTTATTGGGTGGATTTAACATTACCACAAATAAGCTTTCCTTGTCTCTCAATGGAAACGAATTGGACAACGAGGTTGTGATTGGCGCACAGGCTGATATACGCGTTTCTGGACCCATAGAATTTACTTTGGATGCTTACGATTTGGTTGA
>CENP01090705.1_pt1 | contig 26052 bp, 16 predicted proteins | sample 361281 | NCBI WGS metagenome assembly CENP01 (sample SAMEA2591122, study PRJEB7988) | marine metagenome | biome: marine biome (ENVO:00000447); feature: deep chlorophyll maximum layer (ENVO:xxxxxxxx); material: saline water (ENVO:00002010), including plankton (ENVO:xxxxxxxx) | depth 70 m | reverse complement strand
TTGACACTAATTCATTCACAGCTCTAATTCCCGCTTTTTTTGGAGTTCTATTATTTATTCTTGGAACAATGCTCACAAATGAAAAGCTTGTAAAATTATCCGCTCACTTATTAGTCTTATTTACTTTATTAATATTACTGGCATTAATTATACAAGTCTTGCCAGGTGTTGTTGAAAGGGGAGGTGTTGGTTTATTTAGAGTAATTGCTATGATTTCAACTTCTTTACTTGCAATGATTGCATTTGTAAGAAGTTTCATAGAAAACAGAAAGTCAAAATAATTGATTTTTCATAACTTATAGTTATGAAAAAGATCGATAAGTCATACCTTCAAAAGAAAATAAATAAACTTAACAAGAAGATACATATAGCTGAGTCTCAAGAAGAAGAAAATAAAGTTTAGTGGAGAAAGATTAAGCTAAATAAATTAAAGGATAAACTACATCATACTGATCGATAATGAATAAAGCACTTTTACTTGCATTCTCAATAATATTTGTTTCATGTAATGCTATCAAACTTGATTATGATTATATAACCTCATCAAATCAAGAAATCAAAAGTTCACTTAGCAAAATTGATAAAAAAAACTGGCATAATCTTGATATTGAAAAGGACTCAGTTCCTGGAACTAGTGTTGAAAGAGCCTATAATGAACTTCTTAATGACCTAAAAGGTAAAAAAGTAATAGTAGCAGTTATTGATACTGGTTTAGATATTGATCATATAAGTCTATCTGAAAATATATGGATAAATAAGGATGAAAAAGTAAATGGAAAAGATGATGATAATAATGGATATATTGATGACATACACGGCTGGAATTATTTAGGATCTTCATATAATGAGACTAGAGATATGACAAGAATATTAAGAGATAACAAGATTAATAACAGAAAATACAATCTTGTAGAAGAGGAAATCCAAAAAGAAATAAAAAATTCCAAAGAACAATTAAATATTTTGAATTATTACATTCAAATTCTTGATGAATCAAAAGAGCTTCTGTCAGATTATCTTGATAATGATAATTTTAGTATTCAGGATGTTAATAGCATTGAAACAGTCGATCCAAAATTAAATAGAGCTAAAAATATTTATAAAGACTTCGACTTTTATGGATATACCAAAGAGTATTTAAATGAGGGTATTGACCAATACAATGATTTCATTAATTATCACTTTAATGTGGAATTCAATGGCAGAACAACAAATGATGATATATATGATATTAATGATAGAAATTATGGAGATAACAACATTAACAACACAAAAGAAAGTGAATCTCATTCTACTCATGTATCAGGAATTATATCTGGAAATAGAAAAATTGAAGATGGTAACAAGGGGATTAATAATTTAGCTGAAATTATGGTGCTAAGAGCTGTACCAAATGGAGACGAATATGATAAGGATGTTGCATTAGCCATTAGATATGCTGTTGATAATGGCGCAAAAATAATAAATGGTAGTTTTGGTAAATACTTCTCATCCAACCCGGAATGGGTAATTGATGCGATTAGATATGCTTCAGAGAATGATGTTTTATTTATTGCTGGTGCTGGAAATGAATCTAAAGACCTAGATTCATTATCTAACGACAACTATCCAAATGATCAATACTTTAACAAAGATGAATTCTCTGAAACCTTTATTAAAGTTGGAGCATCAAGCATTAATTTAGATGAAAATTTTACAGCATATTTTTCTAACTATGGAAAAATTAATGTAGATATTTTTGCTCCTGGTGTTGATATTTATTCTTCCATGCCAAATAATAAATATAAATTTCAAGATGGAACTTCAATGGCTTCACCAGTAGTAGCTGGGATTGCCTCACTTATAATGTCATACTTTCCACGATTATCTGCTAAAAAAGTCAAAGAGATTATTTTAGAATCTGGTATAGATATAGATTTAGAAATTGGAAATCTTGGAGATAAAAAGAATTTTAACGAATATTCTAAGTCTGGAAAATTAATAAATGCATATAATGCATTGATTCTAGCTTCCAAAAGCAGGAGAAAATAGCTTATTGCTTATTTGCTAACTGGCCACATGCAGCATCAATATCTTTTCCTCTAGATCTTCTTACTGTAACTGTAATTCTATTTTTTTCTAAAATACTCTTGTATAGGTTTATCATATTATTACTTGCTGATTCAAATTGGGAGTCTCCAATAGAATTATACTCAATCAAATTAACCTTTGATGGTATAGATTTACAATAATTTACTAATGCATTAATATCCTCTATACTGTCATTAATATTTTTCCAAACAATATATTCAAATGTAATTTTTCTCTTTGTTTTTGTATACCAATATTCAAGTGACTCACTAATATCATCAAGTGGAAATTTTGATGAAAATGGCATAATCTTATTTCTAGTTACCTCAATTGCTGAGTGAAGTGATAATGCAAGATTCACTTTGAGATTTTCATCAGCTAGTTTTTTAATCATCTTAGGTATACCAGATGTTGAAACAACAATTCTTTTTTGTGAAATATTTAATCCTTTGTCAGAAGAAATCATTTCGATAGATTTAACAAGATTGTTATAATTCATTAATGGCTCACCCATCCCCATAAATACGATATTTGAAAGTGGACGATTAAAATATTGAAGACTTTGTTTATTAATTGTTACAACTTGATCATAAATCTCATCAGGATTTAAATTTCTCATTCTTTTTAGCTTTGATGTTGCACAGAAATTACAATCAAGACTACATCCTACTTGAGAAGATACACAGGCAGTAGTTCTGTCTTCAGTTGGAATTAAAACTGATTCAACCGTATAATCATCAAATAATTTAACTGCATTTTTAATTGTTCCATCTGAGCTTTTTTGAATCTTATCAACTTCAATATGGTTAATTACAAAATTTTCATGAAGCATAAGTCTTACTTCTTTTGAAATATTTGTCATATTATCAAACGTATGTGAGGACTTTTTCCAAATCCACTCATAAACTTGCTTGCCTCTGTAACTTTCAAAACCTTTATTTTCGAAGAATTCACATAGCTTATCCTCACTGAGACTTCTAATATCAATTTTCATTTCGAGGGTAAAATTAAACTAATTAGTTAGATTTGCTGATATGAAAAATTCTTACGCCCTTGTAACAGGTGCAACATCAGGAATAGGACTCGAGATTTCAAAAGATCTTGCTAGAAGAGGTTTTAATTTAATATTAGTTGCAAGAACATTAGAGAAACTGGTTCAGACATCAAATGATTTGAGTCAAGAATTTAATATAAAGTGTGATTATTTTTCCTCTGATTTAACATTGATTGATTCACCTGATGAAATTTATCAGTTTACAAGTCAAAAAAAATATGATGTAGAGATACTAGTCAACAATGCTGGATATGCATTACCAAAAGCTTTTCATAAAAATACAATTGAAGATGAAGAAAAATGTCTTAGAGTTTTAGGCACATCTGTTATAGCACTCACTAAAAAATACATAAATGATATGATCTCAAATAGGCGCGGTAAGATTATGATTGTCTCATCAGTAGCTGCATTTGCACCAGCTTCATCTCTTCAATCTCTTTATGGACCTGTTAAAACTTTCATGAATAGATTTAGTGAATCATTAAGCTTTTACAATAAATATGGAATAACTTCAACCGCAGTTTGCCCAGGGTATACGGTAACAAATTTTCATACAGCAAGTGGTGTTCAAGCAGAAATGGACAGCGTTCCTAGTTTTCTTAAAAAAAGTGCAAAAAGAATTGCAGAAGAAGGAGTAGAAGCAATGATGAGGGGAAAGAAAGTATCTGTTCCAACAAAAACATGGAAAATAATTGTATTCTTAATTAAAATTATACCTCATTCTGTTTTTAGATTGGCAAGTGGGCTACTAGCTCCTGGAAGATATAATGATATTTAATAGGATTGTATTATTTTAGATTATTAATCTTAAATCAATAAAAATGAAATATATATATACAATTATGTTCAGCATACTCTTAATGAGCTGCAATGAGACAAATCATGCAGTTGTTAAAGTTGATGATGAACTAAGTTCGAATATTAAATTACTTATTGAAAAATATGTAGAAAATGATTTTGATGTATCAGATTATTATACTGATGATGTGATTACTAGAATTAATAATCTAGATATATCTGGTTATGATAATTTAATGCAAGGATTTCAGGCTCATCATGATGTATTATATGATAATATAACTATAGAAGACTTATATGTTCACACAAATTACTTTACAAGTGGTGATATATGGTCTAATGCATGGTTTACATGGAAAGGAACTGGTAAAACAACCGGTGAAGAGTACTCTAACAGAGGTCATTTTGATTATAAATGGGAAGATGGCAAAATAGCGATCTTACAGGCCTATTACAGTGAATATGCTGAAAAAAATGAAGCTGCTGCTTATGCCGCTTCTCAAAACTAAAATTAAAAACCCACTCTATGAGTGGGTTTTAATAAGATTTTAATAACCCTCCATCAATCGGTATTGAAGCTCCATTGATATATGATGCATTATCTGAACTGAGAAATGAAATCAAATAACCATATTCCTTGGGTTGACCAAGTCGCGAAGCAGGAACTAATGATTTCATTTTATCAAGGATTTCAGTTTCTGAAATATTTAGTGACTTAGATTTTTCTTTATTTAATTCTTTAATTCTCTCAGTGTCAAAATAGCCCGTCAATATTGAATTAACAGTAATTCCATAAGAACCAAGATCTACTGACAGACTTTTTCCCCATGCAACTACTGCAGATCTAATACTATTCGATAAAACAAGATAGTTGAGAGGCTCCTTAACTGATACTGAGGTAACATTAATAATTCTTCCCCATTTATTCTTTTGCATATTTGGAATGACCAATGAAGTAGTATGAACAACACTTTTGAATAATAAATCAAATGCTTCTTGATAAGAATCAATATTCTTTGATAAAGAATTTCCTGCTGCAGGTCCCTGAGTATTATTAACTAAAATATCTACCTGATTATTCTTAGTATATTCTTCTATCTTAATTTTATACTCTTCAAATTTTGAAAAATCTACAACTAAATAACTATGCTTAAATGAATTGGGAAGTTGATCAACAATTTCTTTTAATCTCGATTCATTTCTTGCCATTAAACAAACGCTTGCACCGGATTCTGCAAGCTGTCTAGCAATTCCAAGGCCAATTCCCTTACTACTCCCACCTACTAGCGCTTTTTTTCCACTTAAATCTATTTTCATCCTAAATCATCTCTTTTTGGGCTGAACACATCCATTAAAATACAATCTGTAATTGCTCTTCCAGAATGAGGAACATTTGATGGAATCAAAAATGTAGACCCCTTTTTACAGATATTTTTTTCTCCATGAATTGTAAATTCAAATTCGCCCTCTATAACATGCATCAGTTGTTCGTTTATATGATTATGTTCCTGAAGACTTGCTCCTTTTTTTATTTCCCAGTAAACCCAAGTAAAATCTGAGCCATGAATTATTCTACCATTAAAACCAGGCATTACTTCAATTGATTTGATTTCCTTTATATCCATTTTTTATTATTAATTCAATTTACAAAGTTTATCACTAAAAAATACCAAGCATAAAAAACATTAGCATCATAACCAAAATTATAATTATAAAGCTGAGTAATATTCTTTTAGCAATCTTAACAGCTATACTATTTTTATCCCTTTCCTTAATAATCTCTTATCGTATTATTTTTTAAATTAAACAAAAATTCTAATTTTATAAGTATCTAAAAAGAATCAACATCTCTTTTTTATAAATATTACTTAAAAATTTATTTATGAGCGGAAGTTTTGAATTGATAGACTATTTAATTTTTGGTCTTTATGCTGTTACAATTTTATCTATAGGATTATGGGTTTCAAGGGATAAAAAAGGGAAACAAAAAAATGCTGAAGATTATTTTTTAGCTAGTAAGTCCCTGCCATGGTGGGCAGTAGGAGCTTCTTTAATTGCAGCAAACATATCTGCTGAGCAATTTATTGGAATGTCAGGGTCAGGTTTTGCTCTAGGATTAGCAATAGCATCTTATGAATGGATGGCAGCAATTACACTGTTAGTTGTTGGAAAGTATTTTCTTCCAATTTTTATTGAAAAAGGGCTTTATACTATACCTGAGTTTATTGAAAAAAGATTTAGTACTAATTTAAAAACTATACTTGCTGTATTTTGGATAGCACTTTTTGTGTTTGTAAACCTTACAACAGTTTTATTTCTAGGAGGTAAAGCATTAGACACTATTGTTGGTGTTGGCGATGGGTCAATTATTTTAAATAGTATAATTGGATTAAGTTTATTTGCACTTGCATACTCTCTCTGGGGAGGTCTTGCTTCAGTAGCTTGGACAGATGTAATTCAAGTGGTAATCTTAATTTTTGGTGGACTTTTAATGACCTATTTTGCGCTTACCAATGTTACAGATTCAGGAGGAGTTATCGATGGATTAAAACACGTATTTGAAAAGGCACCTGAAAGATTTTCAATGATATTATCAAAAGGTGAAATAATAACTCCTAATGGAAGAGACGCATGGTTCGACCTTCCAGGTATTGCAGTTTTAATTGGTGGAATGTGGGTTGCAAACCTTTATTATTGGGGTTTTAACCAATATATTATTCAAAGAACTTTGGCAGCAAAGAGTTTAGCAGAAGGTCAAAAGGGTATTGCTTTTGCTGCATTTTTGAAGTTGATCATTCCTGTAATTGTTGTTCTACCAGGTATTATTGCTTATGTAATGAATTTAGACGATACAGGTATGCTTACCGCAGCCTCAGTTGATCCAGGTTTTGTATATTCAGATGGTAGCTTTGCAAATGACAATGCCGCTCCATGGTTAATTAAGAATTTTATTCCTGCTGGAGTTAAAGGTTTAATTCTTGCAGCTTTAGCTGCAGCTATTGTATCATCTTTAGCATCAATGCTTAATTCAACTTCAACTATCTTCACAATGGATATATATAAATCTCATTTTAATAAAAACGCGTCTGACGCTAAAATGGTATCTGTTGGTAGAATAACTGTTGTTGTTGCTTTAATAATTGCAATATTAATTGCACCTCAACTTGAAGGCTTAGGTCAAGTATTTATATTTATTCAAGAATATACGGGAGTTGTTAGTCCTGGAATTTTAGCAGTATTCTTAATGGGATTATTCTATAAAAAAGCTACTAATAACGCTGCTATATGGGGGGCAATATTATCGATACCTATTGCAATGTATTTTAAGGTTGCTCCAAAGGGATGGAGTAATGCATCTATTTTTATAGATCTTCCTTTTATGCATCAAATGGGGTATACTTGTATCGCTACTATTGCTGTTATTGCAATTATCAGTTATTTGGAGGGTAATAATAATGATCCTAAAGGAATAAATCTTACAAAAAAATTATTTTCAACAGACAGTACTTTCAACATTGCAGCATTTGGAGTTTTACTTATAACAGCATTCTTATATGCAATGTTTTGGTAAGAAATAATCTACTGTAAGTTATTTAATCTTGTAAACTTATTTCCATTGCAAAACCTCCTCCAGGAGCCATTCTTAATTCAAGCTTGGAGTTAGAATCTATTTCTTCATTAGAAATTTCATATTCCATTGGATTATCTTTCCAGTGAGTATTTAAAGAATCACTAAATAGATCAAGTTTATAGTTTTTGTTTTCATCCAGAAAACTAAAATCAAATGATATAATTTTTTCATTTTCATTAGTTATTCCCCCTACATACCAATTTTCAGAGTATTTATCTTTTCTTGCAATTATTAAATGGCTTCCAATTTCACTATCGATTATTTTTCTTTCAGACCAGTCAACAGGAACATCTTTTATGAATTCAAAAGCTTTTGGGTGGGCTAAATAATGATCAGGAAGATCAGCAGCCATTTGCATTGGGGAATATAGAACCACATAAAGAGCTAATTCCTTTGTAATTGTAGATGGAACAATTGCATTTTTATCAATAACTGTATTATCCGGTGATACATATCTAAAGTTATTTAATTTAAATATACCAGGTGTGTAGTCCATTGGGCCACTTAACATCCTAGTAAATGGAAGTATAGTAATATGATTAACTCCGTTAGAAGAAAAGCCATTGAATTCTTGTCCCTTTGCTCCCTCTCTTGAAATAAAATTTGGATATTTTCTTCTCAAACCAGTATCCTTAATTGGCTCGTGTTTAATAATACTAATTTCATATTCAGCAGCTTTTTCTATAACTCTTTGCATATGATTAACCATATATTGTCCATGATGCCACTCAAATACAGTTTCTCCATTCTCATCAATTCTCTTTATGTTTTTACCAACATCATTAACATAACCTGTTTTAATAAATTTGATACCATGTTTTTGATATAGACTAAAAGCTTCATCTAATTGATTTTCATAATTTTGAATTTGACCTCCAGTCTCATGATGACCAACAAGTCTAGTACCTTTAACAAGAGCATATTCTGATAAATATGGTAGATTAAAATCTTTCTGAGTTTTAGTAAAACTAAATGGATTTCCATTACCTGAACAGCACCAACCTGGATGCCAACCTTCGTTCCAACCTTCAACTAAAAGTCCATCAAATCCATGCTCTGAAGCGAAGTCAATATATTTAGTTACTTTTTTGTTATTAGCACCATGATTTGATGAAGGCCACCATGTTGACTCATTTGTTCCTATCATTTCCCACCAAACTCCCATATACTTCCCAGGTTTTACCCATGAAAAGTCAGATCCTTCTTCTGGATCATCATTAAGATTAAGAATCATATTAGATAACAACAAGTCTGAACTATTATCAGCTATTTGAATAGTTCTCCAAGGAGATATAATTTCAGATTCTAATTTAACTTTTGTTCCATCTGACCATGGATAAAGTTCTGCTTGAAGCGAACCATTTCCTCTTGGTGCCAATGTCATGGAAGAATAATTTATAAGATTAGCCTCATGAATACTTACATAGAATCCATTTTTCTTTTTTAAAGTAAAAGGAGTATGAGCAGCACCTATACCAAGTGAATCATATGATATATCTTCAACGTTTTCGGAGAAATATTTCTTGGAAATACTATCAACAGATGAGAATGCATGAAGAAATTCATATCTTCTGTATGAGAAAGCTGGAATCCACCAAGCTTTATCATCTGGAGATAAATTAAACTCAGTCTTCTCATCAATTATATCATAACTAAGAATATTATCTTGATTTGGTATTATATATTTAAATGCAACCCCATCATTAAATACTCTAAATATTACTGAAGCTTGCAATTCGTCTTTTAATAATGAAACTAATATTTCATTATACTCATTTTTAATTATAGATTCTTCTCCATACATGGGTGACCATGAACTATAATTTTTAGATTTAGAAATTTTATTAATTTTTATATCCTTTGAAAAGTCTAAATTATTCTTTAAAAGAATACCTAAAATTGACTTATTTACGATCATTTTATTATTCTTTTCAATTGAGTAAAATAAACTACCATTTTTTTTATGAATATTTAATTTAATTTTTGAATCTGGTGATGTAATAAAATCTTGACTTGAATTACATGAAAATAATAGTGAGATAATAAATATTAAAATAGATTTTTTCATTTTTTTAATTTTTTAGGGGAAGATATACATTTGCTTCCCATTCTAGATCATTTCCTCCCCCATGGGGGTCATCTAAATAAATTTCAATAGGTTTCAATTTAACAGGTATATTGTTATAATTCGCATAATCAACTAATGTCAGCCAAGCCATATCAGATATCTTATAGTTTCCGTTAAAAACAATTTTTAATGCTTTTTGTTGAGGAGTTTTTGAGAACTTGACTTTATTGTTTTTTTGAAAATTTCTTTCAACAATAGGAAATGAAAAATTAAATTTAATCAAATCATTTTTAAAATTCCAATTTGTTACTTCAACAAACGGAGCAGCAATCATATCTATATTATTATCCTCAATGTAATACATAACTTTATGTATATTCTCCCTCATTAATTTAGCTTTATCTTCTTTTTTACTTTCAAGTTCTATATATGCCGAAAATTGATTGGGAAAATCTGTAATTTCAATTTCTGATAAAAAGTAATTTTTTTTATTTTGAATAAGACTTTTAGCAAATTCTTTAACATATTTCTCAGATTGTTGTCTAAAATGATTATTGTTATTTACAACTAAAAAATTTTGTTTTAAGAAATTCAACTCATCTTTAGCATATATAATAACCTTTGTATTGTAATCACCAATTTGTTTTAATTTCCATTTTAAATTAAAAATTGAATCTTTAACTTTAATTTTTTTATGAATTGTTTTGGATTCATAATTTTGAAATTCATCAATAAAAGAAGATTTTTCACCTTCAATTCCATTCCATTTAGATAAATGATCAAAAATAACACTAGGAGTTTGGTCAATTGTAAAACTGTATTTATAATTGAAGCCTTTAAAAATGAAAGAAAATACCAAGATTATAATTAGAAAAAATAGTTTTAAAAAATTTTTATTCATTTTTCAATTTTAGATTATTAATTATAAAATAAGCTATTTTTTTACCCTGATTTACACCTTCTTCAATTGCAGATCTATAATGTATCCCACCATATAATCGACTAATAGCAGCTTCTTTAGCAGCATGGTTAAAAGACTTAAAGTTTCTTATAGGAAGTCCGTAAGCAACTTCCGTGTTATCTGCAAATGAAAAGTTATCACCAAAAATATTAGTTAATATCTCTCCAGAAACAGTTGAAATTACAGAATGTCCACTTGTATATTCTGGGAAAGGAGGAGTCTGCAAAATTGGTTTCCATTCAGAGTCAAAAAACGAATTGATTAATGTTTCAGGTCTAACAAGATTACTTCTATACTTTTCATCCCAATTACTTATAAAAGCATCAAAAATTCCAATTGAAACTTTTGTATAAGAATATATTGTCTCCTCAAAGTTTTTTTTTGATATGTTAGATGCAATCTTTGTAATTCCAATCCAATGTGCTCCAGGACTAATTTTTTTTGTAGCAAACATCATATGACCTCTTGTAACGGAAACATATGGGTTACAATCCCAAAACTGAGCGATAGCAATTTCTTCTGACTCATCTCCAAGCTCAGTAATTTTATTTGTTAAATCATAAACTTCAATTAATTCATTATAGAACTTTGAATTTTCTTCCAATGAATATTTTGGAGGAGGTTTAGGTTTAAATTGGCTTAATGAATCAAGCACTAAAGTTCTTATTTTATTCCAATGAGGTTCAACACCGTCCATATAGGATGGAGGAGTAGGTTGCCATCTTTCAATTTTGTATGGATCAACCATAAATTTTGACATAGTTCTTGTTTCATTGTAGTTATCATTATTCATCCAATTTGAAATGACCTCAACAACACTTAATGCATATTTTTGTGATTCTTTAAATTCTGTTTTATTAGTTTTTTTAAATTTTAAATATAAACTATCACTATATTCTAGAATTAATTGCTCTGAAAAAACAAGCTGGCGAGTAAGCTCTAAATGAGAAATAAGAGCTGCTAATCTTAAATTTACGTTTTCACTTTCAGGAAGAGGAATATCAGGAAAATCTTTAATAAAAGTTTTTAAGGAATTAAAGTTATCTGATGAATTTGAAATTATTTCATAGGCAGCTATGTTTGGGTAAACATAGACTCTACTAGCAACTGGTGGAGAAAAAATATCATGAACCATTACATTAGTTGCTAGATCAACTGCTAGATGAAAATCATTTGATGTAATGTTAATTTCCTCTTTATTAGAACAAGAAACAGTTAAAAGAACAAATAGAACTGAAAAAAAAAGAAAAATTTTAAAAAGTTTAATCATAATTCAATAACTTATATATTTCTAGATCTTCATCATTAATAATTGTTATTAGAAATTTTTTATCAACAATATTAATAATTTTAAAATCTCTAACTGATTTACCTAAAAAATTTAATCCCAAATTAGATGCATCTTTAATTTGAGAATCTGACTCAATTAAAAATGAATTCATTGCAGAGAGCCTTCCATGGTATGGAGTTACTCCAAAATAATTACCCCCTAATAAAAGTTCATCAACGTTATCATTATCAAAATCATAGGAAATCATTGATAGAATAGGTGAAACTTGTAATCTTGAGTCAAACGGAATAAATTTAAACTCAGAATCTTCATTAATTAAATATCCTGATTTAAGTTCATTGACATAGAATTCTTTAGAACTTGAAATTTGACTTGAAGAAAAAATTTCATCGATTTTCTTACCAGCAAAACTTTCATATGAATTAAACTTCTTCTTTAGTATTTCAATTTGAGAAGTTAAATTATCAAGATTTTCAATTGTATAATATTCACCATTTTTATTAATTACAATGATTGTTTCAGTAATTCCATTTTTATCAAAATCATTATAATACATTTTCATTGGTTTGTCATATGATGCCTTAAACTTACTGTTTTCACCCCAATTACCAATAACATAATCTAAATCACCATCATTATCTATATCAAATGGTATTATGGATTGCCATAAGCCAGATAAATCAATACTATTTTTTTTATCAATCGAAAGTTTTCCATTTATATTTTTTAAAAAAACTGGTTCCATCCACTCACCAACAATGATTAAATCTTCAAAACCATCATTATTGTAATCAGACCATACAGCGTCTGTTACCATACCAATATTACCAATTTTATTATTTTTTGATAATCTTAATTCACCATCAATATTATCCAATATGTAAGATTGTGGAATTTGACCATAATCATTAGTTATCATATGGTTTCCAACAAATATGTCTAAATCACCATCTAAGTCATAATCACTCTCGATTATAATAGAATTATTTTCAAAAGAATCATAGAGTTCAGTCCTTATTAAAACATCTTGGTTACCTATATAAAATCTGTTATTCAATTGACTCATTTTATTAAAATAATCTCCTCCACCAGATCCAACTATCAGATCATTCAAACCATCATTATTAAAGTCAGCAATAACAGATGAGATATCTTCATAAATTGAATCATTATAGATATTAGAAATCTCATCTTCAATAAAAAATTTATCTTTTCTTAAAAATATTTTAGGCTTTTTAAATTTTGAGCCTCCAATAAATATATCATCATCACCGTCATTGTTTAAATCTCCAACACTAATTGATGGACCTCTATCAGAAAATTTAAATGGAATAAGTTTTTGTCTTAGAAAATCATTGTAATTATCCTCAACATGCTTGAAATTAATTCCTAAATCAATATTTGAAATTTTTTGAAAAATTTTTGAACTTAACGATTTAATATCTGAAAGTTGATTAGGAATTGAATTATTTGAGCCAATCTTTAATGTTTGGTTTACATCTAAATTTTTAAGTAAACTAACTGTATTGTTAGGCCATAAGATTTTTAATGAATCGATTAATTTTGTTTTTCCAAATCCAAAATGAACTATAGGTTCTGAACTAGATTGAAAACCTCTAGCTGTGTATAATTCTCTATAACTGGTTTTGGAGTTATAAAAAGCAAATACTTTAGTTCCTATTCCAAAAACATTTCCATCCTTATAATCTAATTTAACCTTAAGATAATTGTTTGACTGATCGGTAGTATTGACATAAATGCTGGCATAATCGTTAAAATTATTAACAACCAAATCTAAATCTCCATCATTGTCTAAATCTCCATATGCTGATGCACCAGATACTGTTTCTTTTTGATTTACCCATTCATTGGATTTATCCTGAAAAATAAAATTATCATTTCCTTTAAAAAAGTAATTATTAGCATAGCCTTCAGGCATTAAGTTTAAGGCTTCTTGGTCGACTAATCGAGTATTATTAATTTTTTTTCTAATCTCATCACTTGATACAAACTTGATGAAATCTAAATTATTTGGTCTTCTTGGTATTCCATTTGATATGAATAAATCAATGTTTCCATCTTGATCATAATCTGAAAATAATGAACTCCAACTCCAATCAGTAGCAGATACTCCAGATAAAATTCCAATTTCAGAAAACATTTTATCTTTATTATTTTTAAATAGCATATTTCTTGAAAACTGATAATGATAGCCAAACTGCTTATTGACTAAATTTTGTATTTGAAAATCAAAATCACCCTGTGATGATTTTAAAATCTTTTCATCTTGTGGAAGCATATCTAAAGATATAATTTCTGGAAATCCATCTCCATTTATATCAGCATTATCATTTCCCATTGAAAATCTTGAGGAATAATCAAAAAACTCTCTTAAACTTTCAGTAAATGTTCCATTCCCGTTATTTATATAATAATAATCATCCTCATGAAAATCATTTCCAATATATATATCTGGATAAGTATCATTGTTAAAATCCGCAATAGAAATACCTAAACCATAACCATTTACTCCAGAAAAAATACCTGCCTCTTCACTTACATCGATAAATTTTCCATTATCATTTTTTAACAATTTATCACCTGTCATAAAGTCTCTTTTATATCGCAAATTAACATTTCCAAAAGATTCTGGTGTATGAATTGAGTGATTTAATAAATACATATCTAAATCCCCATCTAAGTCATAGTCAAGGAAAGCTGCAGCTGAGCTATAAGTTTTAAAATCAAGACCGTATTCTGCTGATTTTTCTGTAAATGTATTATCTCCATTGTTAATATAAAGTTCGTTAGAACCAGTAAAGCCATTTATCCCAACAACCGAACATACATAAATGTCTAATAATCCATCATTATTTATATCAACCATTACTGACCCTGTTGACCAAGAACTGTTTCCTGAAACACCTGCAGTTTCAGTAATTTCTGTAAACTTTAAATTACCATTATTTAAAAAAAGTTTATTAGATCCTTGGTTTGCAGTAAAAAAAATATCCAGTAAATCATCATCATTTATATCCCCTAAAGAAACACCTCCACCGTTGTAGAAATACAAATAGTCAAGTATATTAAGTCTATCAGATTCAACGACTGTGTTAATAAAATTAACACCAGTTTTATTATGATTTATGATTTTAAATACCTTTTCATTGTTACATCCAAAAAAAAGTATTGAAGTGATAAATAAAATAATATGCTTACTCATTTACTTTAAAAAGCATTGGTTTTCCATCATTTAATGCAGCTATTATAACTCTTCTGCCATATTTATCTTTGATTATCTCTAAGTGTTTTACTTCTTTATTTATAAAAAACCCACTCTCAATATAATCCATCAAAATAAATTCCATATTACCCTTATTAATAAGTATGCTTCCATAATTTGAATCTTGTCGAGAATATTGTGGCTTGAATTCAAAATTATTTCCTCCCATAATAATATCATCCAAACCATCATTATTTAAGTCATCAATTTTTATATCTAAAATACATGAAAACTGAATCTCAGTCGGTAGCTCAATAATTTCAAACTGAAAATCGCCATTATTTTTTGCAATTATTGTTTTTGTAAAATTTAGTTCCTTTATTATGGAATTATCAATTACTTTATTATCAAAAAGCTCATAGATCTTTCTTTGGGAGTAATCTTTAGCTTTTAAGTTTTCTTTTTTAAGTTTAACTATTTGATTAGTTAATTCTTTTTTCATGTGAATTGGATAATCATCTCCATTTATATTGTGGGTTGTTATCTGTTCAATTGTTCCATTGTTATCAAAATCATTTATCCACATTTTCATGGGATTTAATTTAGTTGCTCTATATAATGTATTTTCTCCTTGATTTCCAAGAATTAAATCCATGTCATTGTCTCCATCAAGATCTGATGATTCTATTGCCTCCCAAATACCTTTAAAAGTACTTAAATTGCTCTGCACATTTTTTAATTGATAGCCATCGTTTTTATATATATTTACAGAACCCCAATCAGAGGTTGTTATCAAATCTTTATAATTATCATTGTTAATATCAACCCATTTAGCATCTGTAATCATACCAGCATTGTAAATATCATATATAATTTTTTGTGTAGAATCAACAAAATTACCTTCACCAATATTTTCTAAAAAAATGTGCTTAGGATCAATACCATATGTTCCTGCAACACTTCTGGAACCAATAAAAACATCAAGATCACCATCATTATCATAATCAATTGGTTTTATTACAGAAGTATTAGTGTTTATAGTATTTATGTTTAATTTTTTTTCTGTAAACTTTCCATTTCCATTATTTAAGTATAGTCTTGTATAATAATAAAAAGAATCCCAAATTTCATTTCCACCAACACCAATCATTAGATCAAAATCACCATCGTTATCAGCATCAAAAAAAGAAGATGCAGTATGATCGTACAAGTTTTTATTTTGGAAGATTTTTTGGTCAATTATACTAAAATAATTTCCATGATTCTTATAAATATGTGAGTACTGATTTTTAGCACCACCTATAAAAATATCGTCAAGACCGTCATTATCAATATCTGCAATAGAAAAAGCAGGTCCTTCTTGAGATAATAGTTTTGATATTAGACCTTCATAATCAAAATCTAAAAATGAATTTTCTTTATGTTCATTAAAATTAATATTATCAATTTTATTGACTAGAGAATTGACTTTAAAATTCTTTTCATGTGTATACTTGTATGAGTTTTTTTCATCTAAATATAATCTTTGATTTACAACAATATTTTTAAGTAAAATGGATTTATTTGATGGCCAAATAACTCTTACTGAATCAATTTTATTAATTTTTCCAAGACCAATAGTTTGAACATAGTCCATAGATGATTGAAAGCCTCTTGAAGGAATTAATTCTTGAATAATTTCACTGTTTTTAAAGTAAAGTTTTATTACTGTACCAATTGCATCTATATTTTTACCTGTTCCACTAATATCAAATTGAATATAATTATTCCCTTTTTCATTTGACTTATTTTCATAAATCATAGAAGGCATGTTAACATTGTTGATTACTAAATCTAAATCTCCATCATTATCCAAATCTCCATATGCAACACCATTAGAAAAAGTTTTATCAGTAAAACCCCATTCTTCATTAGCATTATCAAATTTTAAATTTTTATTATTTTTAAAGGCATAATTTGATTGAGGTTTTATTGGCATTTTATTAATTATCGAATCAATGGCTTGTTTTCTTCCAGTTAGTGCCATATCCTGAATAATTTCATCTGCAAAAAAATTAACAAAATCAATATCAGTTAAGTCATGAGCAATTCCATTTGTGACAAAAATATCACGAAACCCATCATTATCCATATCAAAAATTAACCCAGCCCAACTCCAATCAGTCGCAGCTACTCCACTTAAATATGCAATTTCAGAAAAGGTATTATTTCCATTATTTAACTGCAGTGTATTTTGAATATATTGTTGATAAAAACCTTTACTTTGTTTAAGCTTAAATACATTATAACCTTCAAATTCCATTACTGATTTTACTCTTGAATCTTCCTCTGGTAGCATATCTGTTACAAAGATATCAACAAGTCCATCATTATTTATATCAGCAATGTCAACTCCCATGGCTGAGAGGGATAAATGTGATGTCCAATTTTGTATTTGCTCAGTGAAAGTCCCGTCCTGATTATTTATATATAAATAATCTCTTTCATAAAAATCGTTAGAAACATAAATATCTGGATATCCATCCATATTTATATCACTAGTCATAACACCAAGACCAAAACCAATTAAACTTCCATAAATACCTGCTTTTTCACTAACATCAATAAATCTTCCGTTATCATTTCTTAGCAACATATCGCCAACACCTCTAAATATTTTGGGTACATTTTTCCAATCTTGGGCCCTTAAATCTCTTTGCTCTGAATACCCCAAACTTGTAACAGGTATATTACTATTATTAAGTATGTACAGATCTAGATCTCCATCTTTATCATAATCAAAAAAACTAGAGTGAGTCGTAAATCCAGTTTTGGCTATATTATAATTTTCAGCACTTTCAGTAAAAGTTAAATCTCCATTATTAATGTAAAGATCATTATCATGATTATCACCTTCCATGTTTCCAGCGTTACTTACATAAATATCAAGAAAACCATCATGATTAATATCAACCATAACAACACCTGTAGACCATGGTTTATCACCTTCAACACCTGCTTTTGAAGAAATATCAATAAATTCTAAATCACCATTATTCAAGTATAGCTTATTATTTCCAGTATTTGAAGTAAAGTAAATATCAGGTAAGCTATCATTATTTATATCACCAATTGCAACACCTCCACCATTGTAGTAGTTTCTATATTTAAAAATGTTAAAATCCTTTTGGTTAATAACAGTATTTGTAAAATCAATTCCAGATTCACTATTATCAAGAAGTTTAAATAAAGTGTCTGATGAATTTGACTTAATTTCCTCTGGATTTTGACATGAAATTAAAATCAAAAAATTAATGAATATTACAATGTATTTTTTCATCAATACAAAATTAATAATGATTAAATATTTTAAATAAAAATAATTAACAAATTAAAATAAAAAAGGGGCAAATAGCCCCTTTTTTTTATAATTCAATAAGTTAAATTAATATCCTTCATTTTGAACTAAATTCGGATTAGATAAAAGTGCTTTTGAAGGAATTGGAAAAACATTATAAATGGAATTACCAACAGATGATGGGTTTTTGTACAACCAATCTTTTGTCATTTTATCAAATCTAACTAAATCTGTTCTTCTAGACATTTCTATATATAGCTCTCTTCCTCTTTCTGCAAGCATATCATCTTCTGAAAGACTAGATAATGGTGAAGCTTTTCTAATTGATCTTAAAAGATTAACATCGGCAAGTGCACCAGCATTATCACCTGATCTCATTTTAGCTTCTGCTTTCATAAGATGAGCATCAGCATATCTATATAATATTATATGATTTCTGAATGACTCCGATTGACCAGGAGTTCCATTGTAAGGATGGTATTTAATTGCTCTAATACCTTCGTTTTCTCCATTTCCATATAAACCTGCAAGATCTCTTGTAAATATTAAATCATTACCTGAACGATCTTTTACTTTAGAGCCATCTGCAGCATATGCTTGACCTATCCAGAATCCGTAGGCCATTCCCCAGTTATCTGTTGCATTAGCGTTAGTTGCGTCGGGAACCCATCCTCTTCTTTCTTCCTGTCCAGAGTTAAGTGCATTTGTGTCAGATGGTCCTTCAAATGAATCATAAAACTCAGCAAGAGTTGTAAAACCATTCCAACCCCCACCTCCATTATCAGGAGTAACAGTGTTATAGTGAAGTCCATTCCATATTCTATTTCCAATACTCAAGTCTTCAGCATAAAATATTGTTTCAGAATCAAGCGAACTTTGAAAAATTTCAAAGTAACCATCATGAACTGCAAAACTAGGATTAATTTGATTAACGTGATCTATAACTTTCGCCATATCTCCAGAATCAGCAGAACCAGTTCCTTTATAAACATGTGCATTTAAATATAATTTAGCTAAAGCAAAATGAGCTGCAGACTTTGTACCTCTCTTTAAGTCTGTGTCACCAGCAGATAAATCAGGAAGACCCTGTAGGGCTTCGATTAAATCTTGTTCAACAAAATCATATGCTTCAGTTCTAGATAAAACTGATGGAATAACATCAGGTCCGTCTCCAACATTTCTGAAGGGTACTTGACCATACATATCCATTACAAGATACATGTTAAACGCTCTGTAAAACTTAGCTTGGGCAACTATCTCTGCAGATGCATTACTTCTAGAGTCTATTATTTCAGAAGCTTGATAAACTTTTTGATTCAATTGATCCCAGGTGTTATTAACATCTCTGTGAGTAGCAGTCCAAGAATGATTATGTAAAGACCTCCAGACACCATTATCTCCCCAGTCAGTTCCTCTTGTTGGAACTAATTGAGCATCTGTGGTTACCTCCTGAAGAGCATAAACAGCCTCTTGATTACCAAGCATACCCGAGGTAGACTGAGCTAAACTTGTTAAAGAAGCAGCAGGATCACTGACTCCTGTAAATTCAGAACCAGCATCCAGTGAAAAAACAGAATCTGTTTCCTCAATTTCTAAATCTGTACAAGATAAAACTAGAACAGATGAAGCCAAAATTGCAATAAATTTAAAATTGTTTTTAATTGTTTTCATAGTAAGATTTATAATAAAATTTTTCATAGTATACATATTTTTTAAAACCTAACATTTAACCCAAGAGAAACAGTTCTTGGTTTTGGATATGCACTCCAATCTATACCAGCAGTTGGAATTCCGTTAAGAAGGGCACCAGGGTCAGGGGTTGAGCTTACCTCTGGATCTAAACCACTGTAATCAGTAAATAATAAAAGGTTTTGTCCATTTAAAAATACATTCATCGAATTTAGGAAAGAATCAGTGCTAAGCGGAACATTATATGAGATACTCATACTCTGTAACCTAACAAAATCTCCTTTTTCAAGGAATCTAGTCGATACAGCAGCCTCTGCTTTTCCAGATTCACCACTTGTAAGAACATTTCTAGTTACATTCCTTGCATTTGAGATTGCACCTGCAGTGAACAATGCATTTTCAGTGTTATTATATACATAGTGACCAAACATTCCTGTAAAGTACATATTTAGGTTCCAATTACCTTTGGAAAGGGATGTGTTGAAACCACCTGTTATATCAGGTAATGCAGATTTTCCTATAAAATCCTGAACATCTCCGATTGGCTGACCAGCAGAATCAAATCCTTCAAATTCTCTTAAAAAATATGAAAATAAGGGTTGTCCACCTGCTAGCATTTGAGCAAAAGCAGATGTAAGACCTTGACCGTAAATTGTACCGGCATTAATTAAACCTGCAAAGTTCTGAACTTCATTCTCGTTATAAGCTACGTTAAAACCAGCTTCCCAATTCCACTCAGAACCTCTCAAAATTTGATAGTTTAAAGAAAATTCAACTCCTTGATTAAGAACTGTTGCATCTAAATTTTGAAAATAGAACGGCTGTGGTGCTGGCTGAGCTGCAGTAACACTTAATAATAAACCATCTGTTTCTTTTTTATACACATCTAAAGACCCTGTCAATCTATAGTTGTTAAATGCAAAATCAATTCCAACACCTACTGAAGTAGTTTCCTCCCACTTTAAATTAGGGTTTGGGAATGAAATAACATTAGTACTAGGCATAGTAATATTACTATCATTAGCAATACCAATACCACCAAATCTTTCTCTTCTAATAAAGTTACCATAACCCAGACCTTGCTGGTTACCAGTTATACCCCAACCTAATCTAAGTTTTAAATTATCAATAGAATCAATATTTAAATCTTCATGAATTTTCCATGCTAAAGCAGCTGATGGAAAATATCCGTATTGATTATCATTACTAAAACTTGATGAACCGTCAGCTCTAAGGGTTGCTGTTAGAAGGTATTTATCCATAATCGAATAATTTACTCTTGCAAAAAAGGATTGCATCTCATCTGAGTATCCCCAATAATCTGCTGCTACTGATTGCAAACTTACACCTGATGGTGTAGAGACAGCTTCATTTTGTGAAATTGACGGGAATAGTCTATTTACATAAAGCCCATCACGATCATAACCAAATTGCTGATACTGACCAGATAAACCTGATTCTATCAATTCCATATCATTGTAGAGTTCATTTGCCATTCCTTGAACACTCTCATTGGTAAAACCAAATCCAAGCCCATATCTTCCTTGATAACTCGTTTCTTGATATGAATAACCAGCAATAACATCTAGATTTGAATTACCAAAATCTTTATTGTAATTAAGTGTAAACTCTAAAAGATCCTCATCATTACCAGTATTTTGTATTATACCTCTTCCATTACCAGTAATTGAATTTTCCATATAACCACCAGCATTTTTTGTAGCCATAGTATTTCTTTGTGTTTCATTTCTTGTAATACCATATGTAAGATTAGCACTTATGTTATCACTTAAAGCATAATTTGCAGATAAATTCATCAAAATAGTTTCGTTATCTGAAAAAGTTCTTACATGATTTAACATGTTGGCAGGATTTATAACTCCACCAGGCTCAAATGTCTCATCAACAGGCCATGTAGGATTTGCAGATAGTGAACCTCCAATTATATCTCCTCTATATCCAGCGTTTCCACTGACTGGTGGTGCTGTGTCATTAAATTCTGAGTAGACTGCTGTTAAACCTAAAGATAGTTTATCTGTTAAATCATAATTACCTGAAAGACGAGCACTTAATCTCTGTAATTCAGAAGATTCTATTATACCTTGTTGATCTTGTTGCCCTAAAGAAACTCTAAAAGAACCCCTATCATTAGAATCCGAATAACTTAAATTATTCTGTGTTGATACAGTGCTTCTTGTAATAAAATCCCACCAATCTGTAGATGCTCCACCGTCAACTGCAGACAAATCTCCTCCAAATTGAGTAATTGCACTTCTAAATTCTGAAGGATTTAAAAGATCATAACTAGTGGATGGAGATGAAAAATTAACAGTAGATGAAAATTCAAACTGCCCATCACCACCTTTACCTGATTTTGTTTCTACAATTACTACTCCATTTGCACCTCTTGAACCATAAATTGCAGTTGCAGATGCATCTTTAAGAATACTTATACTTTCTATATCATTTGGATTAATAAATGATAATGGGTTTTTTGGGGATTGGGAACCAGCTCCTACATCAGGAACATTTGCCATAGACGATGAACCACCTGTTAATGGTATACCATCAACCACAAATAAAGGGTTATTATTTGATCTTACTGAGTTAGTACCTCTAATTCTAACTTGAATACCTGAGCCAGGCTCACCAGTCTGGGTTGAAATTTGAACACCAGCTGTTCTACCTTGAATTAGTTGTTCAGGAGTTGAAATAATACCTTGGTTAAAATCCTCTGCACTAATTGAAGCAACAGCACCAGTTGCATCATCAACTGAAGTTGTTCCATATCCAATCAATACTACCTCATCAAGAAGTGCTGCATCTTCTTGTAAAACAATATTAAGAGATGTTCTACCATTAAGAGATACTGTTTGTGATTGATAACCAACGTAACTAAAAATCAGTACAGCATTACTACTTGCATCAATTGTAAAATTACCATCAAAGTCGGTAGTAGTTCCAGTTGTTGTTCCTTCAACAACTACTGATGCCCCGGGAAGAGGACCTGTATCATCTGTAACGCTACCTGAGATTTGTTGCGCATTTATAACTCCACTAAATAGAAAAGCTAAAGCAATGCACAGATTAAGTAAATTTTTCATATATGTTTAATTTGTTAATTTTTTGTTAATATGCTGCAATATATGACTCACAAATATTAATATCAAATTTTTTTGCAATAAAAATTAATATTTTCTTAACAAAACCTATAGATAATACTAATGAATGATAATTTTTAGTATAAAAAAATATGAAGTTGATAATTCTAGTTTTTAAGAATTTTATTGATTTCATGGGGTTTTATAGATGGTGATGCACCTATTTTTGTAGTAGCTAGAGCACCATATGCAGAAGCTATTTTTAATGAATTTTTTATGCTATTTTTTTTAATAAAAAACTCATTTATAAAACAAGCTAAAAAATTATCGCCTGCACCTAAATTATCAATTGATTTCACTTTAAAAGAATCTACTGTAAATAAATTATTACCATTATAAATTGATGAATTTATTGAACCGTTCGTTACACAAATAAATTTTAAGTTAAACTTTAAATAAATTGACTCAATTAATGTTTTTAAATCAGAATACTTAAATTTAAATATAACACCAAGTTTGAGTAGTTCTTCCATATTTATTTTTAGAAAATCTGACTCATTTAATAAAAAATTCACCTTTGATTCAGAATAAAAATTTTGTCTAAGATTTAAATCAAAAATTTTAAATTTTGAAAAACTAAGAAGTCTTTTTAGTGTCATAAAAGATACATCATTTCTAATCCCAAGGGAACCATATACTATGCAATCAAAATCATCAGAATATTTTAAATATTTTTTTTTAAAAGGAATATAGTCCCATGCAACATTTTCTAATATATCATAGTCAGGCTCACCAGATTTAGGATTTATCAAGACTTGACCAGTTTGATAATTTTTATCAACATTGAGAAAATTAGTGCTAAGATTATTTTTTTGAAAATAATTAATAACATTATTACCTAACTTATCTTTTCCTACTGAAGAAATAAAGTTTACATCAAGACCAAATGAATGAAGTCTATGATATACATTAAATGGTGCACCTCCTATTTCAATTTTATCAGGATAAACATCCCAAAGAACTTCTCCAAAACATAGTATTTTTTTCAATTTTTAATAAGTTTTTTACTTAAATCTTCAAGCGAAACACCTTTAGTTTCAGGCATAACAAAATGAGTAAAAAGTAATTGAAGAACCATCATGAATGCAAAGAACACAAATACAATTCCTGGACCAATCCAGCTAAAAAGAAATGGAATTAGAGATGGTATAATAGCTGCAAGAACCCAATGAGTAGAAACTCCAAATGATTGGCCATAGCTTCTTATATTATTAGGAAAAATTTCAGAAATATATACCCAAATTATTGCTCCCTGTCCAATTGCATGTGAAGCTATAAATAAGAATAAGAATATCGGAAGTAATATTCCTCCCCAATCTAAAATAAATGATAGACTAATTAGGGTAAGAGATATTATATATCCTATTGAACCAATATACATAAGGCTTTTTCTTCCCAATTTGTCAATTAAACTTATTCCTATATATGTAAATATTACATTGGTTAGTCCAATCCCTACACTATTTAGAAGAGCTGCACTTTGTCCTATACCACCAGCCTCAAAAATTCTTGGAGCATAGTATAGAAAGGCATTTATACCCGAAAACTGATTAAATGCTGCTACTAAAAAAGCAAGCATTAAAATAAAGCTATATTTCTTTTGAAAAATTGACTCAGTGTTAACATTTAACTCTTTATCTTGAATTATTTCAGCTATTAGTCCATCAGCATCTTTCTTTGAATATGCGTCTCTAATAACTTTTTCAGCTTCTTTTTGTTGATTATTGAGATATAGCCACCTTGGACTTTTAGGAATTGTAAGTACCAAGAAAGTATATATAATTGCTGGAAGAGCTTCAATACCCATCATGTATCTCCAATCATTCTCCCCAAGTCCATTTAAGAGATAATTTGATAAAAATGCAACTAAAATTCCTGTGACTAAATTAAATTGATATAATCCAACTAGTTTACCTCTATTTTTAGCTGGTGCAATTTCTGATATATATGCTGGTGCAGCAATACCTGATATCCCTACTCCAACACCCCCTAAAAATCTGAATGCAGCGAAAGTAAACGGATCATTAGCTAATGCGGATCCTACAGCTGATAGAGTATAAAAGATACCTATCCAAAGTAAGGTTTTCTTTCTACCAATTTTTCTAGTTGGGAAACCACCAAAAATAGCCCCCACAACAGTCCCCCATAGAGCCATTGCCATTACAACACTTCCATGAAAAATATCAGATGAGTTCCAAAGTTCTTGAAGCTTTTGATCGGCACCTGATATTACAACTGTATCAAACCCAAAAAGAAAACCTGCCAAGGCAGCAGTTAAAGACCACTTTGTTAACTTATGCATTAACCAAATATATTAAAAGGTAAATTAACTACTTAATAGGATGAATAAATCTAATAGTAATCCTTCATCTTGAGAACTATTTTATCTAGAGCTAAATTTCCAATACTTCCAATGTGAGAATGGTTAACTGTCTTTGGAAACTTTATTTCACCTGATTTTAATTTACTTTTTAATTCAAGATAAGCATCTCTAAAAGGCATCCCTTTTAAAACCATCTCATTGATTAACTCTACACTAAAAATATTTTCATAATTTGATTTTTGAAGTATTTTTTTATTGACACTTATCATAGATAAACAATATGATAGAATTTGAATACATTCTTTTATATCATTAACAGCATTAATAATTTTTCCCTTATTTAGTTGAAAATCCCTATGATATCCACTTGGGAGGTTAGTTGATGATAAATTTACAGAGTTTGATAGATTTTGAATACTATTACATTTTCCTCTTATTATCTCAAA
>CENP01234495.1_pt1 | contig 26055 bp, 18 predicted proteins | sample 361281 | NCBI WGS metagenome assembly CENP01 (sample SAMEA2591122, study PRJEB7988) | marine metagenome | biome: marine biome (ENVO:00000447); feature: deep chlorophyll maximum layer (ENVO:xxxxxxxx); material: saline water (ENVO:00002010), including plankton (ENVO:xxxxxxxx) | depth 70 m | reverse complement strand
CAGCAAATGGCTCCTATCCAGCAGCCTCAGCAAATGGCTTCTATCCCACAACCTCAGCAAATGGCTCCTGAGGATAATTTAATTACGCAAGAATTACCCTCTGATGAGGAAATCAAAGAAATGCTGGGTGACGATGAACCACCGGTAGTTGGTAATTTATTGGAAGAAGTTGAGCAACATGAAACCAATTTAGAAGACTTGGAAGCCTTGGAGGAACCAGAACCACTTAAAGTATTATTTGATGAGGCCCCAAATGATGAGGAGCAAAACATTGATCCAGAGACCATTCCTGATCCTGAACCAACTGATCGTGTTGTTTATGAAGATGACGTCGAAAAACCAAAATCAAGTCTATTAAAAAAAATAATTATTATTTCAATAGTCTTATTTGTATTAATTGGACTATTTGTCGGAGCTATTTTAGCGCGCCATACTTTGGTTCATTTAATTCCGTCATTTAACAGTGTTTTCAGTTTGGTTGGGTTTAGGGTGGATATTCCGGGAGATGGTCTCAAAATAGTATCCAAGAAACCATCCCGTGAAAAACGTGATGGTAAAGATGTTACTATAATAAATGGAAGAATAGTCAATGTTTCAGGTAGTGAGAGGAAAGTGCCAGAAATCGTAATTAGGGCGATCGATGGTAATGGAAAAATAGTAAAAACTCAGATAGTCAAGCCGTCCAAGTTAATACTAGGAACGGGTAAGGCGGTTAATTTTAAGGCATTGATAGTCGCAATGCCCAAGAGTGCTAAACGTTTGGATATAACATACGGATCATTCATCTCTTCCGAGATTAATAAAAAATAAGGATGGGTAATTTTTTCCCACTAAAAATATATTTGAAGATAAAAAATATTAATTATTTATTAACTTATTGAAAGACCTGACTAATTTATGTGTATTTTTTGGCATATTTTTTGCTCATTCATTCCTTTTAAGCTCTAACTAATTATAGAGTTGAAGGGGTAATATGAATGTTTGGGATCCATGATCTAAAATCAGGGAAAAATAATAATAAAAACCAGAATCTTTTGATACCCAGATGTAACAACAATGGATGGATTTTGGCTAGACAAAAATTATTTTGTGAGAGAATAAACTTATATCGTCGTATAATTTTAAGACTAAAAATTTTTAAAAAATAGTTAGTTAAATTTTACCAATCTGGAATTTTTTCATAGTTAAGGTAAGTTTCAGGCTCAATACGCTCTCTTATAGTTGTATACCTTGATTTATTGACCATAACTTCGGGTATTAATGCTCGACTATTGTATGTTGACGACATTGTAGCACCGTAAGCACCTGCAGATCGAATCGCAAACAAGTCCCCAGTTTCGCATTTAGATAATCTAACTTGGCGAGCGAATGTATCCCCTGTTTCACAGACAGGCCCAACAATATCGACAGCATCTTTTTCTACGTTCTGGTTAGTCTCTATGACGTTTATTATTTCATGCTCGGCGTCATAGAGGCTTGGTCTCATTAAATCATTCATTGCTGCATCTAAAATTACGAAATTTCTTGCATCACCTTTTTTATAATAAATAACTTTTGTCACGAGTATGCCCGCATTACCTACAATGAGGCGTCCTGGCTCGACAATTAAATTACATTTCATATCACCTAATATTTCCCTAATAACTATGCCATATTCCTGCGGCGAAGGCGTTTTATCATTATTATACGGTATTCCGAGACCACCACCTAGGTCCAGCCTTTTAAACTTAGCTCCAATTAACTCCAGACGAATTACAAGATCTTTAAGTTTCTTAAAAGTATCTCTAAATGGTTTAAGGTCAGTTAATTGAGATCCTATATGAACAGCCAAGCCTGCAATTTCTATATTTTGCAATTTATTGGCACTATTAATAACCTTATCTATAGAATTCCATTCTATTCCAAATTTATTTTCAGATCTGCCAGTGGAGATCTTCTCATGGGTGAGGGCGTCCACATCAGGGTTAATCCTTAATGCTACCTCTGCTACTTTATTTAAATCTCTTGCAATATTATTAACACAATGCAATTCAACTTCAGATTCGACATTAATTTGTAATATGTTTTCCTTTAATGCATGTGTAATTTCTTCTTTAGTTTTTCCGACCCCGGAAAATACTATTTTCTTATTGGGAATTCCTGCTTTTAAAGCGCGTATTAATTCCCCTGAAGAAACAACATCAGCGCCGGCCCCCATATCTCCCAGAAGTTTAAGCACGGCAATATTAGAATTTGCCTTTACTGCGTAACAAATTGTTGTCTTTAGACCCTCTAGGGCTGATTCTAGAACTTTAAAATGCCGTTCTATTGTGGCCACTGAATAGCAATAAAATGGCGTATTGATTGCATCACATATTTTTGTGATCGGAACGTTTTCTGCATGTAGTAATCCATTTTTATATATAAAGTGGTCCATAATATTACCAATCAGAATTGTTTAATTACTTGGGTATTTTCCAGGATAGTTTGTTTTTTCGTTTTGAGGCGGTTGTGGTTTATTTGCTTTGCCACATGAAACTAGAATTGGGAGAGAAATCGCCAGTAGACAAAAAAGAAAAAGGGCGGTTTTATGAAATTTATTTTTTTTCATAATTTTTCTACAGGTACTTGAGGCGCGCTTGCTTGCAAGCCTCTATCACATTTTTTGGAGCCGTACCACCGAAACTTGTTCGCGCATCTAGGGCAAATGTCAAATCTAGCACTTTCATAGCATCATTGGTAATTTTAGGTTCAATACTTTTCATTTCTGATAACGATAATTCTTCTAAATTACAATCTTTACTCTCCGCTAATTTAACCAATCTGCCGCTTATACCGTGAGCTTCTCTGAAGGGTTTGCCGAGATTCTTAACAAGCCAATCAGCAAAATCAATCGCGTTTGTATTAGTGGCTTTCGCAGCATCTCGCATTCTTTCTTTATTAAAAGTAAGTTCTTTAATCATCCCCGACATCGCTGTAATTGTTAGCTCTAGGGTTTCAGAGGCTTCAAACACAGGAACTTTATCTTCTTGCATATCTTTACTATAAGCTAGAGGCAATCCTTTCATAACGATCAATATATTAGTTAGATTGCCAATAACGGTGCCTGATTTAGCTCTAATTAATTCTGCAGCATCTGGATTACGTTTTTGTGGTAGCATAGAACTCCCTGTTGAAAAAGAGTCAGGCAGGTTTATAAACTTAAACGCAGCACTAGCCCATAGAACTAATTCCTCAGCTAACCTCGATAGGTGAACCGAGATAATCGATGCAATTGATAAATACTCCATCGCAAAATCTCGATCCGATACTGCATCCAGGGAGTTAGTTGTTGGCCTATCAAAATCTAAATCTGCTGTCGTCTGATGACGGTTTATATTGAATGACGTCCCAGCTAGAGCGCCTGATCCAAGGGGGTTTTCATTCATCCTTTTCCGGCAGTCGCTGATTCTCCCTCTATCCCGTCCAATCATTTCAACATATGCCATTAAATGATGTCCCAACGTGACAGGTTGCGCTGTTTGCATATGTGTATATCCCGGGAATACAGTCGATGCGTGGTTTTCAGACTGTGAAATTAGAATTGACTGAAAATTTTTTAAAGAAAGGTCTAAAGAGTCTAAATCATCTCTTACCCATAATTTAAAATCTGTTGCCACTTGATCATTTCTTGATCTTGCTGTGTGAAGCCTGCCAGCAGCATCCCCAATTATTTCTGAAAGTCGCGCCTCAATATTCATGTGAATATCCTCAAGATCACCTCTAAATTTAAAAGATCCTTCTGATATTTCTTTATGAATTTGATTTAAACCTTGAATAATTTTCTTGCCTTCATTCTGTGTTATAATTTTTTGATTAATCAACATTGAAGCGTGAGCTTTTGAGGCCCTAATGTCTTGAGAATACATTTTTTTATCAAAGTCTATTGATGTGTTAATACGCTCCATAATTTTTGATGGACCTTCACTAAAGCGGCCTCCCCAAATACTACTAGATTTATTAATATTATTTTGTCTATCTGCCATACCTAGCCATACTTTTCGATTAATTTGATAGTTATTTTTGTTTAAAGAAAATTCTTATTAATATATCATAAACGAATTTAATTTGTTTGAGTATTATCATATATTTAAATTTTTGGTTAATCATCCGCAATCTTATTTTTAAATTAAATATCAAAAAAATATTTAAAATTTGTATTTAATTAATTTATATTTATAAAATACTATCAGATATTCTGGGTAGCTTTTTGGAGCCATTTTTTTATTTCTCTACCGACTAATGGTAGTAGAATATTTCTAACTCTCTTATGATAATTATTTAACCATTCTACGTCTTCTTTATTTAGAAGATTTTTTAAAATTAAGGATCTGTCTATTGGCGCTAAAGTTAGTGTCTCAAAGCATAGGAAATTATTTAAATCTGATTCTAGGCCGGTCAACGATGAAGTGGCTTTTCTCACCGCAATAAGATTTTCAATTCTTATACCATATTTCCCAGCTTCATAATATCCCGGTTCATTTGAAATAACCATACCGGGTTTTAACTCTACATTATTAGGCATTTTTGATATACGCTGTGGCCCTTCGTGAACGCTCAAATAACTGCCAACTCCATGCCCGGTTCCATGGTCGTAGTCGAGGCCTTTCTCCCATAGTGAACTCCGTGCTAATACATCTAATTGTGAGCCAGAGGTCTTATAAGGGAATATAGCTTTAGCTAATGTAATATGACCTTTTAATACGCGTGTAAAATTTTCTTTCATCTCTTGGGTTGGATTCCCAACTGCTATAGTACGCGTAACATCAGTGGTTCCATCAATATATTGCCCACCTGAGTCTACCAAAAAGAGAGAATTTTGTTTTAACTTTTTACTACTTCTTTCGTTAACTTTATAATGAACAATCGCACCATTTGGACCTGAGCCCGATATGGTAGGAAAGCTAAGGCCCTGAATTTTTTCGCCTTCTCTTCGAAAACTCTCTAATTTATTAGTAACGTTTAACTCGGTTAACTGACCAGATTTAGAATTTTTCTGAATCCAAAATAGGAATTTGGCTAGTGCTACTCCATCTCTAATATGAGCTTTTCGCATGCCAGCTAATTCAACTTTTGTTTTAGTTGCTTTTTCAAGTTGGCATGGGTCATCAGTGTGCTCTAATTTTGCACCCGATTTTCTTAAAGTTTCATAAATAATGTGGGACGTTGTATTATGATCTACACCTATATTGAGTCTCTTAGTGCCTAACTCACGCAATTTGGGTAAAAAATCTTCACGTGAAAAAATATTTGAATTACCACCTATTTTGTCTATGACTTTATCTGAAAATTTTCTGGGATCATTAAAAAAATCTAGTGAACAATCATTATAAAATATCGCATATCCTAACGAAAACGGGGTATACGGCACGTCCGCTCCCCGAATATTTGCCAACCAAGCAATAGAGTCGGGTGAGGTCATTACAAAGACGTCAATTTTCTTTTTTTTTAGTATCTCAGAGATTTTTTTTCTTTTTTCTTGAGAGGTTCGACCTGTTAAATTCTTCGCCAGATGAATTACCGGTGTAATCGGCTGTTGTGGTTGATCTTTCCAGATTTTATCTATGGGGTTGGTCCTGATTGCTTTAAGTTTAATATTGGCTGTAACAAACTCTTTCTGTAAGTGTGTTATGCTTTGAACAGTATGCAACCAGGGATCAAAGGCTAATACCTCTTTTCCTCTCACCATTTTCTTTATCCAACTGCTGGGTGACATTTCGGACAAGTGAATGATTTTGTATAGATTTGTATTCACCTCATTTTTTGCTTGGATAGTATAACGCCCGTCAACAAATATAGCAGCTTTATTTTTTAATATGATTGCCGTTCCGGCTGAGCCGGTAAAACCAGTGAGCCATGCTAGTCTCTGAGAATATTTTGCGACGTACTCACTTTGATATTCATCGTTTACAGGTATAATAAAACCCGCTAATCGAGATTTCCTTAGGTGATTTCGAAGATCAATAAGCCGTTTATTATGAATATTTGGTCCCTGGATTTCTTTTAGTCCATGATTATTATTTTGAGTTGTGATTAAAGAGCCTTTTAAAAATCGCTTAAATTCTGGCGATAATTTCTCACCAATAAGCGTTAGCCATAAATTTGGATCGCCTAACGCTGCATCTTTGTTGGGCCCTGCGGCTACGCCAGTAATCAATTCTTCAATATAAACAGCAGATTTATTTACTTCTTCTTTTTGCAGAAATTTCTTTAATTCGTGATTAAGTTTGGAGACCATGGGGTGACGCTCGTAATTTTATTAAATAGTTTCAAATTAAAAATTATCTTATATTATAGCATATTTTTTATAATTTTTAGTATTCGTCAAATAATGTATTTTTGCAATCAGGGAGATTAAAAATATATAAAAGACCTTTGTTCAAAAAAAAGTTAAGATTATCGATTATTCTCCTAATAATGGTAGCTTTAATCTATTCTATTTATTGGTTTTTCCACGCAAATCTTATCGAAGACAAGTTCCGAAAATTTTCTAGTAGTATTGGAGATTGGGCTATTTACCTCTCATTTGAGAGTATAAATATTAGTGGATTTCCATATTCGTTTTCTGTAAATTTAATTAATCCCATATTAACATTTGGACTTTCGAACGGGCCAAATAGAAATGAAAAATCTCTAGAATTAACAAATAACTTAATTTCAGTAAAAATCTCTCCATGGAATTATCGCATCTATAATATAAATTTTGGAGAGAAACATAATTTTGATTTTTTCAATAATAATAAACATTCTAGTTTCAGGGGTATTACAGAAAAATTTAATATAAACCTTGTATTCGATCATATATTCGATACTTTTGAATTAGATTTTGATATTGCAAAACTTAAATTTCAAACAAAAAACTTGGTTACACTATTTAGTGCAAAAAATTTAATACTAAGTGTTTCTGAACAAAATAAACAGCCTGCACCTAATGATAATGGTGAGATTAAAGGCAATTATAATCTTTTTATACGCTCAGAGGGATTTGCTATTTCTGAGATGTTTAATTTACCAGAAAGTCAAGTGATCGAATTAATATCCGCAAAAATAAAGATATTTGGTTACCTAAATACACCTATTAATGCTAAAAATATTGAATACTGGCGAGAAAATGGCGGTATTATTGAGATTGAAGAGTTTGAAATAGTAGATGCTAAATTTAAAAGTACTTTAAATGGTACGGTCTCTTTGGACAACAATCTCCAAATTCTTGCAGCATTTGTTGCTGAGGTTGAAGGGCTTCCATTTGTTATAAAGAGTTTATACGACAATTCCCGTATATCTGCCGGTATTGCTGAAAAATTAAATTTTCTTCTTGACCTAATTTCCAAAACTTCTCCAAATGGGGCAAGAAAAAATAGCTTCCCAATAACAATTCAAGATCGTGAACTGTTTATTGGTCGCACACCGTTAGTTGAACTGCCTACAATCAGTTGGTAAAACTCAAAAATTGCTAATAATTTTTATTACTATGATTTTAATTGTACATTTTTTCTTGTTTTGCATCGATTACTGCTCGTCGTGCCTTACGTGTTCGGGAGAATAGATCAAATAATTTATCACCCTCGCCCCAACGAATTGACCTCTGTAATGCCGTAATATCCTCGCTAAATCGCTGAAGCATTTCCAGAACGGCTTCTCGATTATTCAAAAAAATATCACGCCACATGGTTGGATCTGATGCAGCTATGCGCGTAAAGTCCCTAAAACCCCCAGCAGAGAATTTAATAACTTCATTTGCCAGCGATTTTTCGAGGTCTGATGCAGTACCAACAATTGTATAAGCAATTAGGTGTGGTAGATGAGATGTCATAGCCATTATCATGTCATGACGATCAGGGGTCATGATTTCAATATTAGCGCCTAAGGTTTCCCAAAATTTAGAGACTTTATCAAGTGCTGACTGTTCCGCATTAGATGGTGGCGTGATGATGCACCAACGATCTTTAAAAAGTTCTGCGAAACCGGCGTTTGGACCAGAATGTTCAGTGCCCGCGACCGGATGGGCCGGGATCAAATGTATATTTTTCGAAATATGCGGGCTGATATCATCAATGACTGATTGCTTGACTGAACCCACGTCACTAACGATTGTTCCCGGCTCTAATATAGATCCAATATTTTGGATAATTTTACTATAGGAACCAAGGGGTGCACAAATAATTACTAATTCGCAATCTGACACAGCTTTTTTTTGGTCGAGAGTAGCTTCATTTGCAAGGCCGAGTTTAATTATCGTGTTAAGTGTATCTTGGCTTTGGGCCGTAATAGAGACCTTTTCAGCTAAATTTTGATTCTTAATTCCATGAGCGATTGAAGACCCTATTAATCCTGCTCCAATTAATGCGATTTTTTCGAATAGTGGCTTTGATTCTGATCTTTGCATTTCATGTTCTCATAAATATTTTAAGGGATTCTATTAAATATTTCATCTCTTTTTCGAGACCTATCGTTATCCGCAAAGAATTGGGTAGGCCATAACCTCCCATGCGACGAACAATTATACCCTTAGACTTTAAAAAATTGTCTGCATCTTCTGCTGTCTTATTTGTTTCCTTCTTATCTGGAAAATCAACCACCAGGAAGTTGCAAACACTATCTGCCGATGTTAACCCAAGACCTTTTATTTCATCTGAGGTCCATCTCAACCATTTTCGATTATGCTCCTGTGACATCTCAATAAACTCTTCATCCCCCAGCGCGGCAATGCCTGAAACGATTGCTGGATAAGCAACATTGAATGGACTACGTACCCGATTTAAAATATCTAAGACACTATTTGGGGCATAACTCCAACCTAAGCGTAATCCTCCCATACCGTATATTTTAGAAAATGTTCGAAGCATAACAACATTATTGTTTGAACCTACAAACTCAGATCCATCTGAATAGTCAGGTCTATCAACGAACTCCGAATATGCGGAGTCGATAACAAGGAGTACATTTTTTGGGATATTATTGATTAAACGTTCGACTTCATGCTTTGGAATATAAGTTCCTGTGGGATTATTTGGATTAGCAATAAAAATTATTTTTGTTCTTTGTGTTATGAGTCCCAATAAATTATCTACGCTAACGGTTCGATTATTTTCTGGCGCTGCTATTATATTGGCACCAACTGTTCTTCCATAAATAGGATACATTGCAAATCCATGTTTAGAATATAAAATTTCATCTCCTGGACCGGCGTAGCACCGACAAAGTAAATTTATAAGTTCATCAGATCCCGCCCCACATATGATATTTTGGGAATTAATATTATTTTTTTCACCTAAAATATTACGGATTTCAGTACAATCTCCATCAGGATAGCGGTGATAATTCTGAGCCGTTATTTTGAGAGCTTCCAAGGTTTTGGGACTGGGGCCAAAGGCACCCTCATTGGAAGCTAACTTAACTATATTATCAAAACCTTTTAATTCTGATTCTCCACCCACATATGGGGCAATGTTTTTTAAGCCAGGGAGAGGTTTAGGGTAACGCATCTTTTGATTTTCCAAGTTATATTTAAGTAAAAATACTTTAGTTTAATTCAATTGTATTAGCATAATTGCCCAAGATTTTTAGATCTAAGGAGTTTTCCAACGAGTGTAGTTTTAAATCTTTAAATTCTATATCAGTCTCTTTAATAAAGCCATTTGCACGTAGTAAATAAAAAAAGTGATTTGGTTTTTTATTATCATTATACTTTGCGATGATTTCCAAACAGAAATTACTAGTATTTAAATGCTCTTGGATAAAGCCCGTAGTTAATTTTTTACGTGCTTCAGCTGAAAAAAATGTATAATCATTCCCAGATGGGTCAGGTTCAGATTTTGCAATAATTAAATATTCAGTCGAATTATCTGGATTAAAAATGATAGGTAGTTTTGCAATAATTTTAATCCTTTCTTGTGTATGGTCTATTGTTTTTGAATACTCAATTAAATCGATCCACCAGAAATTTTGATCATTTGTTGGCATGCCCAGCATACCAATTTCACTTTTATTAAGTTGAATAGAGCGTATAATTTCTACAACTGATGAGAGGTAAATTATTGAGGTGTTTGTGCCAAAGTGTGATCGCACGCTGTCGACCATATCATTGATTTCAATATTCTTATTTTTTAATAAATGTATTGCTACATTAAATTTTCCTTGAAGCTTGACAGACGCTGAAAGAATTTCTCTCCAAATTTTAATTAGAGTAACTTTAGGAAAATTTCCACGTTGTCGGTCAATAATAGTTCTTAATATCTGAGTCTCTCTGCCTGGCTTTAGTTTTGATTTTTTATCGGTTTTAACCGCTTTGACTTGAATTGAGATTTCAGCTCTTTCATTCAAAAGGTCCTGAAGTTTCTGATCGATTTCATCAATGCGATCTCTTAATATTTTTAAATTACTGTCTGACATTGTTTTAATAGTTTTTTTTTGTATTGTTAAAATTAAATGTTATTCATTTCTTGATTTGACATTAATAGTATCACCTTGAACTAAAATCAAAGATTAAGATAAAAAAAGGGTTAAAGGTAGAAATAATATCGATACATATTTTTTATAAGGTAAGAATTAAAAGAGATAGACGTTAAACATAGATTCACATTTCAATTGAGTAATACAGTTTAGGGTTGGGTATAACGTGGAACAGGATATAGGATCTGATAATAGTAAAAACGAAATTCCTAGAGTTATTCTTGGGGATGTTACACCGATGCGCCTTGATTGCGGGTTTGAATTAAGAAACTTTGAAGTCGCTTATAAAACCTATGGAAAATTAAATAAGGAGAAATCTAATGCTATTTTGGTCTGCCATGCACTGAGTGGGGATCAATTCGTATCAGGAATAAATCCATTTTCTGGTAAGCCCGGATGGTGGAATCTTGTAATTGGGCCGAATAAGTTAATTAATACTGAGCGATTTTTTATTATCTGTCCCAATATTATCGGTGGTTGCATGGGAACAATCGGACCAAAAGAAATTAATCATGATACTGGTCAACCTTGGGGGCTTGATTTTCCGGTAATAACAATATCTGACATGGTTCGTGCCCAGGCTTTACTATTAGATTATTTAGGCATTGACAAATTATTCTGCGTTATTGGAGGTTCAATGGGGGGAATGCAGGTTCTAGAATGGGCTGTTGCGTTTCCTGAGAGAGTATTCGCAGCAGTCCCAATTGCCACAGCGTCACATCATTCGGCGCAAAATATTGCATTTCACGAAGTTGGACGTCAGGCAATAATGGCAGATAAAGACTGGCGCGGCGGGAGTTATTTTAATCACGATTGCTACCCCAAGAGGGGTCTTGGAATAGCGCGAATGATAGCTCATATTACCTATCTTTCAGAACCTGCCCTTCAGGGTAAATTTGGCCGAAGATTGCAAGATAGGGATGCTATTACTTTTGGTTTTGATGCCGATTTTCAGGTTGAGAGCTATCTTAGATATCAAGGAAGTACGTTCGTGGAAAGATTTGATGCGAATTCATATCTTTATATTACACGTGCAATGGACTATTTTGATCTTGCTGAAAAGTATGGCAATGGCTCATTAGCGGAAGCTTTTCGGGGAATAAATACTCGTTTCTGTGTGATTTCTTTTTCTAGTGATTGGCTTTATCAAACTTCAGAAAGCCGAGCTATTGTTAAAGCATTAAATGCGGTGGCTGCTAATGTTAGTTTTGCTGAAATTAATTCCGATAAAGGTCATGATGCTTTTCTTTTAAAAGAACCTGAATTTTGGAAAGTATTATCTGGTTTTATTGATGGTGCGGCTCAGAAGTATGGATTGAATGGTCAACAATGATTACAAAAACAACAGGCATCATAAGAAGGGATCTTCGACTAATTGCAGGTATAGTCAATAATAATAGCCGAGTTTTAGATGTTGGCTGTGGTGAGGGAGAACTTCTAGATTATTTGGATAAAAATAAAGAGGTTGATGGACGTGGGATAGAGTTGAGTTCAACTGGGGTAAATTCTTGTGTCGCAGCAGGTTTATCAGTGATCCAAGGTGATGCTGATCAAGATCTCGATAATTATCCAGATCAAGCATTTGATTATGTTGTACTTAGTCAAACATTGCAGGCGACCAGACAGCCCCACAAGGTGCTTGATAATTTAGTTCGTATTGGAAAACACGCTATTGTATCCTTTCCAAATTTTGGTCACTGGCGGGTGCGTTTAGCGCTAATGGTGCATGGAAGAATGCCCCAGACAGATATTTTATCATATAATTGGTATGATACACCTAACATACATTTTTGTACTATTAAGGATTTCGTGGCTCTTTGTGTTAAACTTAATATTAAAATTGAAAGTGGTATTGCCTTAAATCGTCGTGGCTTCGAGCGTCAGATAGGGGGAAAGGGGCTTCGATTTGCTAATTTAAGGGGTGAGCAAGCAATATTTCTTCTTAAGAGATATTAGATAACTAATTGACCAATATTGCAGTATTATTTTATTACCCTAGTTTAAATTTTTTAACTTTGGATTGATCGGGTAATGGCGTTTATTGATATAATTTCAATTATGCTCCAAAATTATCAGTGTGGGTGATAAAAATACTCTTACAAAGCTAATTTTATTAATAATCTAGGTAATTCAGTCATCTTGTTTACTATCGTTTCATTTTTCTAAGAACTCTAAAGCCTAAAATATAATTCGCAAAATTAACATCGTTACTTGCCCTGAACTTTGGGTGAGCGGCTTTAGATAAATAGTACCAAGCGCCACCTTTAATTACTTTTTTTAGGACAGCTCTTCCAAACAATTGGTAATCCATTAAGAGGCAGTGTATTTCGAGTTTTTATCCAACAATCTTGATCATATTCAAATACATTTCCCAACATATCATGGAACCCTAATGAATTTGGAGGAAATTGGCCAACTGGAGCTGATTTAACACTACTCCATTTTTTTGACAGTCACGGCAATTCCTTAGTTTTTTTTTGGGTATAGTTATCTTTAAGTATGTATTTTTATTCTCTGCCATTGCCGCATATTCCCATTCTGACTCAGATGGCAGGCGTTACCTGTAACCGGTTAATTGTGGTAGCCAACAACCCACGTATTGGATTATATCAGAATATTTTATGTTTATAACCGGATGCCTTCCTCTACCCCATTTATGGTCATCCGATATTTATAAAAACTGACGACTTTCAACGCACTCATTCCATTCATTAAAAGTAATTCCAAATTTGCTAAGAGAGAAGGGGTTTCTGAAACTAATCTTTTTTAAGTGAAGGCTCATTTATATTTTTCTTATAATATGCTATATAAGAACCATTAGGAACCATAATCATCTCTGGGCAACTTATACAATTTTTAAAACTCTTAGCAATAGCTTTCGATTTAATATTCGATACAAAGAGATAGGTTAAGCATAAGACGAATCATAGAGTTGTTTTTGTATTTTTATTATTCAATAATTTTGTCCTTTTTTTGACAATCTATATCTCAATCAAAAATAAGTATAGTTTATTCCACGTTCCAGGTGGCGCCACTTCTTATGAGATCATTGATGGAAGGGTTTTGATTTTTATGCTTTTGTGCTTCTAATTGATCATTTACAGCAGTTTCGTAAGTTTCGGCTGGATCACAAAATAAGACACCTATCGCAACTGGGAAGTTTGGGGCTTCCATCTGGGCCAAGAGTGTGGCCAGAATCTTATTTTTTTCATCATGAACTAGAATGTCAGCTTCTGTAATACCATTCTCATTAATTGTAACAACCTCTAACTCAATTTTTCCGGGTTTAAGACGGAGACCTTTATTCATATCAGAGCCATAAATAAGTGGCTGCCCATGCTTGATTTGGACTTGTTTATCAGCCGCTACATTCTTTGCTGTAAAATGATCATAAACACCATCATTGTATACAATACAATTTTGGAAAACTTCGACAAAGGATGCACCTTTATGTTCATAAGCCCGTTTAAAAACCTCGGGGAGATGTTTTGCTTGCGCATCAATGCCTCGCGCAACAAATCTTGCACCACACCCTAATGCGTATAGAGTGGCTGATACTGGCTTATCTAACGATCCCAAAGGTGTCGATGGTGATTTTGTCCCAACCTTTGATGTGGGAGAGTATTGGCCCTTGGTTAATCCATAAATTTCATTATTAAAAAGTATATACTGCAAATCCACATTCCGCCTTAGGACATGCATTAAATGATTGCCCCCTATTGATAGAGAATCGCCGTCACCTGAGATGACCCAGATATCAAGGTCTGGGTTGGCTAATTTAGTACCTGTCGCTACAGATGCAGCACGACCGTGAATGGTATGAAAACCAAAAGTTGCCATGTAATAAGGGAATCGAGCTGCGCAACCTATTCCTGATATAAATACCGTTTTTTCAGGTGGCGCTTGAATATCGGCCATTGTTTTTTGCATTGCTCGCACAATTGCATAATCGCCGCATCCTGGGCACCATCTTACTTCTTGATCTGAGGCATAATCTTTAACTGAGAGTTTTTCTGGAGGTGTGGCTATGTTCATGAAATTAGTCCCCTAAATGCTTGAGTATATCCGCTTCAATTTCTGAGACCTTAAAAGGTTGTCCGGAAATCTTGTTCAATCCTTTTGCATCGATGAGAAATTGACTGCGAAGTAAAGTAATTAATTGGCCAGTATTCATCTCTACCACTATTATTGTTTTAAACTTCTCTAATACAGATCCAAGATTTTTCGGTAGGGGCCAAATATGTCTAATTTGGATATGGGATACCTTATGCCCTTCACTTCTAACTTTTTGAACGGCTCTTGTAATAGGGCCAAATGTTGAACCCCAGCCAATCACAGCAATTTCTCCGGCTTCGTCTCCACGAGTAATTTCCTGAAGAGGAATATCATTGGCAATACCGTCAATTTTATTTTTTCTAACATCTGTCATTTTTTGGTGATTAGCCGAATCGTAAGAAATATTGCCTGTTTCGTATGATTTTTCTATCCCACCAATTCGATGTTCAAGGTTTGGTGTTCCTGGGATGGGCCAGTTGCGTGCTAAGGTTTCAGGGTTCCGTGTAGTGGGACTAAAGTTATCAGCGTTCTTTAAAAATTTAACAGGGAACTCATCAATTTTGTCAACGTTTGGAATCTTCCATGGTTCTGAAGCATTAGCGAGGTAACCGTCGGTCAATAACATTACAGGAGTCATATATTTTGTTGCTAATCTAATTGCCTCTATCGCTACTTCAAAATTATCCGATGGAGTACTTGCTGAAATAACAACAAGTGGACTATCAGCATTACGACCAAAGATGGCTTGATTTAAATCCGATTGTTCTGTTTTTGTGGGCATTCCCGTCGATGGTCCTGCTCGTTGAACATTTATAATTACGAGAGGTAATTCTACAGATATAGCCAGACCGATTGTTTCTGTTTTAAGAGCAATACCGGGACCAGAACTGGCGGTTACTCCAAGCGTTCCCGCGTAGGAGCCGCCAAGCGCAGCACATACGGCGGCAATTTCATCTTCAGCCTGAAATGTAACAATGTTAAATTGTTTGAGTTTCGATAATGTATGTAATATTGCCGATGCTGGTGTTATTGGATAACCAGCAAAAGTCATTTTAAGATGTGCTTTATTTGCGCCAGCAATTAATCCGTACGATATAGCTTCAATTCCAGTGATGGTTCGGTATAAACCTGGTTTTATCTCGGCCGGCGCTATTGTGTATGATGTGGTTTCACCAGAAGCCTCTATAGTTTCGCCCAAAGCATGCCCCGCATTTACAGCTGCGATATTTGAATTTGCGATTTCGAGACGTTTTCCAAATTTAGTATTAAGCCAGTCGATAGTAGGTTCTCGGTCGCGTCCATATAGCCAGTAGACCAAGCCCAAAGAGTACATATTTTTACAACGTACAGCCTCTTTCTGGGATAGTCCAAATTCCTTAACGGCTTCTAGGGTATTTTTTGTAATATCCACAGCAATTAATCTGAATCCATCCAATTGGTTGTCTTCAAGTGGGTTAGTGTTATAACCAGCTTTCTTCAAATTTCTTTCTGTAAAAGCTCCTTCGTCGATAATAATTAATCCACCTCTATTTAAATCAGATATATTTACTTTTAATGCTGCTGGATTAAGGGCAACCAATACATCTGGAGCATCTCCCGCGGTTCGTATTTCTTTTGAACCAAAATGAATTTGGAAAGCAGAAACTCCAAAGGTTGTTCCTTGAGGTGCCCTTATTTCGGCAGGGAAATCGGGAAAAGTTGATAGATCATTCCCTGCTAATGCTGTAGTGAGAGTAAATTGACCTCCAGTAATTTGTATACCGTCGCCAGAGTCCCCGGCGAAACGGACAACAACATCGTCAATTTCTTCTCGAATTGCATCCTCTACCTTCAAAGGTGCTGATCCATCCATATTAATACACTCCCAGTTTCGTTCTAGTGCAGGGTTAAACTTTAGACTCCAAAAAGGATTAACATTTTAAATATTTTTTGATTTTCTTATTTGCTAGGTAGAAGTTTCCTGTTAATTAAATAGATCTTAGAAATAATTAGAAAAGAAATTTTTGTCAAACTGTAACAGTTGTTTATTCGAAATTTTACTATTTTACTTTAAAAACTAAAAACCTTTATTATGATTCTCAATTACACTGCTTTGCTTATAAAGCTCTAATTATTTTCCAAGTGCATTACCACTATGTTTATTTGTAATCTTAATATGGATCTTTATTTACTTATTCTACAAACTTAGCAAATTCTAATATTATTTTATTATACACATTTTGTTTAAATGGGACTATATTTTCCGTGATTTTGAAAAGGCTAACCCATTTCCAAATATCAAATTCTGGATATTTCACCTCAGCTGGGTTTATTTCTGAGTTATTGCCTAAAAATCGGCAGGCAAACCATTTCTGTTTTTGGCCTCTATATTTTCCATCCCATATTTTATCGAGCAAACCGATTGGAATATCGTAATAAAGCCACTCAGTTATTTCACCAATTATTATAACATTTGAGGTTCCAATTTCCTCTTTTAGTTCTCTGATGGCTGCATTTTTCGGTTCCTCGTCTTGTTCAATACCCCCTTGCGGAAGTTGCCACGCATCCTTGTGTCCATCAATTCGCCTACCAACAAAGACCTCCCCCTTGTGATTAAATAAGACAACGCCGGCACAAGGACGATAGGGTAGTTTTTTATTATATTGATCCATAATTCTTATGGCTTAACTTTAATTTTACGTTTGATTTGAACCACTGCTGAAATTGGGGCTAATGCTATTTTTTTTCTACCTAATGTTTTTGTCCAACTCATTATAAGAGAAATTGTGTTAGGCAAAGCATGTGCTATACCGACGGCACGTTTATTTTTTTTTGCAATTTTTTCTAGTTCTGCCAGTCCATTGGCAACACCGCCACGAGACGGGTCTTCATCTATAAAAATATCTCCTCTAGCTTGAGGTAATTCGATATTTGATCCGATTCGGATTATTTGGCTATTTTTAGTAGAACCATCATCAATCATTAAAAGGCCTCTATTTTTTATTTCTTTGAGTATCGGCATTAAAGCTTGCTCAGATGCTACAAAGTTTGAGCCCATCATCTTTATTAACCCAACATTTCCCATTGAGACAGATAATAAAAAATGGAGCCGGTTTATGTTTTCAGAGGATGACAGATTTGTTTGTAATGCAAACGGGCCTGGATCAGAAGCTGGGAAGTTTAATGGCTCCATGGGGAGAGAAATGAGTGTTTCATGTCCGGCTGACCGCGCCAGTCCCACCCAGTTACCAACGCCCTTTGCATATGGATCAAAAGCTAGAGTAACAGAACTTGGGGTATGATTAATTGCAGCAACGGTTGCAGCCTTACTAAACCCCAGACCCTTTATTATAATCGCCACTCGGGCCAATGTTACCTCGCCACTAAAAGGCTTGGCATAAAACTTCCAAGGTTGGGTGCCATCATCTGAGATCTTTGGAATTACGCCGCCGCCTACGGTTTCGCTCAGTTTTTTATCTGGACCGGCTAAGGGTTTTGGATTTTTCATCAACGGTATGCCTTTAAACGCGGCACTGGTCACAGAAGGTACAATTAAATCCCCCTTCTTTGTTCGCAAAGGAGCATTTTTTAGTTTTCTTGATGGTTTTGATTTTTGTGATTTCTTTCCTGTAAGACTTTTGTTTGACTTAGTGTTTCCATTTTTTATTTTTTTTGAGTTCCCTCGTGATAGTTTTGAGATTTTAGTATTAGATTTATTTTTTGAACTAGGTAAATCAAAACTCAGAATAGCATTGGAGCCAATTTGTTGTGAGTTATTATCAGAATTATTAGGGTCAAAAATAAGAAAAGCAGCGCTCGCAACCGATAAAACAGTAATAACAGATATTGTAAGTATCAACCACTTCCTTTTTCCCTTGCTTTGTCCTTCAGCATCATCTTGGAAATCATCGTCTGGGAAATCAATATCTTGGAGATTTAATTTATCAAAATCCTCATCAAAGGTTATTTGACTATCCTCTTTCTTCGATATGGTACCTAGATCTGGATCGTCGGGGATGAAGTTGTTATTTGAGTCAGAATTAGCCTCTGACTGTTTTTCTGGGTCATTAGAGAGCGGGGACTCAACATTTTCTATGTTAAGATCTTTTTTGGATAAATTCTGCTTATCTTCGCTATCCAATTCTAAATCATCAATTGGGGCTGGCTCCTCGCCACTTTCTTGATTGAGATCTGGTATTGGTCGATTTTTGTCAACATTATTATCTATTGAATGTTCGGATTTAACATCGAGATTATCGTCATTGCCACTTTTGGTCACCGTGTCTTTTTGGCTCTCATTAGACATTTTTCTCTTCCGTTCTTGTTTTTATCGAATAAAAAATAGTTACCTATCTGGCACTTTTGTTATTAGTGTGATGCCATGTATTAAGTCTAAAGCACGATTCAATTGATAATCTATAATAGTTTTATTCTCAGTTTTGTCAGTTTTATCTAGTTTTGAATTAGGACCCACCGGTGTTTTCAAGTTTCCATTTCCCCCTTGTGGCTCTTTGACATCAATACTATTTTTATCATTATCGTTTTTTAACGCCCCTCTAAGGTCTCCTTCACGGGTTGCTTTGTTTCTATCCTCGGCTTTTAATGTGACACGTTTAACTTCAATATCAGGAGAAACGCCTATCTCTTGTATGCTTTTCCCAGATGGAGTGTAATACCGTGCAGTTGTTAGACGCATCGCTCCTTGCTCTCTAATAGGAATAATTGTTTGCACGGAACCCTTACCAAAGGATTTGGTGCCTAGAATTATTGCCCTTTTATGGTCTTGAAGTGCACCAGCCACAATTTCTGATGCGCTCGCCGAACCACCATTGATTAAGACGACAATAGGTTTGCCTTCAACTATATCACCGGGTCTGGCGTTATACCTTTGGTGTTCTTCTTTCCTTCGAGAACGCGTTGAAACAATCTCCCCTCTCTCTAGAAATGAGTCTGAGACAGCAATCGCCTGGTCTAAAAGACCACCTGGATTATTTCGGAGATCAATTACTAAGCCTATCAGTTTATCACCTAGTTGTTTTTTTATTTTTTTTATTGCTTTTATCATCTCATTTTCTGTCGGTTGGCTGAATGATGATATACGAATATAACCTATATTACTTTTTTCAATTCTAGAACGAACTGTCCTAATAGGAATAATATCTCGGGTCACTATCACACTAAATGGTTTTTGACCTTCACGCAGGATTGTTATTTTTATATCTTGACCAACTTTGCCACGCATTCTCTCCACAGCTTCGGACAATGTAAGTCCTTGTACCTTTTCATCGTTTAAATGGCTTATTAAATCCCCAGATTTTATTCCCGCTCGAAACGCTGGGGTGTCATCAATCGGAGATACTACTTTTACTAGGCCACCCTCCATGGTCACTTCAATTCCTAAACCACCAAATTTACCACGAGTTTGTACTCGCATATCCTGGAACTTTTTTGTATTAAGATAGCTTGAGTGAGGATCTAACGAACTTAGCATTCCTGTAATTGCGGCCTCAATTAACTTCTCATCAGATACTTTCGTAACATAACTCGATCGAACCCGTTCAAAAACATCCCCAAATAAATCTAATAACAGATATGTGGAATTTGGATCTTCACTACTATTTATTTTTTCTGCCTTAGCTTGATTTTGTGAAAACCCACCTGAAAAAAATAAAAGGTTTATGAGGATTATTGAGATTATGTATTTTTTCATTATTTCACCTTAATTATTATGTGTTTTTTTTTCTTTTTAACCACGGTTTTGGATTAATAGGCTGATTATTACGTCTTAATTCAACATAGAGCCTTGGCCTGTTGGTGCCCGGATTGCCCATAATACCAATAGGTTCCCCCAATCGTAAGTATTGTCCCATAACACCATCGATACGTTTCATGCCGGAAAGTAGGGTATGGTAACCCTCGCCATGATCAATTATTAATAGTTGCCCGTATCCTCTGAAATTGCCAACAAACACGACCTTACCGCCATATGGTGCAACAACCTGAGCTGAAGCCCTTGTTTCGATTTCGAGGCCTTTTCTGGTCATTCCGCGCGTTACAGTTTCCCCATATTTTCCAGATGTTCGACCAGCCGCCGGATAAATTAGAGAACCTCGAGCTAGAGCGAAAGGTTTTAAATTAACTGGGGCTTCAAAATTGGGAGATCTCAGATTCTTTTGACGTAAACTCGTAAAAGTCTCTTTTCTTGAAATTTTATTTAAATGTCTTTTATCTTCCTCAAGATTGCCAATCAAATCCATTAAGTTTTTTGCTCGACTAGCAAGCTTAGCAACTTTTCTTTTTGCCGTATATCTTTTGGTAATGGTTTTTTCATGTTCTGCGAATTTTATTTTTATTAAATCATCTAAGGTTGCCCTTTTTAATTTAAATTCCAAACCTGCTTTATCTAATTGTATTTTTCGAAACGCGATCATTTTTCGAGTTTTAGCCAGAGAGACCAAATCCTCTCGAAGTTGTTTAGCCTGATACTCTATTTTGGGCACCGCCGCACGAAGTAAAATAGCGGTTCTTATTACATTCTTCGTGCCGGATGGATAAGCAACCATTGCCTCGAGTGGTAATCGTGAAATTCGTTGTAAGGCCATTAATACATTATCTGATTGCGTATACCTGTTATCTAGAAGTTCTTTTTTTTCTTTTTCGAGTAAATTTAAGTCTCTGATTTCACTCTCTAATTCCGATAGTTTTCTCTCCAAATTTTGAACAGTCCGGGCAACTTTAATTCTATTTTGACTTGCCGAGTTCAAATCATTTTTGAGTGTTGCAGCCCTTCTTTTTAGTCTCTGACTATTTTTTTGCCCAACTTTTATAGCGTCTTCAACTTTTTTAATTTGGTTGTTAATAAGTTTATTGCTCTCCTGTGGGTGTAGAATTTTAGAGGGAAGTAAAATTATAACAAATAGGCCCAGAATTAGTAATTTTATTTCTACTTTGCTGGTCATGTTATGCTATTTTCAGAAATTAGAGATACACCAGTCATCTCATCTGGTTTTTTTAATTCCAAAAGTCGTAAAATTGTTGGAGCAACATCAGCTAGAAGTCCCCTGTTAAGCGATTGGACATATTTTGGAGGATTTACTAATACGAAAGGTACCGCTGTTAACGTGTGAGCCGTGTGGGGTTCTTGAGTAATTGGATCCAACATTTGCTCAGCATTTCCATGATCAGCTGTTATTAACATGGTCCCATTAACACTCAAAAGAACTTTCTCAAGTCTATCCAAACAGTTGTCGATCGTTTCTGCAGCTTTCACGGCTGCCTCAAAAATACCGGTATGGCCAACCATGTCACCATTTGCATAATTAACGATTATTAAATCAAATCTTTTAGACTGAATTGCATCAACCAAATTATTTGTTACTTCGACAGCCGACATCTCTGGCTTTAAATCATATGTGCTGACTTTTGGAGAAGGCACTAAAATTCGTTCTTCTCTAGGGAAAATTGTTTCCTCACCGCCATTAAAAAAAAAAGTTATATGAGCGTATTTTTCTGTCTCCGCGGTACGCAGTTGGGCAAGGCCAGCATTAGATACGACTTCCCCAAGAGTCTTTTCTAATTTCTTTTTTGGGAATAATGAATCTACATGGTTTTTTAAATCGTGGGAATATTCAGTCATGCTAACTTTGGAGGAAAAGCTAATAAATCTCTCGCGCTCAAATCCAGTAAAATCTGGATCAACAAAACACGTCATAATTTGTCGGGCTCTGTCTGATCTAAAATTAAACATTAGGATGGCATCACCATCTTTCATTCCAATATAATCCCCCAAGATATGGGGTTCAATAAACTCATCCAGGCTATTCGCATTGTAGCTTGATTTAATTGCTGCTTTTGCATCTACAGATTTAATACCTATGCCATCAACAATTGCGTTATAAGCTTTTTCCACTCTATCCCAATTATTATCTCTATCCATCGCCCAATAACGTCCCATTAATGTCGCAATGGAGAATTTCTTAAAGTTTTTTGTCGAATGAGTTACCTCCTTCATGAATTCTTTTCCTCCATTTGGGGGAGTATCTCTTCCATCCATGAAAGCGTGTAATTTACATTGGATGCCTTGGTTATTCAATATTTTAGCTAATTCTGTAAGGTGACCCTGGTGAGAGTGAACCCCTCCGGGCGAAATAAGACCAAGAAGATGACAAACGCCATTTGATAACTTAAGATTTCTAATTAGTTGGTTTAAGGTTTCAAAATCCTTAAAAGTTCCGTCATCAATTGCCTGGTTGATTAATGGTAGGTCTTGTTTCACAATTCTGCCTGCACCCAAGTTCATATGCCCAACTTCTGAGTTTCCCATTTGCCCCATTGGCAACCCTACATGTGATGATGATGCCTCTAACTGAGAGTATGGATAATTAGATTTCATTTTATCCCAGGTGGGTGTTTTTGCATGATGGATGGCGTTGTCGTCACCATCATCTTTATCACCCCAGCCATCCAATATGCATAGGACTATTGGTTTACTTAATTTTTTTATTTCTTCTTTCTTTTTTGGTTTACCGGTCATTTTTTATTTTGTGTTTATTTTCATTCAAGCCAGAGAAAATTATGAATTCTGGAACTATTCTTTGTCATGTTTAAATCAAAATCTGTTTTTAGAATAATATATCATATAACCTCAATAATATCCTTTAAAACAATTTTTTGACTATTCAGGCACTAATAATAACGGAATAAAACTCCGATCTTATATGCTTTTTTATAGTTTTGATCAAATTTCTGTATAAACAATTAATATAATTATCTTTTTAAAAATAAATTAATTTACTATGGCTAAGAGAGAGTTGTGGTGTATGGCGTTAGACGAATATTCCCAAAAATTTTTCTTGGATTAATTATTTAATAATTTTAATATTTTTTTTAGAGGGTGGTTTTAGTTTTTGCCGATGCCACCATAAAAGTTCACCTTTCAAAAACGACTGGGCCAAGTCATTTTTTGGTCCTGAAAAGAATTCTTTAGCGGAGCTATTCTCTAAAACTCTACCTCGATATAAAAATAAAATCTCATCAGCTAATCTTCTTGCTTGGCTTAAATCATGAGTTGACATAACTATTGTCGTTCCAGATTCTTTAATTTTTCCAATGATTTGTTCAACAACATGTGTTGCAGCCGGGTCTAAATTTGCTGTAGGTTCATCTAAAAATAGAATTTCAGGTTTTAGAGCCCACGCGCGTCCGATAGCCAAACGTTGTTGTTCACCTGTTGATAGCTCTCTTGCGGATATTTTGGAAAGTCTAGAGAGTCCAATTGTCTCTAAAATCTCTTTGATAAGTAAAACTCTAGAGGTTTTTGGTGTTTTTTGAGATCTAAGAGCAAATTCCATATTTCCCATTACAGATCTTTGTAGCATTATTGGTTTTTGAAAAACCATCGCATGATGGTTTTTGGGCTGTACTCCGGATGGCCGAAGAAAGGTAACTTTACCCTGACTGGGGGTTGTGAGACCATGGCAAATTCTAAGAAGAAGACTTTTGCCAGCACCATTTGGACCAAGAATCATAGTAGTAACATTCGTTCGTAGTCGCAAGTTTATGTCTTTGATATAGCGCGTCCCATTTATTGAATGTGAAACATCCACTAGATCAAGCGGCAGGATTTTTGAATTATTGGACATTCTTTGAAAAAATAATTCCGTATTATTAAATAATTGTGTTATACATATTTTTATCCCCACTTATAAATAAACTGTTCTAACGATTATTGCCATAAAAAGTTCATTTGGCGTCAGGAAAATTAAATTAAGTAGAAAGATAGGATTTGCTTTTGAAAAAAATTGAACCCAAAAATTTAACGTCTATTTCTGGAATTCCAAGTAATATTAAGAGTGAAATTAGATCTATGGGCAAATTATTTGATGCTAGAATACTCGAGCAAACAAAGGCTATGTACTTGCCACTTCTTAAAGATAATTTATTGGATGACATAAAGTTAGAGAGGGATATTTCGTACGGCTCTAATGAGAGAAATCTTTTAGACATTCACTTTTTGGACAATAATCAAAAAAATAAACCGGTTATTATTTTTTTTCATGGCGGCGGTTTTACAGGGGGGCATAAAAACGTAGAGGGTGATTTATTGCATGGCAACATACCTAACTTTTTTGTTCGACGTGGTATGATAGGTGTAAATGCTACCTATAGATTAGCTCCAGAAGCTCGTTGGCCTGATGGAGCTCGTGATGTTGCCTCCACATTGTCGTGGGTTAAGAAGAATATAGGCGCTTATGGCGGTGATCCGTCTAAAATTATTCTCTTTGGTCAATCAGCTGGAGCCACGCATGTTGCAACATATACTTTAAGGAAAAAATTTCATATTGTTGAAGATGGGCCAGGTTGCGCGGGTGCAATTTTAATGTCTGGTGTGTACGGCATCAACTCAAAGCAAATTTCAAAAAATCAAACAGCCTATTTTGGCGACAGAAGTTCAAATTATGGTAATATGTCGATTCTTGAAAATGTTGATTATGGAAACACTCCCGTCATGATCTCTTCAGCTGAGTACGATCCTTTGGATTTGGCGCAATTTAGTATTGAGTTATTATTAGAAATTAGTGTTAAGTTTGGTATAATGCCCAGATTTAAACAAATGTTGGGACATAACCATGTATCGCAGGTTTATTCTTTTGGTTCCGGCGATGATAGTGTGGGGCTTGAATTGATTGATTTTGTGGGGCAAGTTATTAATATCTAAAATGTTTGAATTTATTTTTGTTCATGATACCTTTATTATTAACTTAAGAATTGGAATCGCAGCTTTTTTAATATTTTGGGTTTGATAAAAATTATATAGAAATGAAGATCCGGTTTGGAAATTTTTTCTAACCGTTATCAGTTGGGGGCGAGGGGAATATGAACTACGAATATCTATCTTGGGCTATTTTACTTGGCAGTTTATCGGCTGCGTCTTTACCGCTGGGATCAATTTTAGGGCTTTGCTGGCAACCGAACAATCGTATTATTGGTGGAATGACGGCATTTGGGGGCGGGGCACTTTTTGCGGCCCTCGCGGTCGAATTAGTTGCACCCACTGCAATGCATCTAGTTGAGGCGGAAACAGCAACAGCGAAAAGTGAGGCTGCCCATCACCTGATTAATATGTTAATTGGGGCCGTTATTGGAGGTACGTTGTTTGTATCTCTCGATACGATAATTAATTCTAAGGGTGGATTTCTTAGAAAAACCTCTGCAACAATCGAATATTTCACGAATCGCAACGCAGCTAGGCGCCGTCAAATTATTGAGCATTTAGCTGGAAGTGAATTAATAAGGCATCTTCCGCTCGATATTGTTGAAGATATGGTAAAAAAGGTAAATGAAAAAAAATTTCCAACGGGCGCCGTTTTGTGTGAGGAAGGATCGGTTGGTAATGAAGTGTTTTTTATTGAGTCTGGAACTGTAGCGGTTAAACGCGGTGGTGATTTGGTTGGCAATCTTGTCTCAGGTGATGTACTGGGGGAAATTGCTTTAGTGACCGGCGAAGTTAGGACAGCTACAGCAACTGCTACAGACGATGTATCAGTTTTA
>CENP01102397.1_pt1 | contig 26082 bp, 21 predicted proteins | sample 361281 | NCBI WGS metagenome assembly CENP01 (sample SAMEA2591122, study PRJEB7988) | marine metagenome | biome: marine biome (ENVO:00000447); feature: deep chlorophyll maximum layer (ENVO:xxxxxxxx); material: saline water (ENVO:00002010), including plankton (ENVO:xxxxxxxx) | depth 70 m | reverse complement strand
TTTTTTTTTTAATAAAAAATTATGATTTTAATTATTATAAATTATTTTTGTCTAACCTTTATTTCAAATGCATTATAACCAGAGAAAAAAAGCAATTATTTTACTTGAAGATGGTACTATTTTCCATGGCAAATCTATTGGTAAAGAAGGTTCTGCTTTTGGAGAAGTGTGTTTCAACACTGGTATGACTGGTTATCAAGAAATCTTTACCGATCCTTCTTACTTTGGGCAGTTAATGGTTACAACAAATGCTTATATAGGAAATTATGGTGTTAAGGAAGATGAAGTAGAATCAGATTCGGTTAAAATTGCAGGTTTGATTTGTAGAAATTTTACTTACAACTTTTCCAGATATGGGGATATTGATTCTTTATATAATTTCTTTGAAAAAAATAATTTATTAGCTATTTCTGATGTTGATACTAGGGCACTTGTTTCATACATAAGGGACAATGGTGCAATGAATGCTGTAATTTCCACTGAAATTGATAATATTGATGACTTAAAAAAACAACTCGCAAAAATTCCAAGTATGGATGGTTTAGAGTTGGCTTCAAAAGTATCAACTAAACAACCTTATTTTTATGGTGTGGAAAATGCAAAGTATAAAATTGCTGCTTTAGATTTAGGTATTAAAAAAAATATATTAAGAAATCTTGCCAAAAGAGAATGTTACATAAAGGTTTTCCCATATGATGCTTCTTTTAATGAAATGAAATCTTGGAATCCTGATGCATATTTTATTTCAAACGGTCCCGGTGACCCTAAGCCATTGAAAAGTGCACAAAACGTTGCAAAGGACGTTATTGAAAATAATTTTCCGCTTTTTGGTATATGCTTGGGTCATCAAATAATAGCTTTAGCTAATGGTATCTCAACATACAAAATGCATAATGGACATCGTGGAATAAATCATCCTGTTAAAAATCTAATTACAGGAAAGGGTGAGATTACATCTCAAAATCATGGCTTTGCCATTAATAGAGATGAAACAGAAGCTCATAAAGATATTAGGATAACACATATCCATTTAAATGATGATACGGTTGCTGGAATTGAAATGAATAGTAAAAATTGTTTTTCTGTTCAGTATCACCCTGAAGCAAGTCCTGGTCCTCACGACGCTTCTTATTTGTTTGATCAGTTCATAGAAAATATTTCAAAACAAAATAGATAGATGGCTAAAATAAAAGATATTATCGCTAGGCAAATATTTGATTCTAGGGGTAATCCCACTGTTGAGGTTGATGTAATAACCGAAAATTTAATTACTGGAAGAGCTGCAGTTCCTTCTGGAGCTTCTACTGGTGAGCACGAAGCCGTTGAGCTACGAGATGGAGGTAGTGATTATCACGGAAAGGGAGTTTTAAATGCAGTATCAAATATTAATAATATAATTTCTAAGGAATTAGTTGGCAGGTCTGTCTTTGATCAAATTTTAAATGATCATTTGATGATAAAAATGGATGGTACTGACAATAAATCAAAATTAGGAGCTAATGCTATTTTAGGAATATCACTTGCGATGGCTAAAGCAGCTGCCAAAGAAAAAAATATCTCTCTTTTTAAATATTTAGGTCCAAAATCTAATTTATTGCCTGTGCCAATGATGAATATAATTAATGGGGGTTCTCACAGTGATGCACCAATAGCGTTTCAAGAATTTATGATTATGCCTGTTTCAGCTGAAAGTTTTTCTCATGCCATGAAAATGGGTAGTGAGATATTTCACTCTTTAAAAAAAGTATTGAAATCAAGAGGGTTGAGCACTAGTGTCGGAGATGAAGGTGGTTTCGCTCCAAAACTAAATGGTACAGAAGATGCTCTTGAAACAATTCAGAAAGCTGTAACAGACTCAGGGTATAAATTTGGACAAGATATTATGATTGCATTAGATTGTGCATCTGCTGAGTTTTATAAAGATGGTTTTTATGATTATAGAATTTTTGAAGGTTCAAAAGGAGAGTTAAGAAATAGTAGGCAACAAGCAGATTATTTGGCTGAACTTTCAAAAAAATATCCAATAATTTCAATTGAGGATGGAATGGATGAGAATGATTGGGACGGTTGGAAATATTTGACAGAATTGATAGGTAAAAATGTTCAGCTTGTAGGTGATGATTTATTTGTAACAAACACAAAAAGATTAAAAAGGGGAATCGATGAAAATATAGCAAACTCAATCTTGATTAAAGTTAATCAGATAGGATCCTTGACTGAAACAATTGACGCTGTAAATATGGCCCACGAAGCTGGATATACAACAGTGATGTCACATAGATCAGGTGAAACTGAAGACAATACAATAGCTGACTTATCGGTAGCATTAAGTTGTGGTCAGATTAAGACAGGTTCAATTTCTAGGTCTGACAGAATCGCAAAATATAATCAGCTATTAAGAATAGAGGAAGAATTGGCTGACACTGCTACTTTTCCCCAAACTAAAGCATTTAAAATTAACCTTTAGTTTTTAATCAAATCTCTTAGCTTATAACTTTAATTTTTGCAAGATATTTTGTAATTTTGCAAAAGTTAAAAACAACTTCAAACAATTTTTCGTGTCTGATAAAGCAACTATAAATATTGATGGTGAAAGCTACGAATTCCCAGTTCACAGAGGAGTGGAGGATGATGTCTGTATTGATATTAAAACATTGAGAGGTATGTCAGGTGCAACTACTATTGACCGTGGATTTAAAAATACTGCCTCTTGTGAAAGCAAGATAACTTACCTTGACGGAGAAAAAGGTATTTTAAGATACAGAGGATATGATTTAGATGAGTTAGCGAATAAAGCTTCTTTTTTGGAGGTAGCTTATCTTCTTATTTTTGGTGAATTGCCTACAAAAACAGAGCTAGATAAATTTCATGATGACATAGTTGATAACAGCATTGTCAATGATGATGTAAAAAAAATTGTTGATGCTTTTCCAAGTTCAGCACACCCAATGGGTGTACTTTCAAGTTTGACTAGTGCTTTAACAGCATTCAACCCAGACGATGTTTCCCTTGATTATGATAGAAGTAAGGTGGGTATGTACAATACAATAGTAAAGGTCTTAGGTAAAATACCAATATTGGTTGGCTGGTCATATAGAAAGAAAAACGGTTTACCGCTTCAGTACTCAATGAAAATTAGGAATCTGGATTATACTGATATGATTTTACATTTACTATTTAAAAAGCCTAACGATGAATATCGTCCAGATAAAAATCTTATAAATGTATTTAACAAGTTACTTATATTACATGCTGATCATGAGCAAAACTGTTCAACTTCAACTGTTAGAATAGTTGGATCTTCACATGCAGGATTATTCCCCTCGATTTCTGCAGGTATTTCAGCATTATGGGGCCCGTTACACGGTGGAGCAAATCAAGCAGTTTTAGAGATGCTTAAGTCCATTCAAGAAGATGGTGGTAACACAAAAAAGTACATAAGAAAAGCTAAGGATAAAAACGATCCATTTCGTTTAATGGGTTTTGGTCATAGAGTTTATAAAAACTATGATCCCAGAGCAAGAATTATCAAAGATGCAGCTCATAAATTTTTAAAGTCTTTGGGTATTGATGATCCTCTACTTCACATAGCTGGAGAATTAGAGGAAAATGCATTGAAAGACAAATATTTTATTGATAGAAAACTATTTCCCAATGTAGATTTTTATTCTGGTGTTATTTACAGAGCTATGGGAATTCCCTCTGACATGTATACCGTAATGTTTGTTCTAGGTAGATTGCCTGGATGGATTGCACAATGGAGAGAAATGAGATTAATGAATGAGCCCATAGGTAGACCAAGGCAACTTTACACCGGTCCTGCTGCAAGAAAATTTAAATCCAAAAAATAATTTATTTACATATTTATTTTAAATGCTGAAGCTTAATGTAAATAATGAAACATCAAGGCTTTTAGCAGTAGTATTAGGTACTGCAAAAAGTAACGGTTTAACTCCTAAATTAGAAGAATGTTACGACCCTAAGAGCAGACAAAATGTTTTAAATAATACGTATCCAACTGAAATTGATATGATTAATGAAATGAATCAGTTTGAACAGGTTTTATTAAAATATAAAGTTGATATCAGAAGACCAGAATCTATTAATAATTATAATCAGATTTTCTCTAGGGATATTGCTTTTGTTATCGATGACTCTTTCATTATTTCAAATATATTACCAGACAGGTCAAATGAAATTCTTGCAATTAATAAAGTGATTGATTTAATCCCAAAAAATAAATTAATTGAATTGCCTAAAGATTGTCATGTAGAGGGAGGTGATGTAATTCTTCATAATGATTATATTTTTATCGGTACCTATGATGGAGACGATTATTCTAATTTTAAAACTGCAAGGACAAATTATAAGGCCGTTAAATTTTTAAAAGAAAAATTTACTGAAAAAAAGATAATTCCATTTGACTTGATTAAATCTGATTTGGAACCAATAAAAAACGCATTGCATTTGGATTGTTGTTTACAGCCGGTGGGTAATGGTAAGTTAGTGGCTTGTCCTGAAGCATTTTTGAAAAGAGAACAGTACAAATGGCTAGTAGATTATTTTGGAGAGGAAAATATTTTAGAAATTTCTTTAAGTGAAATGAGTGAAATGAATTGTAATTTCTTTTCGATTGATACTAATATTGTAGTAAGTGAAAAATCGTTTACTAGGTTAAATTCTTGGTTAAGAAGTTTTGACATTGTAGTTGAAGAAATAAATTACAAAGAAATATCTAAGCAGGGTGGACTGTTAAGATGCTCAACTTTACCTTTGATAAGAGAATAAATATGGGTCAAGCTACAAATTCTATATTAATGATAAGGCCGATTAATTTTGGTTATAATGAAGAGACTGCAGGGGATAATCATTACCAGAATAAAGATTCAATTATTAAAAACTCAAATGAGACTGCTCAAAAGGAGTTTGATAATATGGTTAAGAATTTAAAACAAAATGGTATTTCTGTTCATGTATTTCAGGATGATGAAAACGATTATACTCCAGATTCAATTTTTCCAAATAATTGGATTTCCTTTCATGAAAATGGAGATGTAGGTCTGTTTCCGATGTACGCTAAAAACAGAAGGTTAGAGAGAAGGCCAGAAGTTTTAGAATTTTTAGAAACCGAAGGCTTTACCATTTCCAATATAGTCGATTATTCTAGCGCTGAGTCCGAAAATAAATTTTTAGAGGGCACCGGAAGTATGATATTGGATCGTAAAAATAGAATTGCATATTGTTCAATTTCAAATAGATCTAATGAAGATTTATTTATTGAATTTTGTGAAGATTTTGAATTTACACCTGTAATTTTTAATTCATTTCAGTCTGTAGGCGACAAGAGACTCCCAATATATCATACCAATGTGATGATGTGTGTTGCTACAGATTACGTCATAATATGTTTAGATTCAATTGATGATAAAAAGCAAAGAAAACATATTTCTAATTTTATAATTGCGTCAGGAAAAAAACTAATCGAAATTTCTGAAAAGCAGGTTGAAAGTTTCGCCGGAAATATGCTGGAGCTTATAAATGAAAATGGTGAAAGTATTTTAGTTATGAGTAAGTCAGCTGAAGATTCATTAGACGAAAATCAAAGAAATATAATTACAAACCACTCGAGAATTATTTCATGTGATATAAATACAATAGAGGTTTGTGGTGGGGGTAGCACCAGATGCATGATGGCAGAAATATTTTTACCAAAAAAGTAATATTATTAAACAGTATATTTACATCAGATAATTAAGAATGTATATTCAAAAGATAATAAGAGACAATATTAAAACTGCTTTAAATGAAATATTTCAGTTTAACACTGATAATATTGAGCTTCAGCAAACAAAAAAAGAATTTGAGGGAGACGTCACTCTTGTTGTCTTTCCTTTGGTCAAAGAATTGAAATCGAGCCCAAAAGAAATTTCCGAAAAGATCGGTGATTATTTGGTTGCAAATAGTTCTGTTGTTTCTTATAATATAGTTTCTGGATTCCTGAATCTTTTAATTGCTGATGAACATTATTTAAGTTTTTTTAATTCAGTAAAAGAAGATTCAGAATATGGGTTTTTTGACACTATTTCTAATGAAGCTGTAATGATTGAATATTCATCTCCAAACACGAATAAGCCTTTACACTTAGGTCATATAAGAAATAATCTTTTGGGATATAGTATGTCTGAAATTTACAAAGCAGCTGGAAAAAAAGTATATAAAACCCAAATTATAAATGATAGAGGAATTCATATTTGTAAAAGTATGATTGCTTGGATAGATTATGGTAATGGTGAAACTCCGGCCAGTACCAATTTGAAAGGAGATAAGTTTGTTGGAGATTATTACATCAAATTTGACCAGGTTTATAAAAAAGAAGTTGAAGAGCTAATAAAAGGTGGGGTTGTCGAAAATGAGGCTAAGCAAAATGCCCCCATTCTACTAAGAGCAAAAGAAATGCTAATTCAATGGGAGTCTGGTGATAAAGATGTGGTAGAGCTTTGGAAAAAAATGAATGGCTGGGTGTATGAAGGGTTTGAAGAAACTTACAAAAATTTAGGTGTTGACTTTGATAGTTATTATTATGAAAGTGACACGTACTTGTTAGGTAAAGAATTTATTTCAAGCGGATTAAAATCAGGTATTTTTTACAAAAAAGACGATGGCTCAGTTTGGTGTGATCTAACTGAAGATGGACTAGATGAAAAGATTGTACTCCGTGCTGATGGAACTGCTGTTTATATGACTCAAGATATTGGTACTGCCGTGCAGAGAGTAAAAGATTGCCCTGATATTAACTCAATGGTTTATACTGTGGGTAATGAGCAGGACTATCATTTTAAAGTTCTTTTTTTAATACTTAAAAAACTTGGTTTTTCATGGTCTGAAAATTTATTTCACCTAAGCTATGGAATGGTAGATTTACCAAGTGGTAAAATGAAAAGTAGAGAAGGTAGTGTTGTTGATGCTGATGATTTGATGCAAGAGATGAATAGTACCGCAGAAGAGATTTCAAAAAATTTAGGAAAGCTCGACGGTCTTTCTGAAGATGAAAAAACCAATGTCTATAGCACAGTTGGTCTCGGCGCACTAAAGTATTATATTCTAAAAGTTGATCCTAAAAAAAGAATTCTTTTCGATCCTAAAGAATCAGTAGATTTTCAAGGAAATACCGCATCGTTTATTCAATACTCTTATGCAAGAATTCAATCGATTCTTAACGGTATTAATTTTGAATTGTCAAAAGATAAATATGACAGAAAATTGGAAGACAAGGAAAAAGAATTGATAAAACAAATTGATTTATTTCCTTCAGTTATCAGTGGTGCTGCAAGCTCGCATAATCCAGCACTAGTAGCTAATTATGTTTACGATTTGGTAAAATCATTTAATTCATTTTATCAATCTTTACCGATTTTAAAATCTGCTTTTGAAGACAAGAAAACATTTAGAGTTGAGCTTTCAAAATTAGTTGGAATAACAATAAAAAATGCACTATCACTTTTGGGTATTGGTGTAGTTGATAGAATGTAATTTTAATATGAATTTTAAATTTTTTATTTTAAAGTATGTTTAGTAATCTTAGTGAAAAATTAGATAAAGCTCTACAAGTCTTAAAGGGCCATGGAAGTATAACTGAAATTAATGTTGCAGAAACATTAAAAGAGGTTAGGCGTGCACTTCTTGATGCCGATGTAAACTTTAAAACAGCTAGAGATTTTACCCAAAGAGTTAAGGAAAAAGCCATTGGTCAAGATGTTTTAACAAATCTTAAGCCTGGTCAATTAATGGTTAAAATTGTAAAGGACGAATTGTCTGAATTGATGGGTGGAGAGACATCTGAAATAAACTTAAAAGATAAGCCTGTCATAGTTTTAATGTCAGGTCTACAAGGATCTGGTAAAACTACTTTTACTGCAAAGCTTGCTAACGATATTAGAAAGAAAAAATCATTAAAACCACTAATGGTTGCCTGTGATGTCTACAGACCTGCGGCGATTGAGCAATTACATGTACTCGGTAAAGATTTAGATATCGAGGTATATTCTGAAGAAGAAAATAAAGATCCTGTAGCAATTGCTAAAGCAGGGGTTAGGCATGGAAAATCTAAAGGTCATAATTTAATCATTATTGATACAGCAGGTAGGTTGGCAATTGATGAAGAAATGATGAATGAAATATCAAATATTAAAAAGGCTATAAAGCCAAGTGAAATTTTATTTGTTGTCGATTCTATGACTGGTCAGGATGCAGTAAATAGTGCCAAAGCATTTAACGATGTTTTGGATTTTGACGGAGTTGTTCTTACCAAATTAGATGGTGATGCCCGTGGTGGTGCTGCCTTATCCGTCAAAAGTGTGGTTGATAAACCTATTAAGTTCATTGGAACAGGTGAGAAGATGGATGCGTTAGATGTTTTTCATCCAAGTAGAATGGCAGATAGAATTCTTGGAATGGGTGATGTTGTTTCACTTGTTGAAAGAGCACAACAGCAATTTGATCAAGAAGAGGCTAGAAAAATTCAAAAGAAAATCGCTAAGAACAAGTTTGGTTTAGATGACTTTATGAAGCAGATTCAGCAGATAAAGAAGATGGGAGACATGAAAGATTTAGTTGGTATGATTCCTGGGGCTAATAAAATGATGAAACAACCAGGTGAGCAAATAGATAATGAATCTTTTAAACCAATAGAAGCAATTATTAATTCTATGACACCAAAAGAAAGAGCACTTCCCTCAATTTTAGATCAGTCCCGAAAAAAGAGAATTAGTAAAGGTTCAGGAAGGTCGGTTGAAGAAATAAATCAACTGATTAAGCAGTTTAATCAAATGAGTAAAATGATGAAGATGATGCAGGGAATGGGTCAGGGTAAAATGATGCAAATGATGCAAAATATGAAAGGGAGATGATAGTTTTAGACGGAAAAAAAACAAGTAACGACATTAAAGCTGAAATTGCAGTTTCTGTAAAAGAGATTATTGCAAAAGGCGCAAGACCCCCACATTTAGCTGCGGTTATTGTTGGAGACGATGGAGCTAGTCTAACATATGTGGGCAGCAAAGTTCGAGCTTGTAAAAGAGTTGGATTTGAGTCTACTCTCATAAAACTTCCTGAGTCTATTTCTGAAAATGAACTTCTTGAAAAAGTAAACGAGTTGAATAATGATGAAAATATCGACGGTTATATTGTTCAACTGCCTTTACCAAAACACATAGACTCACAAAAAATATTAATGGCTGTTAATGCCGACAAAGATGTGGATGGTTTTCATCCGACAAATTTTGGTAAAATGGCTCTTAGTCTTCCGACTTTTATTTCTGCAACTCCTTTTGGAATTATGGAGCTTCTTAAAAGATATGATGTTAAAACCTCTGGAAAACATACAGTTGTTATTGGTCGTTCAGATATTGTTGGTAGACCCATAAGTATTTTAATGAGTCAAAAGTCTAATCCTGGGAATTCAACTGTTACGCTTGCACATAGTAGGACTGAAAACATTGAAGAGTTAATCAAACAGGCTGATATAATAATTTCAGCATTGGGGGTTCCAAATTTTGTAAAAGAAGATATGGTAAAAGATGGTGCTGTCATTGTTGATGTCGGAATAACTAGGGTCGCTGATGGTTCTGAAAAAGGATATAAAATTGTTGGGGATGTTGATTATGAAAATGTTTCTAAAAAGTCTAGTTATATTACTCCTGTGCCTGGAGGTGTCGGACCAATGACAATAGCAATGTTGTTAAAAAACACCTTGTTAGCATACAAAGGTTGATTAAGTGGCAAAGATTTGATTAAAGTCTTTAAAGGATTTAAATTCTAGCGCATTGCCAGCAGGATCCATAAAAAACATGGTTGCTTGTTCACCTGGCTTACCTTCAAAACGTATGTAAGGTTCAATTATAAATTCTACTCCCTTTTTTATTAAGTTGTCAGAAAATTTATGAAATGTGTCCCATTCTAACACAACTCCAAAATGAGGGACCGGTACATTTTTACCATCAACAGGGTTTGTATGAATTTCTTCGTTAGATTTTTCTTTATAATGAATAACAAGTTGGTGGCCAAAGAGATTAAAGTCTACCCAGTGTTCACTACTTCTACCTTCTTCACATCCAAGAACTGTGCGATAGAATTTTCTACAAACAGGAATATTATCAACCGGGATGGCTAAATGAAATGGTGTGAGTTTATTCATAGCTTTCAAATTCTTGGTCCATAAATATTGCTAAATCAAAATCTTTCATTGTCAGACCGTCCTTATCGTGGGTGAAAAGTTCAATTTCTAATCTATTATATACATTAGTCCACTTGGGATGATGATCCATTTCCTCACATTTTACTCCAACTTTATTCATGAAAGAAAGCGCATCATTGAAATTTTTAAATTCATACTTACAAATCAGAAATTTATCATTAATACTCCATTTATTGGAGAGTTTCGTTAATTCATTTTCAAGTTGATTTATTTTTATTAATTCAGTCATAGTTTATTTTTTTAATCCTTTAACTTCTTGCTCGTTTAAAAGTCTGTATTTCCCTTCAGGTAAATCAAGTTTAATATTCATTATTCTGATTCTTTGAAGTGAAACAACTTTGTAGCCAAAGTGATCACACATTCTTCTAATCTGTCTATTTAATCCTTGAGTTAATATGATTTTGAATTGATTTGTTTTTACTTTTTCAACCACACATTTTCTTGTAACTTTACCAAGAATGGGGACTCCTTCGCTCATTTTTTTAAGAATTGACTCTGGAATTGGTCTATTCACTTTAACTAAGTACTCTTTTTCATTGTTATTTGCTGTTTTTAGAATCCTGTTTGCAGTTTCTCCATCATTGGTAAGTAGTATTAAACCTGTGGTTGATTTATCAAGTCTACCTATTGGAAAAACCCTATCAGGAAAATTCAAAAAATCAATAATATTATTTTCTTCAACTCCCGCATTAGTTGTACACACAACCCCTCTTGGTTTGTTTAAAGCAATGAATATTTTTTTCTTTTTTGATTGATTAATTTTTTCTCCGTCAACTTCAATCATATCATCTTCAGAAACTTTCATGCCCATCTTAGCTGGCTTTCGGTTTACATAAACTCTGCCTTGATCAATTAGCGCATCTGCTTGTCGTCTTGAGCAGTACCCAACCTCACTTAAAAATTTATTTATTCTTGTTCCTGAATCACTCATCATAAATATTTAATTATGTTGGTAAATATAGATATTAAGATTTTTATATTTGTTCTGTAATGGACAAAAAGACAAAGTTGCTTTTAGAAAAAGGTGAATCACTTCCGATCATGGAGGCATTCTATACCATTCAAGGTGAAGGATACCACAAAGGTATGGCTTCATATTTTATTCGAACTGGTGGTTGCGATATTGGTTGTCATTGGTGCGATGTCAAAGAAAGCTGGGATGAAAATAGTCACCCAATTATTTCGGTTGAAGAAATAGTTAAAAAATCAGTGGGGTTTTCAGACTGTGTGGTAGTTACCGGTGGTGAGCCTTTGATGTGGAATATGAATCCATTAACAAAAGCACTAAAAAGGCTTAGTAAAAAAACACACATTGAAACCTCTGGAGCCTACCCTTTAACAGGCTTTTGGGATTGGATTTGTTTATCACCAAAAAAAGCTAAACTTCCAATTCAGGATGCTTACAATAATGCTAATGAGTTAAAAATAATAATATATAACAACCATGATTTTAAATTTGCTGAGAAAGAGGCAAAAAAAGTAAATAAAAATGCAATTTTATATCTTCAGCCAGAATGGGGTAAGCGAGAAGAGATGATACCTTTAATGGTTGATTTTATAAAAAAGAATCCAAAATGGAAGATATCGCTTCAAACCCACAAATATCTTAACATCCCCTAACTTACAATAATTAACCAGTTTAATCTAGCTTTATTTATTTTATTACATTTTTATTTTAATTACAAATAATTAGTTAATATTTGTAATCATTTTTAATAATTAAGTTTATTAATATAATATTATTATGTTTTTTTGTTAAAAATTTAAATTATGTGTGGTATAGTTTGTGCTTTTGAAACCAAAAATGATAGCCAATTAAGACCTAAGGTTTTAGAAATGGCCAAAAAAATAAGACATAGGGGTCCTGATTGGAGTGGTATCTATTCAAATAAATCCACAATTATTGCTCATGAGAGATTGGCTATTGTAGACCCATCTTCAGGTCAGCAACCATTGTTTAGTCAAGACGACAGATATGTTTTAGCAGCAAATGGCGAAATATACAACCATAAAGAATTAAGGCTTGAATTTCCTGAATATTGTTTTGCTACTAAAAGTGATTGTGAGGTAATTTTACCATTATATGAAAAATATGGTCCTAACTTTTTAGATAAGCTCAACGGTATTTTTGCATTTACAATTTATGACTCCCTAAAAGATGAATATTTTGTAGCAAGAGATCACATGGGTATTATTCCATTGTATATCGGCTGGGATAAAAATGCTGTTTTCTATGTTTCATCTGAATTAAAGGCACTAGAGGGGCAATGTGAAAAAATCGAATTGTTTCCCCCAGGTCAATTTTTGACCAGTTCAAAAAACAAATTTGAAAAATGGTATTCAAGAGATTGGGAAGATTTTGATAATGTGAAAGATGCTGAAACAAGCATTAATAATCTTAGAGATTCATTGGAAAATGCTGTTAAAAGACAATTAATGTCTGATGTCCCTTATGGTGTTCTACTTTCAGGTGGGTTAGATTCCTCAATTACGTCTGCCATCGCAAAAAAATATTCTGAAAAGCGAATTGAGAGCGATGACAAACAAAGAGCTTGGTGGCCTCAACTGCATTCTTTTTCGGTGGGATTAGAAGGTTCCCCAGATCTAGCTGCAGCAAGAAAAGTTGCTGATCACATTGGAACAGTTCATCACGAGATAAAATTTACAATTCAAGAAGGACTTGATGCTATAAAAGATGTTATTTATAATTTAGAAACTTATGATATTACTACTGTGAGAGCTTCAACTCCTATGTACTTAATGGCTAGAGTGATTAAGTCTATGGGGATTAAAATGGTTCTTTCTGGAGAAGGTGCTGATGAGTTATTCGGTGGTTACTTATATTTTCACAAAGCACCAAGCTCGAAAGATTTTCATGATGAAACAGTAAGGAAACTAAAGAAATTGCACATGTACGATTGTTTAAGAGCTAACAAAAGTTTAGCTGCTTGGGGAGTTGAAGGAAGGGTTCCTTTTCTTGACAAGGAATTTATTGATGTTGCTATGTCGTTAAACCCAAAAGATAAAATGATTAATGGGGAGAGAATGGAGAAATGGGTTTTAAGAAAAGCCTTCGAAGACTATCTTCCAGAGGATATTTTATGGAGACAAAAAGAACAATTTAGTGATGGTGTTGGATATAGTTGGATTGACACCCTCAAAGAAGTTGTGGAGGAAAAGATATCTGATCAAGAGATGAAAGATGCAAAAATTAAATTTCCAATAAAGACTCCAACAACAAAGGAGGAATATTATTATAGATCTCAATTTTCTAGTCATTTCCCATCGAATACAGCAGCTATGTCAGTACCACAGGAACCCTCAGTTGCTTGTAGTACTAAAATAGCACTAGAATGGGATGAAGCATTTAAATTAGTTAATGAACCATCAGGAAGAGCAATTTCCAAGGTTCATCAAGATGCTTATTAACATCAAATTTTAGGGTAAAAATTGTTAATAACTTGTCCTTTATTTTTACCGACTTTTAATCTGTTGGAGATTGTTTTTTTGTATATTTGAAGGTAATATTTTTCTAGTTCAATATCATTTGTTTTTTAACTAGAATATAACTAACTATTTTACAATCAATTATGAGTGAAAATCAAGCTAAATATTCAGCGGATAGTATACAGGCGCTGGAGGGGATGGAGCACGTCAGAATGCGTCCTTCAATGTATATTGGAGATGTAGGTTCTAGAGGACTTCATCATCTAGTTTATGAAGTTGTAGATAATTCTATTGATGAAGCTATGGCTGGACACTGTGATAGAATTTCGGTTACAATTAATGAAGATAATTCTGTAACAACAGAAGATAACGGTAGAGGTATTCCCGTTGGAATGCACAAGAAAGAAGGTGTTTCCGCATTAGAGGTTGTTATGACGAAGATTGGAGCTGGAGGTAAATTTGACAAAGATTCCTATAAAGTTTCAGGTGGTCTACACGGAGTTGGTGTAAGTTGTGTAAATGCTCTTTCTGAAAAACTTGTTGCTACTGTTCATCGTGACGGTAAGATTTGGGAGCAGGAATACCAAAAAGGAAAATCTGTAGAACCAGTAAAAGAAGTAGGCACATCAGATAAAACAGGAACAATAGTTACTTTTTTGCCTGATAAGACCATATTTCAAGATGTAAATACATATAGCTACGACATATTAGCAACTAGACTCAGGGAGTTATCTTTTTTAAATAAAGGAATCACGATAACAATAACAGACAAGAGAAATAAAGACAAAGATGGAAATGATGTTTATGAAGAGTTTTATTCAAAGGATGGGTTAGTAGAATTCATCAAATTCTTAGATGAAACAAGAGAGCCGATAATGAAAGATGTTATCGCTTTTGAAGGAGAAAAGAATGGTGTTCCTGTTGAGGTGGCTATGATTTATAACACCTCATACTCTGAAAATTTACATTCCTATGTAAATAATATTAATACACATGAGGGTGGAACTCATTTAAGTGGTTTCAGAAGAGGATTAACACATACTCTAAAAAAATACTCTGAGACATCAGGAATGTTAGATAAATTAAAATTTGAAATTTCAGGAGATGATTTTAGAGAAGGTTTAACCGCTATAATTTCGGTTAAAGTAGCTGAACCTCAATTTGAGGGTCAAACCAAAACAAAACTTGGGAATAAAGAAGTTTCAGCTTGTGTAAGTCAAGCCGTTTCTGAAATGCTCAGTGATTATCTGGAGGAGCACCCTGAGGATGCAAAAACGATTGTTCAGAAGGTTATTTTAGCTGCTCAGGCAAGACATGCAGCTCAAAAGGCTCGTGAGATGGTTCAGAGAAAATCGGTCATGAGTATTGGAGGTCTTCCGGGAAAACTTTCAGATTGTTCTGAGCAAGATCCTGCTAAATGTGAGGTTTTCTTAGTTGAGGGTGACTCAGCAGGTGGTACTGCCAAACAAGGAAGAGATAGGGCTTTTCAAGCAATATTACCATTAAGAGGTAAGATACTTAACGTTGAAAAAGCCATGCAGCACAAAGTTTTTGAAAATGAGGAAATAAGAAATATTTTCACCGCTCTTGGTGTTACTATTGGAACTGAAGAGGACAGTAAGGCACTTAATATAGAAAAATTAAGATATCATAAAGTTGTAATTATGTGTGATGCGGATATTGATGGTAGTCATATTTCAACTTTAATTTTAACATTTTTCTTTAGATATATGAAGGAATTAGTGGAAAATGGTCATGTGTATATTGCTACACCTCCACTTTATCTTGTGAAAAAAGGTACAAAAAAAGAATATGCATGGAATAATGATCAACGAGATGGTGTTATGATGAAGTTTGGAGATGGATGTAAGGTTCAAAGATACAAAGGACTTGGTGAGATGAATGCTTCTCAATTATGGGAAACTACCATGAACCCAGAATTTAGAACTTTAAGGAGAGTTGATATTGAAAATGGTGTTGAAGCCGATAGAATTTTTTCAATGTTAATGGGTGATGATGTCCCTCCAAGAAGAGAATTTATTGAAAATAATGCAATCTATGCTAATATTGATGCTTAAAATAATTTTATGAAAGTTACAGTAGTTGGAGCTGGAGCAGTAGGTGCAAGCTGCGCAGAATATATAGCAATCAAGAATTTTGCATCACAAGTTGTTATTTTAGATATCAAAGATGGTTTTGCGGAGGGAAAAGCTATGGACTTAATGCAAACTGCCTCTTTGAATAATTTTGATACTAAGATTATCGGAACTACAAATGATTATTCAAAAACTGCTGATAGTGATATTTGTGTTATAACTTCAGGTATTCCAAGAAAGCCAGGAATGACCAGAGAAGAACTAATTGGTATTAATGCGGGAATTGTCAAAGAGGTTAGTACCAAACTATTAGAAAAATCACCTGATACAATTTTAATAGTAGTTAGTAATCCTATGGATACGATGACTTATTTAGTTCATAAAAAAACTGGGATACCAAAAAATAGAATTATTGGTATGGGTGGAGCTTTAGACTCTGCTAGATTTAAATATAGACTTGCAGAGGCCCTTGATGCTCCAATAAGTGATGTAGATGGTATGGTGATTGGAGGTCATAGTGATAAGGGAATGGTTCCTCTTATTTCAAAAGCTACAAGAAATAGCATAAAGGTTTCTAACTTTCTTTCAGAAGAAAGATTAGATAAAGTTAGGGAAGATACTAAAGTTGGTGGAGCAACATTAACCAAATTATTGGGGACGTCAGCATGGTATGCTCCTGGTGCAGCAGTAAGTTCTCTTGTTCAATCTATTGCTTGTAATCATATGAAAATATTTCCTTGTTCAGCACTTCTTGAAGGTGAGTACGGACTTCATGATTTATGTATTGGTGTCCCTGTTATATTAGGAAGAAACGGTATTGAAAAAATAATTGAATTAGACCTTGATTCAGCTGATTTAAATCACTTAACTGAAAGTGCCGAAGGTGTCTCAAAGACAAATTCTCTTTTAGGTTTATAAATTACTCAACAAAATTCTTGAATCAATTAATGGTGCAATCTGTTGTCAGTTAATATCTGAAATTATATATTTGCACCACTTTTTTATAAAGACTATGTTATGCAAAATAAAGGATTAGTTAAGTTATTCGCACTTCTTTTTGGGCTTGTAAGTATATTCCAGTTATCATTTACATTTAAATCTAATCAGATAGAAAATAAAGCAAATGAATTCGCTATTACCAAAATTAGCGAAGAAGAAATTGATTTTGATAAAAAAAGAAATCAGGAAAAAATAAACTATTTAGATTCTTTATCAAATATGCCTGTTTTTAACATTGGAATCGCTGAATATACATATGACGAGGTAAAAGATAGAGCAATGAACCTTGGACTAGATCTAAAGGGCGGAATTAATGTAATTCTTCAAATATCGGTTAAAGACATTTTACAAAACTTATCTAATAATAGTAAAGATCCAATTTTTAATAAAGCTCTTCTTGATGCTGAAGAAATGCAAAAAAATAGTCAAAATACTTATCTGGAAGATTTCTTTATTGCTTTCGATAACATTAAAGGAGATACCAAACTAGCTTCTCCAGATATATTTGCCAACAGAACCCTCAGTGAAGAAATTAATTTTGATATGTCTGATGAGGAAGTTCAGCCAATCTTAAAAACAAAAATTGATGAATCAGTTACTTCAGCATTCGAAGTTCTGAGAAAAAGAATAGACAAGTTTGGAGTTACACAGCCAAATATTCAAAGACTTGGAAATTCTGGTAGAATTTTAGTTGAACTACCGGGGGCCAAAGATGTTGAAAGAGTAAAAGGTTTATTACAAAGTACTGCACAATTAGAATTTTGGGATGCATTTAAAGGTGAAGAGTTTTTATCATTTATTATACAGGCAAATGAAATAATCAAATCTAAAACTTCAAATAAAACGGCAGATAAAACTGAATTAAGTGAAGTTGAAGAGTTATTAGGATCTGATAATGATTCTATTGCGATTGAAAAGAACCCAATTTTAGATCTTATTAAGGGTCAAGGTTACCAAGGTGGACCAATAATAGCTCAGTTTGATTCCAAAAACACAAATATAATTTCTGAATATCTTTCAGACCCTGATGTAAAATCTTTACTTCAGCCATCTCAAAGATATGTTAAATTTTTATGGGGAATCCCTCAGATGTCTGAAGAAGGAGAGGAGATAGCTGCTCTATATGCACTTAAGGGAAATAGAGAAAACACACCTCAATTAAGTGGGTCCGTAATAACTGATGCGAGACAATCATATTCAGTTGACGGTGTTACTCCTACAGTCAGTATGCAAATGAATACTAAAGGTGCAAAGATATGGGAAGAAATGACCGGAAATGCTTACAGTCAAAGCTCACAGATTGCGATAGTTTTAGATGATATTGTTTATTCCGCTCCTGGAGTAACTAGTGGGCCAATTTCTGGTGGAAATAGTGAGATTTCTGGTGCATTTGATTTAAATGAAGCTATCGATTTAGCTAATGTTTTAAGAGCTGGTAAGTTGCCAGCTTCTGCTGACATTGTTCAAGCTGATGAGGTTGGTCCTTCTCTTGGACAAGAAGCCATTGAATCGGGTACAAATTCATTTATGATTGCACTTATCCTTGTATTGGTTTGGATGATGTTCTATTATGGAAAAGTTGGTTTATACTCTAATATCGCATTGGTGCTTAATATCGTATTAATTTTTGGAATTTTGTCTGGTCTGGGTGCTGTGTTGACTCTTCCTGGAATTGCAGGTATAGTTTTAACCATAGGTATAGCGGTAGATGCTAATGTTCTAATTTATGAGAGGGTTAGAGAAGAGCTATATAGAGGTAAAAAGGAAAAACCGGCTATTTCTGACGGATATCAAAATGCATTATCTTCAATATTGGATGCTAATATTACAACAGGATTAACCGCATTGATTCTTTATACATTTGGTACAGGTCCAATTAAAGGATTTGCTACAACTCTTTTAATTGGAATTATAACTTCATTATTTACAGCAATCTTTATTTCAAGACTACTAATTAATTGGGATGTTAACAGAGGATCAAGGCTTAGTTTTTCAACCCCATTAACCAAAGGTTTATTCAGAAACTTAAATATAGATTTCTTGAGCAGGAGAAAACTTACATATTTGATTTCCGGGGTACTTATAGCTTCTGGAATATTTTCTCTATTCAGTACCGGGTTAGATGAAGGTATTGATTTTGTTGGAGGTAGAACATACACTGTTAGATTTGCAAATGATGTAAATACAGAAGAAGTCAAAAAATCTACTGATTTAGTTTTCGGAAGCTCTGAAATAAAGACCATAGGTGGTCCAAATCAGCTTAAAATTTCTACAAAATACAAAGTTGATGAAAACTCAGCTGCTGCTGACGAAGAAGTACAATCAAAACTTTTTGAATCCTTAGAAAGTTATCTTCCGGATGGATATACATATAACCAGTTTTTAGATGCTGAAAATAATGTTGGAAAAATGATGTCTGGTAAGGTAAGTCCCACTATAGCTGATGATATTAAACAATCATCATTTTGGGCTATTTTAGGATCGTTAATTGTTGTTTTTCTTTACATATTAGTTAGGTTCAAGAAATGGCAATTCTCACTTGGTGCAGTAGCTGCTGTCTTCCATGATGTACTAATCGTTTTGGGTATTTTCTCATTGACATATAAGTTTATGCCTTTTAGTATGGAAATTGACCAAGCATTTATTGCAGCTATACTTACAGTAATTGGTTACTCATTGAATGATACGGTGGTAGTGTTTGATAGAATTAGAGAATTTTTAAAGGAACACTCCACATGGGAATTTGAAAAAACTGTAAACTCAGCCCTGAACAGTACTTTATCAAGAACGTTGAATACTTCTTTTACAACATTGGTTGTATTATTAGCCATGTTTACATTCGGAGCCGATTCGCTTAGAGGACTTTTATTTGCTCTTATTGTTGGAGTTTTAGTTGGAACTTACTCATCTGTATTTGTTGCTACTCCAATAATGAAAGATACACTTAAAAAATATAGAGATTAACACTTCTTATTTTAAGTATTTATTATCCACATAAAAGGTTCCAAAGGGAATTAAAGAAGCAGAACAAATTATAAAAAAATCTTTGTACCCCCATTTATATTTAAATTTCCCTGCTATTGAAAAAAAAATGTAGGCGATAAATAATATTCCGTGTGGCATTCCTAACAGTTTTACATAGCTTGGATCATTAAATAAGTACTTAATTGGTACAGCTATAAAAAGTAGAAGTATGTAAGATACACCCTCTAACAAGGCGGTTATTCTAAATAACTTGTTCATCAAGATTTAACAGTTTTTTTAAACATAAGATAAAGACCAACTAAAATAAACGGAATGCTAAGAGTTTGACCGGTGTTCATTCCAAATATCCAATCCTCTCTACCGTCAACTTGAGCTTGCTTAAAGAACTCAACTATAAACCTACTTACCCATAAAAGAACAAAGAAAAGGCCAAATAAATATCCTGTCTTTTTAATTTTTTCAGTTCTCCAATATATATGAGCTACAATAAAAAATATAATAATATAACTAAAGGCCTCATAAAGTTGTGCTGGATGGCGAGCAAAATCTTCTCCAAGTTTTGAGAAAACAACTCCAAATGGACTATCAGTTTCCTTTCCAACGATTTCTGAATTAAAGAAATTACCAATTCTTATGAAAGCACCTCCAATAGCAACAGGAATTAAAATCCTGTCTAGAATCCAAAGCACAGATTTTTTTAATATTCTTGAGTTATATAAATACATAGCCGTAATAATACCTATAGCTGCGCCATGGCTTGCTAATCCTCTGAAACCCGTAAACTCAAAAGTTGGATTAAATCTAAATGGAAGAAATACACTGAAAAAATCTTGATCAAAAAGTTCAATTTGATAAAAGATTACATGACCCAATCTGGCCCCAATCATAGTTCCTAAAATGGTATAAACAAAAAGTGAGTCAAGCTTTTCCATGGATAAGCCCTCTTTCTTATAAATAATTTGCATTATATAAAAGCCTAAAATGAAAGCTAACATCCACATTAGACTGTAATAATAAATTGTAAATTTTCCGAAGATTGTAATACCTTCAGACGTAGGATCCCAAACAAATTGTAATATCTCCATAATTATTTTCTTTTAAATTTTTCAGGGACAGGGTCATAACCCGATTTTCCCCAGGGGTGACAACTTAAAATTCTTTTGACAGCTAGATAAGATCCGAACAACAACCCATGTTTTTGAAGAGCTTCTATTGAGTAGTGAGAACATGTGGGTTGATATCTACAGGTTGCCGGCAAATAAGGTGAAATAGCTCTTTGGTAAAATTTTATCATCAAAATAAAAGGGAAAATTAAAAATCTCATTTTCTAATCTATTGTATATGACGAATTTTTATCAGAATCGTTTATAGAAATCCCTTTATTCTTTAACATATCTCTGATTTTATCGCTAAGAGAAAAATCTTTATTTTTTCTAGCATCATTTCTTAATTCCAAAATAATATCAATAACATCATCTAGTTTTTCATTACCTTTTTGTAAAGCATTTGTTTTCTTAAGCCCCATAACATCAAAAACAAAGGAATCCATCGTCTCGGATAACATTTTATAACCTTTCTCAGAAATCTTTGCACTCCCAGCTTTTATTTTATTAATAAATTTTACAGCTTCAAATATATTTGCGATTAATATAGGTGTGTTGAAATCATCATTCATCGCATCATAGCAGCCTTTCACCCATTTTTCAACATCAAAATCGGTTGTTTTGTCACTGTAGCTTTTAAAATTTTCAAGAATATTAATTGCACCAATGATTTTATTGAATCCTTTCTCAGAAGCTAGTAAAGCGTCATCACTTAAATCTAAAACACTCCTGTAATGAGCCTGTAACATGAAAAATTTTACAGTGGATTCTGAAAAAGTTTTAGATAGTAACGGAGATCCTGAAGAAAAAATTTCATCAGGAAGAATATTGTTTTCTGTCGATTTTGACATTTTTTGACCATTCAAGGTTAACATGTTTGCATGTATCCAGTAGTTTGCTGCGTTTGTCCCAAAACATACGTTTGACTGAGCTATTTCACATTCATGATGAGGAAATTTCAAATCGATTCCACCTCCATGAATATCAAACATATCTCCTAAATATTTATTACTCATCGCAGTACATTCAATATGCCACCCTGGGAATCCTTCACTCCAAGGAGAGTCCCATTTCATTATATGTTTTGGTTCAGCTTTTTTCCATAAAGCAAAGTCTTGTGGATTCTTTTTATCTGATTGTCCATCTAATGATCTCGTGTTATGAATCAAATCTTCCAAATTTCTTTTACTTAAAATCCCGTAATTATTAGACTTACTGTATTCAAAAACATCAAAATAAACAGATCCATTTACTACATAACCAATACCTTCATCAATTATCTTTTGAATTAATTTAATTTGATCAAGAATATGGCCAGTTGCAGTTGGCTCAATACTTGGGGGTAGTAGGTTAAATTTTCTGACGGTTTCGTGAAAATCATATGTATATTTTTGGACGACTTCCATAGGTTCCAAATTTTCAAGTCTTGCTTTTTTGCTGATTCTATCCTCACCCTGATCTTCGTCATTTTCTAAATGACCAACGTCAGTTATATTACGCACATATCTAACTTTGTATCCCAAATAGGTTAGATACCTGTAAATTATATCAAAGGATGTGAAGGTTCTTAAGTTACCTAAATGTGCATTGCTGTAAACCGTTGGTCCGCAAACATACATACCAACATAGTTATCTATAACAGATGAAAAAAACTCTTTTTTTCCAGAAATACTGTTATATATCTTTAAATTTTGAACAACGGATTGCATGTAATAAAATTACATTTTAAATTCCATTGAAAGAAGTATCTAATTGAATATATTTTAAGAATTCGTCTTTAGTATTACTGTCGTATTTAAATTTGCCACCAAACTCACTTGTAACGGTACTGGAATTAACGTCTTTAATACCTCTAGAATTTACACACAAATGTTTTGCATCAATTACACAAGCAACATCATCTGTTCCAAGTGCTTCTTGGAGTTCTTTGACTATTTGTTTAGTCAGTCTTTCTTGGACCTGAGGTCTTTTGGCATAATATTCAACAATTCTATTCATTTTTGATAATCCAATTACATTACCGCTTGAGATATATGCAATGTGTGCTTTACCAACAATAGGTAAAAAATGGTGTTCACAAGTAGAATAAAGAGTGATATCTTTCTCAACAAGCATTTCACTATAATTATACTTGTTGTCAAATGTAGAAGCCTTAGGCTTGTTTTTTGGATTAAGACCATAAAACAGTTCATTAACATAAGATTTTGCTATTCTTTTCGGAGTGCCTCTTAAACTATCATCGGTTAAGTCCAAACCTAAAGTCAACATGATTTCTTTTACATGTTCTTGAATTATAGAGATTTTCTCTTCATCACTTTTATCAAACGCGTCGTCTCTAATTGGGGTAAAATCTGAAGTGGAAATGTGATCATCGCCAATCTCTTCATCAGTAAGAACTATTTTATCATTAATCCTCATAACTAAGTATTTTAAATATAAATTCTAAATAAACAATTATCATGCCTAATATAAAGAAGATTTTTTAAGAAAAAAATATTCAGAAAAAATTTCGAGAATTCTAATTAAAAAAAATAAATTAAATTAGCCATTTACAGATTTGATTAATGAAGCTTAAGTATTTCGTATTATTACCATTATTTTTTACATTTTCGTTTATTTTTTCTCAATCTGATAAACATAATCCATGGATTATTGAATTAGGTGAAAGTGTTGATAATCCCTTGACTAATAAGGAGATTAGCTTTATTAAAAGTGCTCTTGGCGAAGAAGCCTATTATAGAATCATTAATGTCAAGGCATTAGAACAAAACATAAAAGATATTTTAAGGAATCGTGTTCAAATTCTCACCAAAAGATATTTTCCCTATGAAAAATTTCCAAAATTAAGTTCAATAACGAATTCTAATTCATCTCAAATATTTAACAAGTATAATTTTAATCCTCTATTTTATGATTTTGATTTTGAATCATTCAAATCTCAAATTTACAGGGTTGATGGAACAGACTACATAATCAACATAATTCCAAAAAGATTAAAATGATGAACAAGGTTAAAATATCTTTTTTGGTTTTATTTCTCTTTTCAACTGGACTATTTTCTCAAGAAATTTTGATAAGTGACGGAGGTACAGTTAATACATGTTCAGGTACTTTTTACGATTCTGGTGGCCCTTCTGGGGTATATGCAGCAAATGAAGATTTTACAATAACAATTTGTCCTGAAAATGATGTTCAAGTAATCGAATTAGATTTTCAATCATTTACAACGCAACCTGTACAAAATGGGAATGGTGATGGTTTAATAATATATAATGGAGATAGTACATCGGCTGAGGAATTTGGAATGTTTTCAGGAACAAGTGCATCTTCTAGTCCAGGTTTTATTGTAGCTGATAATCCAAGTGGATGTTTAACCATTCAATTTTTTAGTAATGGTGCTGCACAAGCGAGTGGATGGGAAGCAACAATTAGTTGTTTTGAACCATGTCAAGACGTAACAGCTGCTATTGACTCTAATCCTGGAGTTAATATTGATGGATCAATTGAGGTAGATCTAGATCAGACTATTGATTTTACAGGCATTGGAGGGTTCTCCGCTGGCAATGCAAATAACGCAACATATGAATGGAATCTTGATGATGGAACAATATTGTTTGGAGAGAATGTTCAACATTCATACTCAACTGCAGGCTTACACAACGTTACCCTTCAAATAACTGATTATAATGATTGTACTTCAAATATTGCTGAAGTTCAGGTCATTGCTGGGGCTACCACACCTGGGAATCCTTACGTGAGCGCTGGTGAGGATATTAACCTTGAGTGTCCTGAATTAGTTCAGCTAAGTGCAGATTTTTTAGAAATAGGTGAAACTGATTTGTATGAAGTCGTTGAAATAGCTTTTGTTCCACCATTCCCTTTTCAAGGTTTATCAAATTCAGTGAATACAAATATTGATGATGCATGGGACTCACCTCAAGCCTTACCATTTGATTTCTGTTTTTTTGGAAATCTTGAACAACAATTTCAGGTTGGATCAAACGGGTTGGTAAGATTTGATGTTAACGCCGGTGATTCAACCAATGGATGGGCTTTTTCTAATGGTGATAACATACCCACCAACAGTCCAGATGCTATTGGTGAGGGGAATATTTTTTCACCAGTTCATGATATTAATCCAGCATCTTCTGACGGAGAAGAAATAAGATGGGAAATAATTGGTGAGTATCCAAATCGAGTACTTGCAGTTAGCTTTTATAATGTTGAAATGTACAGTTGTGGTGATTTATTAGCTACACACATGATCGTGATGTATGAAACAACTAATGTTATAGACATCTACATACAGAATAAGCCGACATGTAATTCGTGGCAAGGGGGAGTAGCAGCTGTTGGAATCCAAAATGACTCAGGTACACAAGGTTATGTACCTCCTGGAAGAAATAGTTCTGACAGTCCTTGGACTACTCAAGAGGAGGCATGGAGATTTACGCCGGTTGGAGATAGTATAATTGAATTTGAATGGCTGGATTTAAATGGGGACGTAATATCTACCGAACAAGATTTTGAAGTATTGCCAACAGAAACAACTTCCTATACTGCAAAGGTCACATATACAACTTGTACCGGAAATCCAATAGTTGTTGAAGATGAGATAATAATTAATGTTGAAGAACCTCCATTTAACGTTGAATCAGTTGTTGAATATGAGGAAGATGGATCAACAATTATAATTGAGGAAGATGTTATAGAATTATGTAGTGATGTTTTACCCATACTTATAAATAGTCAATATGAATCAGAGACTGCTTCATTTGAATGGTATTTAGATGGTCAGGTTCTTGGCGAAAATGATTCCTTTTTAAATATTACATCTTCTCAAACTGGAATATATACTGTTGAGGTTTATGATCAGGATTGTATAGTTTCAGACGATATTAGAATTAATTTTGGGGACCCAAACGATTCTTCATTTGAGTTAACGGCTACTTGTGATGGAGCGATGGCCACTGTGACAGGTTTGCCTGGAGGTTCATTTGCTTTTGCAGATGCACCAGCTGATGGGGCTGTGATTGATCCTGATACTGGAACAATTACAGGTGGATCCTATGGGTCAACTTACAATATCGAGTATACGACTAATGATGCTTGTCCATCAATATCAACATTAGAGGTGACTACACTTGATGAAGACGATTCTTCATTTGAGTTAACGGCTACTTGTGATGGAGCGATGGCC
>CENP01065259.1_pt1 | contig 26118 bp, 20 predicted proteins | sample 361281 | NCBI WGS metagenome assembly CENP01 (sample SAMEA2591122, study PRJEB7988) | marine metagenome | biome: marine biome (ENVO:00000447); feature: deep chlorophyll maximum layer (ENVO:xxxxxxxx); material: saline water (ENVO:00002010), including plankton (ENVO:xxxxxxxx) | depth 70 m | reverse complement strand
TGCAGCCGATGCCGGAGCCTCTATTTTGCATTTACATGCTCGAAATCCTGATGGTAGTCCCACACCATCGCCAGATACATTTATGGAGTTCTTGCCACGGATAAAACAATCAACTGAAGCCGTTGTCAATATAACCACAGGTGGTGGGCATGGAATGAGTTTAGAGGAACGATGTGCTGGAGCTCTCAAGGCAAGTCCCGAAATGACATCTTTGAATATGGGTTCTATGAATTTTGGATTATTTCCTATCCTTGATAAGCCCTTTGATTGGAAACATAAGTGGGAACCAGAATATCTTGAGATGACCCGGGATTTTATATTCCGCAATACTTTTAAGGATATTGAGTGGGTTTTGAAAGAGCTTGGAGAGGGGCATGGTGTCCGTTTCGAATTTGAGTGTTACGATATGGGGCATTTATATAATTTAGCGCATTTCGTTGATAGGGGTTTGGTCAAGCCACCGTTCTTTGTGCAAACAATATTTGGGATCTTAGGTGGTATAGGAGCGGATATCGAAAACCTAATGCATATGCGCAGAATTGCAAATAAGTTATTTGGTGAAGAGAATTATGAGTGGTCGATTTTAGCAGCCGGTCGCCACCAAATGAATTTTGTAACGACAGGCGCTATTTTAGGCGGAAATGTTAGGGTAGGGCTAGAAGACTCTTTATATATTGGAAAGGGTGAGCTCGCCAAATCAAATGCTGAACAAGTGAGTAAAATTAGACGTATTGTTGAGGATCTCTCTCTTGAGGTTGCCACTCCAGCAGAGGCAAGAAGCAGACTGTCATTAAAGGGTGGTGATCAGGTGGGCTTTTAATGGTTGCATCAGTGTTTAGTATAATTAATAAACTCTATAATCGATTTCATTGAAGCTATTACCACTAATATCGATACCATACATTTTTACTTCATTAACTATACCGCTATAGACTGAAACTATCGCCCAAATTAATTCAGTCTCAATAGCCATATTGAGGTCAGTCGGTGATGGCAATGGGGGGGCGTCGGGATGCGAATGAAAATGTCCTATAATTTTTTGAGGAGAATTGCGAAGCCTTCTTTGAGTATTTATTCGAATTTGAGGATCAATTTCGAATAAAATACGAGTATCGCCTTTAGCAATATTCTGACTTGGAATAATTTCTTCGATGATAATGTTACCTTGGTCAAACCTTCCAATAAGCAAACCACAGCATTCAATAGGATATTCAGTTTCTGCATATTTGGTGAGATCGAGGATTTGGGCCTTTTGGATCGAAATCATGGTTTATTAATCAGGCTAATACTAGTTATAATTAATCCAGTATCTGTATCTAAAATTAAAATTCTATCTTTCTTTAAGTCTGTAGTGATATGTATTACTAGTCTATTTTTAAAAGTTTTTACATCGCGTACCCATTCGTCTAATGACAAGGTAATTTTGATTTTCTTTGGTATTAATTTATTCTTGTTTTGGATTTTAGCTAAAACTTGGTTATCATATATTTTTGACTTGTTTTTAAAATTAAATAATTTGAAGTTTGGGTCTGATGCTCTCTGATAAAGCCCGTAGCCTAACAGTGTTAAACCACATATTATTATGAACCCAAGACTAAAAACCACTAACACTAAAGCCTTATTTTTTGACATTTTTTTAACCCATTATTTTTCGAGTGTATAATCAAGTGAATAGAAGAAACTTCAATGTAACAGTTCAAAATAATGTTGGCCATATTCGTTTGGATAAATTTCTTAGCCAGTGTTTAATTGAGCTATCAAGATCTAGAATTAAATCATTAATTCTTTCTGGAAATGTTTCTTGTGGATCCCGAATCCTCTTAAATCCATCTCGTAGTGTAAAAACTGGTGAACGTTTTTCTATAGTCATACCAGATGTGAAGTCTCCTATCCCAGTTGGTCAAAAAATGGATTTAGACATTGTTTATGAAGATGATGATTTAATAGTTATAAATAAACCAGCCGGTTTAGTCGTTCACCCAGCCGCAGGAAACAAAGATATGACATTAGTAAATGCCCTGATTTCTCATTGCGGTAGCAGTCTCTCGGGTATTGGCGGAGTAGCTCGTCCGGGAATTGTGCACCGGTTAGATAAAGACACAAGCGGGCTTTTAGTTGCTGCTAAAAATGATTCTACTCATCGTGGTTTGGCTAAGCAATTTGCGGATCATAGTTTAGATCGTGCTTATAAAGCAATTGTTTGGGGAGTTCCAAAGCATAAAGAGGGAATTATTGAGAATCAAATTGGTCGTAGTTCTCGTAATCGTAAAAAGATGGCTGTAGTAGCTAGAGGAGGAAAACATGCGATTACTCATTATCGAGTTACGAAGCCTATTGGTGAACGCGGAAAGTTCTGGGCTTCATTAGTTAAATGTCGACTTGAAACAGGTCGTACTCATCAAATTAGAGTACACATGACGAGTATTGGAAACGCAATAATAGGTGATACCACCTACGGTTCAAAAGATTTGAGAAGGGTAATTAAAACGGAGTCGGTTTATCTTCAAACGATAATCTCATCCCTAAACCGTCAAGCGCTTCATGCTTATTTGATTGGCTTTGATCATCCGTCTACAGGTAAACGCATTAATTTTAAAAGTGATTTACCAAATGATATGAAGGAACTTATGTCAAAACATATACAATGACCCCTCACTTTACCGCCCAGCTGAAGATTGGGCGATATTGGGTTTTTCTTTAATCTCGTTATTTTGTTGATTAGAATTTGATTTTTTTTCTATATCTTTAGAGATAATAATATTTGCAACGTCTTTTCCCCATTCGTATGTTAAGTTTTGTTGCTGACCGCGTAGTAAGTTAATTCTTTGTTGGCCAATGATCTTTATGAAAATTCTAATAATCGGTGGTACGATAGAATAAATAAACCATCCCATTGCTGCTGATAAGTACATCAATGATAAATCAAATATGTTGGTTACAATTTTTAAAGCTAATGCAATATTATTTTGTGTTGTCCAAAGTTCATGGATCCCTGGAAAAACACCTGTGACATTCATTGCACAAACGCAACAGGTTAAATATTTTTGCGGCGAGCGATCAATGATAAATGCCACGAAAGTAGGGAGCATACCAATAAAAAGTAGCATAACCGTTTCTGGAAAAGCCAGTATTATAATAGCAATAAATATGACCCATAGTAATGGTTGCAAGGATCTTTTCTTAGGCTCTTCTCCATCTGTTTCTTCTGTAACTCTAGGGTTTTTTTCCTCCTGATTATTTGTCTCCTCTGTCATTTTAGTTGGCCAATAGTATAAGTGAAGAAATAAAAACCATGATCAAAATTGATATGACCGATGCTGCTTGCTTGCTTGTCTTGACTGCTATTTCAGACTCTGGGTTACTATTCTTTTCTGTTTTTAGGATAGCTTCCTCGGCTTCTTTATATTCGTTCATTGCAGTTTGATAACCGATTTTATCTTCTTCTTTATGCGATGGATCATCAATTAATTTGAGTAACTCACCTAAATTTCCATTTCTTATAATTTGAGGTATGCCTGATTCAATATCTTTTCTTAGTTTTCGGCTTTTATAAACTCTGATTGATGGTTTCATTAGCCCACCCACCCATTTAGCCAGTCCGAGAAGTGGGACTGAACTCGAATTGTTTTGAATATGAACAAGTAACTTTAGCATCCCGAGTGTTTGAATTGATTTATCAAAGTCTCCTATCTCTGAAAGATGTTGCTCTAGGTCATCTTTTATTTTTGTAGCGATAAAAGCTGCTATGTGCCGATCAACGGGACTTTTTTGGGTATCTGTGATACCCACTATTTTATCTAATGTAGGAAGTAACATAGAACTGAAAAATATATTCTCCTTGATTATGATTGGACTTTGACAAGGGCACCCAGGATTTAACTCATACAAACAACGCTCCACTCCGAAGCCTGGACCAGCTTTTTGTAGATATCGACTAATTTTATTTGCAATTTCAATTTTATCTTCATTTTTTACTTTTTCATCACTATTTAATTGTAATCTAAAGTTTAATAGTCCCAGACTAATCGACTCAGTGTATATTTTGGCATCCCCACCTCTTAAAAGCTCTGTCGCTAATCCAGATCCAAACCCGTCTAAAGTATATTGAATATTTTTATAGCTTATGGGATATGTGGGACACAATATTATTAGAATTTTTGAGAGTAAAAGTTCATCAGCATATTTGGCTCTATCTTTTTGTAGAATTGAATCATCAGTCACTTGACTAATTTTAGATGCTAAAACTTTATCTCTTAGGCTTTTTTCACACCAATTAGTTAATGCTTCAGATTTTATAATTTCGATGGCTTTACTTCGATTTCGAGACATTGAATATGCGAGTGTTAATTTTGTAAAACACTCAACACCATCAAATAATAACCCTTTAGAAGCTCTAGACTCTCTCTCGTATCCTCTAGATGGAATAATTTCTTCCCCCAGCCATAGTTCAATATCATTTAATCCCCATCTTCCCTCAATATTATCTTGCAGCATTCCTTCAAGAACTTTTGATATTTTCTGTGATTTTAGTCGCCCCCCAACTAATGTATTGAAACTATTCTTAATAATCTTATTAAAACTAATTTGGTCGTTAGCTAAAGTGTTAAAGGAACTTGTATTCCGAAGCAAAATTGAAATGGTAGCTGCTACCGCATACACATCATCACTAACGTCACCGTTCCCCCGACTACCTTCATCAGCTATTCCTCTTTCAATGGTCTCTAGCTCAAGCGACTGAGAGAAGCCCGGCGGTGTTGTAACACATTCACCAAAAATAATATCCTCATGACCTAAATCTGAAAAATATATATTATTAGGGCGGATACTGCGATGAGTTACTCCAAGCTTATCTAGATTTCTTAAAGCGGTAATACTGGACAATAGAATTAATTCTGCTATTTCTAATTTTTTTTGATCTGAGAATTCCTCAGATTTAAAATATTTATCAATACTCTGACCGCCTGGACGTTGAAAAATTATTCCAAGGCATTGTTGTTCATAAAGAGGCCAATCAAGGTTACCATAGTTTTCTACTATAATATTATTCCCCAATGATCGACCTGAGAGCTTTTTAAGTTCATCAAAACGAATGGGAATATTTGGGTCACAAATCAAACAAAATAATAATAAGTCTGGTTGCATTTTATCGATCGCTGTAAATGCTTTTGCTGTTTCTGAATCATACTCTGGAAGCGGCAAATTGGGATATACCTCATATCGTTCGGCAGATTTTGTGGGAATTTCAGCATCGATTTTAATTAAGGATATTGGTTTTTGTGCAGTCATAATTGCCGCATCGTTTTCTGGACTAATTTGACTGCTTGTCTTTAAAATTGGCACAGACAACTGTCCGGTTAATTTATTTTCTTTTAAATTACTGTCCGGTTCAGAACCACCATCTAATTTATTTATTGCATCCACCATATATCTGATCACTCTTCTAGCGTCAGTCTCTGCCTTTGAAAGTTACTTATAGAAAAGGCACTCCTATTTAATTCATTTATTATAACCACATTAACTGCATTGTCGACTTTCTGCCGACATAATTTTTATGTTACTACCCGTTTTTATCATCCGAGTAAATTAATAATATTAATCTGCAAAGGGGTCTTGAACTAAGATAGTATCATCTCTTTCCGGGCTAGTTGAGAGCATTGAAACTGGAGCCTTGATTAATTCCTCAATTCTCCGGATATATTTGATCGCATTAGCGGGAAGGTCTGCCCATGTTCTTGCGCCATACGTTGGTTCCGACCAGCCCTCAAGGGTTTCATAAATTGGTTGCACATTCTTTTGGTTGTCAATTGATGCTGGAAAGAAATCTATTTGTTGGTCATTTAATTTGTATCCAACACAAACCTGTAATTCTTTCATACCGTCTAAGACGTCCAATTTTGTTAGTGCGATACCTGAAATGCCACTTACTTTAATGGCTTGGCCAACCATCACAGCATCGAACCAACCACATCGGCGTTTTCGCCCCGTGACCGTTCCAAATTCGTGGCCCCGTTCACCCAGTATTTGTCCCACTTCATCGTTACATTCAGTTGGAAATGGTCCCGACCCTACGCGTGTTGTATAGGCCTTAGTAATTCCAAGATTAAAAGTAATGGTTTTAGTGCCTTGTCCGGAGCCTATTGATGCTGCTCCAGCAACGGTATTTGAGGACGTTACAAAGGGATATGTACCGTGATCGATATCGAGCATGACCCCCTGAGCTCCCTCAAAAAGTATCCTTTGCCCTCTCCGGCGAGCTTTATCTAACTGTTTCCAAACTGTTTTAATATATGGAGTAATCTTAGGAGCAATGTCTAGTAAGGGTTTAAGAACATCTTGTTTTTTTATTTCATCGAAGCCAAGTCCTCTCATTAACGCATTGTGATGCAATAACATATTATCTATGCGTTCACTTAATATTTCTTTGTTGGCTAAATCACCTGCTCTGATACCTCTTCGGCCAACTTTGTCTTCATAGGCGGGACCAATACCTCGGCCTGTAGTACCGATTTTTGTTCCGTCTAAAGAATTTTCGCGCGCATTGTCAAGGTTCGAGTGCAGGGGTAATATTAGAGAAACATTTTCTGCAATTGAAAGATTCGAAGGGCCTATTTCTACTCCCTGATTTGTTAAGGTTTCTATTTCATCCATTAATGCCCAAGGGTTTAGTACTACACCATTCCCTATAATTGATTGTTTATTTGGTCTAACAATTCCAGATGGTAGAAGACTTAATTTAAAGGTTGTTCCATTAATCACCAATGTGTGCCCAGCATTATGTCCACCTTGAAAGCGCACTACTATTTCCGCACGCTCAGAGAGCCAGTCCACAATTTTTCCTTTACCCTCGTCGCCCCATTGAGCCCCGACGACAATCACATTCGTCATGATAAGCATATCCTTTTAATTAGATATTTACCGCTATAATATTCTGGCCATCCCAGTAATGTGTGCAGCCAGATTGGATAGTATTTTTCTCACTCTTTATACTGACATCATCGAAGTACTCAACAACTATCCATCCTTCTTTACGCAAATTATTAATTTTTGAGGAATCAGATGAGGACACTAATATTTTTTTTTGTCTTTTTGGTTTGGGTAACGCCTGAATAATGCTATCAATAAATAACGAAACACCAGTTGCATCTTCTGTAACTTCAGAATTATAAGCTTGGTAACGTCCTCCTCGCCCAATCTCTCCATTAATCCCGGAAGAAAAAAAAGAGAATGTTATACCAGTATGATATTCAAAGCCTCTACTTTCGGCAGGATCGATCGTTATTTTTAGATTGGGAGCCCTCTTTCTCAGCAGGGTCACCACGGTTTCGAGGTTTTCTATTTGTTTTTTTGCCCAGCCGTTTGATCCTATATTTTTCAAGATAGGTAAAGCCGTTTCGATTGAGCCTGAACTATTGAGAATTAGTTTAAAGATCTCAACAGCCTCACTACCCAACTTTTTCTTCAACCCCTCAATTGCCGGTAAATTTTTTTGATTAAAAAACGTTTTTAAGTTATCTAACTCAAATGATGAATCTATTTTAAGATCAAGACAAATGAGTGATAATAGTTTAGGCACACACAGGTCTACGCTTAAATCTGAAATACCAATATTCTCCAGCGCATCTATTGTCATTAAAACAATTTCAGCATCAGCACGAAATGAGTTAGAGCCAATTAACTCGGCACCAATTTGAGCAAACTGGCGTTTAGGCCGTAAGTCCGAACCCTTAACTCGTAATACTTGTCCAGCGTAACTTAATCTAATTGGTCGCTTAATATCACCTAACCGAGTTGAGGCAATTCGGGCTATTTGCATTGTCATGTCAGCACGCACGCCAAGCATGCGTTGTGATACAGGATCCATGATACGAAAAGTTTGCTTCTCCGTGGCCTCACCACTTCCGCCTAAGAGAACTTCTTCAAACTCAATTAAAGGTGGTTTAACTCGATCATAACCATAAGACGCAAAGGAATTCATGAGTGCTTCGGTAATATGGGTTTCATATTCGGCATCTGGAGGTAAGAGATCGGATAAACCAATTGGTAATAGGCCACCTTGGAAATTAGTACTCATAAATTACCACTTGCTTCATTTTTAATAATTTTATTTCCAATTTTAAATCGTTTTAATTACTTTATAGTAATTTTTATCAATTTAAAGCTTATAAGCAGACAGGCCTTAAATTAAAATAGGATCAATAAAAGATGGGTAAATGACTAGGAGTGAAATCCTTTTATAATTTATTATGAATAGGTTTGTCGGGCTCATAATTTACATCAAAATTTAAAAAACTGATAAACAACTGACTTCCAACTAATATAGGCAAAGCTGCGATTATTACGGTACCTGCTGTGGCTGGAATACCAGTTTGTGAACTAATCAACCATTCTTGGGTACCATAAAACACCCCAAACAAAATTAGTATTATACTCGCTAGCAATTCAATCGACGCTATACTGAAATCTCGAAGGAAATAATTATAGGTAATTCTTTTAAAAACATTTATTATATGTTTTTTCGAAAACGGCATTAGAATTTTAGATATTTTTAAAGTGCTTGTTTCATCTGCATAAATAGCTTTCATAGGAATATCACATACAACCGCCCTTGTTATGTTTAGACGAAATAGCATATCTGACTCAAAAAAGTAATCTTTACTAATTTTATCTAATGGTAGTTCTTTTAAAACTTTATTATGAATGGCTGTAAACCCATTGGTAGGGTCAAATATACGCCAGTATCCGCTCGACATTTTCGATGCGAAAGAGAGCAGCAAATTTCCTATTAGCCTACTCTTCGGCATAGTTGATAAATTATCAGGACTATAAAATCTATTACCCTTTGTGTAGTCTGCATCTCCATTAAGAATAGGTTTGATTAACTTTCCAATATTTTTTGTATCCATTTGCCCGTCTCCATCCATTTTGACGATGACATCAGAATTTAGTTCAAGTGCTTTTTTATAGCCACTTATGGTGGCTCCACCAACACCTTGGTTTTGAGAGTGCGTAACTACTAATACTCTTGGATCAATTGAATTTTTAGCAACATACTCACCCGTTTTTTCTGGACAAGCATCATCTATGACAATTATTTTATCGATGGTTGAATCAATTTTAAGAAGTACATCTAGAATTTTAGATTTTTCTCGATAACAAGGGATTACAACAGCTATGAGGCACTCTCTAGCCGATTTGTTTTCTTTCGAACCTTTTATTGAACTCTTATCTAACATTTAGCTAGAATAATATTGTATTATTAATGTCGCAAGTAGGTATTTATTACACTCTCTAATTAAAGAGCAATGCCTTATGGAGTTTAGATCAGTAAGTTATACTAAAATCGTCTTGGCAGTAATATCGTAAATTTAGAATTCTTACTTGATTTTTCCTTCTTTAAAAACAACGTGTTTTCTCACTACAGGGTCATATTTTTTAAATTCCATTTTTTCGGTTTGATTACGTGGATTTTTTTTTGTCACATAATAGAACCCTGTTTCAGCCGTACTGACTAACTTAACTAATACTGTCGCTGGTTTAGCCATAATTTCTCACCTAACTAAATAACTGTAAACGCTGCGCACAATAACGTTTCAAGTCGATCTGTCAACAAGAACAATATTGACTTTCTTGAATAATTTCAAAGTTAATGAGTTAAATCCAACTTCCTTTACAATATTGGATTCCACAAAAATGGTTCAGCTAAACTAATATCAATTTTACTGAGATTCTTTGCTGTTGTACAAAATTTTTTTAATTACAATAGGTTGCTTGGCTTATCATTAGGTGTTGTTTCCCATAGCTTAGAGAAATTTTGATGCAATTTTTCCCTTATTGCATTTTTAATATAATTAATAGGATCATTAAGTTTATATTTTGCTGCACAAATTGTGAGTATACCCGCAATTTATCTATGTAAATATTGCTCCGCGTTTAAATTTATAAATAAAAGATTTTTATTTAGATCGAATAGAGCTTTCTCTCTGCCTATATATAGATTTATTTATTGGCTCGGAATATTTTATTTATTTCGTTTTTAAGGCCTCCGTTCAGGTGACTTGGATCTATGGTATGTGTCCACTAATTCTAATAATAGAGTGCCAGAAATGGGGTTAGACTCTTTAATTTTAACCTTGACACACATTCCTAGTGAGAAGGTAACCCCTTTTCTTGAACCTTTCAATAACATGCGGCGTTCGTCAAATTTATAAAAGTCGTCGGATAATGATCTTATCGGAATTAACCCGTCTATTCCTATTTTATCTAGTGAAATGAATAGTCCAAATTTTGCGATACCATTCACCTTGCCTTGAAAATTTTCTCCAATCTTATCGGATAAATATGCAGCCGCAAATCTATCAGTTGATTGCCGCTCAGCCTTGGACGCCCGTCTCTCCGCTATACTGGTATGCTCCGCGATTGATTCAATATCTAGATCTTCTTTTGAAAAACCACCCTCGCCGAGAGAGTTTGCTGAAATTAAAGCACGATGAACAATCAGGTCAGAGTATCTTCGGATAGGGGAAGTAAAATGACAATAACGCCTCAAACTAAGACCAAAGTGGCCAATATTTTCAGCCGAATAAACTGCTTGAGATTGACTTCTAAGTATCATTTGAGTAATCGCCTCGTAGACATCACTGTTTTTAGATTTTTTAAGAATTTGATTAAAATTAAGCGGTGCTAAGACTTGGCCCTTTGAAAGTGTGTATCCGAGTGATTTTAGGAAAGACCTTAAGCTCTCTAAATTTTTAGCTGGAGGTTCTGCATGAATGCGATATAAAAATTTTTTTGATTTTTTTTCTAACTCGGTCGCCGCTGCGACGTTTGCTGTAATCATGAATTCTTCAATTAATTTGTGGCTATCATACCTTGGGCGTTGAATAACATCGGATATTTTACCATCATTATTTAGTATAATTCTTTTTTCAGGAAGTTCCAAATCAAGAGGATTGCGATCATTTTTCGCCTTACAAAGTGCTTTATACGCTAGAAAAAGAGGTTCTATAGCGTCTTTTGAAAATTTTGATATTTCGATATCAGCTTTGCCTTCAATTACCATTTGTACTTGTTGATAGTTTAATCGAGCAAAGGATCGCATTAGACCCCTTATAAATTTGAACTCAATCATATTACCGTTGCCATCTATCCATATATGCACTGCTAGACATGGACGATCCTCGTTAGGTTTCAGTGAACATAAATCGTTTGACAACTTTTCAGGGAGCATTGGAACAACCATATCGGGAAAATATACCGAATTACCTCGGTCAAAAGCTTCCTGATCAAGTTCCATCCCTTCCCGAACGTACCAAGCAACATCTGCTATTGCTACGATTATGTGCCAACCATTGGAATTCTCCTCATGCTTCCAGGGTTCTGCAAAAACTGCATCATCAAAATCTTTGGCATCATGATCATCAATGGTTATAAGTGGAATATTTCTGAGGTCTTCTCTGAGTTTGTTTGAAAAATTTCCTAAGTTATTTACTTGTTCTAGGATCGTATCGTTAAAAGTGAATGGTATTTCATTCTCGTGTAAGGCTATATTCGAGAATGGTTGCTGATTTTTAAAGGCTTTGTTAAAATTAAAAATTTTAGAGATTAAAGCGATATTTTTACCAAATTTCTTTTGGGAAGTAATTTCACCTAATACCAGGTCCCCTGATTTGGCGCCATTTTGACCATCACTAGTTACAGTATATTCATAACGAAATTTTTTATCTGTTGGCTTAAGTAGTCCACCATTGGGGGTTTTTTCATATATACCAATAACTGACTTTTTTGATTGTTCTAGTTTCTTTATGACGGAGGCGTTATAGGTATTTTCAGAGACTAGACTTAGTCGTGCCAAGATCGTGTCACCATATTTTAGAATCGAGTTAAAACTTTTGCGTTGTTTATTGAATTTTATAATGATCTTGGGGTACGGGATCTGATACTTCCAATTACAGGGTTTGGCTATTAAATCGCCAAATTCATCAATTTCAATAATTTCAATTATACCTACGGGTGCTAATTTTCCGCTTAAAAAATATTTTTTCCCATGGCTTTTCTCTATATTTCCTCTCTTCTCTAACTTACGGATAATCAATTTAATTCCAACTCGATCTTTAGATCCAATGCCAGTTAGAATTTTACGTAAAGTTACTGAACTTTTTTGTTTGCTGAGAAAATCCAGTATTTTTTTTTCTGGATCTATTAGCAATGGAGTATATTCCTTGGAATTCACGAACTCGGTTCTGACTGAGATTCTACTCGTTTTGGATTTGAAGGGGTCTCTTTTTTATTATTATTTTTTTTAACTGCCTTAACTTTTTTTGTTGTTTTGGTTTTGTCCCCTTTTGCAGCCAACCATGTTAAGGCTAATTCCAGGTCTGGTGTTTTTTGTTTATTTTCCTCGCCCTTGGGCTCTTTCATATCTTTAGGCATGTTTGCTTTAATTTTTCCATGTTGAACAAAGGGACCCCATCTTCCCCATCTCATCATAACTGGTTTCTTGGTTCTTGGGTGTATTCCAACTTCGCGTGGTTCTGGTTTTTTGGGTGCGTTTGCCAAAAGGTCGCAGGCTCGATTAAGCCCAATGGTTAGTACGTCATCTTCTTTGAGGGATACATATGTTCCCGCAAGTTTAATAAAGGGACCAAATGGTCCAATTCCTGCCGTTATCATCTGTCCTGTTTCTGGATATAGACCCACCTCACGTGGAAGTTGAATAAGTTTTAGGGCTAATTCCAAATCAACTTCTGCCGGGTTCATGGTTTTCGTTAACGAACTTCTTTTTGGCTTCTTCTTTCCTTGAACTTCACCTACCTGGATATAGAAGCCATATGGTCCTCGCCTTAAAGTTATATTTTCCTTGGATTCTGGGTGGTTACCTAAATCTTTTATCCCATTATCTAGGAAATCTGTATTATTCCCTTCGGATATTGATAAGGGGCGTGTATGATTACAATCGGGATACCTTGAACATCCTATAAAAGCACCATGGCGCCCCAATTTCAAACTTAACTCTCCATCTTTGCAGGAAGGACACTGTCGAGGGTTAGATCCGTTTTCGGTACTATGAAAAAAATGTGGGCCAAGTTTTTCATTCAAAACATCTAAAACCTCTCTCACCCGTAAATCTGCCGTTCCGTCTACGGCTGTTTTAAAATGAGTCCAAAAGTCAAGTAAAACTGATTTGTAATCAAGATTTCCATCAGATATTTCATCTAGTTTTTCTTCTAGGTCAGCCGTAAAACTGTATTCTACATATTGGCTAAAGAAGTTCGATAAAAAAGCTGTAACTAAACGGCCTCGATCCTCCGAGAAGAATCGACGGTTTTCTACTTTGACATAATTACGGTCTTGCAGCACTGAGATGATTGAAGCGTAGGTCGAAGGTCTACCAATTCCAAGTTCCTCTAGTTTTTTTACAAGACTAGCTTCAGAGAAGCGCGGCGGTGGTTGCGTAAAATGCTGTTCAGTTTTTAAATCTTCTTTTTTTAAATATTCGCCAATCTCTAACGGGGGTAAAATCCGATCCTTATCATTTGAGTTATCTTGGTCTTCCTCAACCCTCTCATCTTTGCCCTCTTGATATAACTTTAGAAAGCCATCAAAAGCGATAATTGAACCCGTTGCCCTTAATGTTATAGAATCATTATCTTTCAATGCTTCTATTGGTCTAATATTAACAGCAACTTGATCTATAACTGCGGACGCCATTTGGCTGGCTAGAGTTCGATTCCAAATAAGCCGGTATAATCTTAGTTGATCATCATCAAGCATAGTCATATTTGATGGCAAACGATTAATATCTGTTGGTCTAATAGCTTCGTGAGCCTCCTGTGCATTTTTCGCTTTTGATTTATACATTCTAGGGCTATCTGGCAAATATTCTGGACCATTTGTGTTTTTGACATGGGATCTAATATTATTAATTGCGTCGTTAGAAATAGATACGCCATCGGTTCTCATGTAGCTTATAAGGCCGGTTGTTTCTCCATCAATAGTTACTCCTTCATATAATTTTTGGGCCGTCTGCATCGTTTTTTTGGCGCCAAAATATAATTTCCGAGCAGCTTCTTGCTGCAAAGTTGAGGTAGTAAAAGGGGCGGGGGGATTGCGTTTTGTTTGCTTTCTCTCAACGGTGGAAATTGAAAAATCTTGATCTTTTATTTTGTGTAAAGCGTTCTCGGCATCGAGTTGGGTCTTAAGATCTAGTTTTTCTAATCTTTTACCATTTAAATGCGTCAGATTTGCGGTAAATGCTTTTTTACCTAAAGTTATAAACTCTACTTTTATAGTCCAAAATTCTAATGGATTAAAAGCTTCAATTTCTGTCTCTCTCTCGCAAATCATTCGAAGAGCGACAGACTGTACCCTGCCCGCCGATCGGCTTCCTGGTAACTTTCTCCATAAGACAGGAGATAGCGTGAATCCCACTAAATAATCTAACGCTCTACGAGCTAAGTATGCATCAACTAGTTCCTTATCGAGTTCTCTAGGGTTTTTGAATGCTTCTAAAATAGCTTTTTTAGTTATTTCGTTAAAAACAACGCGTTTTACTGGGATACCGTTTAAGAGATTTTTATTATTAAGTACCTCTTGTACGTGCCATGATATCGCTTCACCCTCTCGGTCTGGATCTGTCGCTAAATATAAGCATTCAGCACTCTTCATTGCTGAGACTATTTCCTTAACTTGTTTATTAGACTTGCTATCCGTTTCCCAAATCATGCCAAAACCTTCATCTGGATTCACGGAGCCATTTTTTGAAGGTAAATCCCTAATATGCCCATAACTCGCAAGCACTTTATAATTAGTGCCGAGATATTTATTTATGGTTTTCGCTTTGGAGGGCGACTCAACAATTACAATATTTGACATCTTAATTTATCAACTCGTACGAATTAAAACGGAAAATTAATGATTCTTATCAAAAGCTAAATGTTCTAACTTTTATAGAACTTTCAAACTTTCTTTATGCACATGTGGCATTGGGAAGTGATTTCGTCAATAGAAACTAATAAGAAATTTTATTTTTTTACGAAACTCTGTGCGGTTAAAGTTTTATTTAGTTAATGAAGCTACAAATTTAATTTCGGTTTTTTCCAAGATTTATTTTATTTTCGTTACCTTTAACTAATCTGATAATATTTTCTCGATGCTGAAAAAATGCTAATATGACAAATATACCGGTCAAAATTACTAAATTGGTATCATTTAAATGCCATGCATAAATGGGCGAGGTAATAATGGCGATTAAAGCAGCCAGCGATGAGTATCTGAATAATAAAGCTATAATTAGCCAAGTCAGACAAGCAGCTATGCCAACTATCCAGTTGGCAGCAATTAGTATTCCTAAGGTTGTCGCTATACCTTTTCCTCCTTTGAATCGCAGCCAAACAGGAAAGTTGTGGCCCAATACCAAAAGTATTCCCGATAATATTATAAAAGGAATAAAGCTGTTGTCGTCAGAATAAAAATGTTGGGTAAAAATAATTATTGCTCCGCCTTTTCCAGCATCTGACAATAATGTAAGTAATGCGAGTGTTTTATTTCCAGTTCTTAAAACATTTGTCGCACCTAGGTTGCCTGAACCTATTGATCTGATATCCCCTAATCCGGCAATTCGTGTAAATATCAAACCGAAGGGTATAGAGCCTACTAAATACGATAAAACAGATATGAAAAAAAAATCTACGGTTAAGTTATTTAATAAATTTTCAGCCATAGTGTTTTTTACTATTCGCCCTCTGATTTATAAACCGTTCGTCCATCGATAATTGTTCGGCGCACAATACCCTGAACCAGACGAAGGTCAAAAGGTGTATTTTTGGATTTACTTACCAGATCAGTATCTTTGACTTGCCAACCAAAATCAGGATCAAAAATTATTAGATCGGCGCCGCCGCCAATCTCTAGTTGACCTGCTGGCAAATTAAGAAGCTCCGCTGGACTATTTGTGATTTTTTCAAGAACCTTCAGGAGGGAGAGATTCCCATTATGGTAAAGGTCCAAACTCACTGAAAGTAATGTTTCTAATCCAACGCCACCAGATTCTGCTTGAGTAAAAGGTAAACGTTTACTGTCAGCATCTTGCGGAGAATGATCACTCGCTATTGCATCAATGGTGCCATCTACTAGGCCGCCGACTATTGCTATACGATCGTCTTCGGAACGAAGTGGTGGAGATAGTTTTGCGAACGTTCTGTATTCGCCTATGGTTTGATCATTAAGAGCAAAATACGGTGGTGCTGTATCACACGTTATTTTCAAACCTTTCTCTTTAGCTTTACGAATAACGCTTACTGATTCGCTCGTCGATATATGCGCAAAGTGCAACTGACCGCCAGTCATTTCAACTAATCTAATGTCGCGCTCAATCATAATGATTTCTGCTTCTCGAGGAATTCCAGGTAATCCCAATCGAGTTGCTGTCTCTCCGGCATTCATTCCACCACTTGGCACTAGTGATGGTTCTTCAGGGTGTTGAACAATCAGTAAATCAAAAGTTAGGGCGTAACTTAGAGCTCGCCTTAGGACTTGGGCATTCTTAACAGCCTTATCTCCGTCCGTAAATGCAACTGCACCCGCTTCTGCTAATAAACCAATTTCAGTGAGTTTTTTCCCGTCTAAATTTGCTGTTAGAGCTGCATAAGGGTAGATTTTGGTTAAACCAATTTTTCGGGCTCTTCGTGCCAGAAATTCAACTTGAGAGGTATCAGCAATTATCGGTTTGGTGTTAGGTAAGCATACAATAGTGGTAACTCCGCCGGCAGTAGCGGATAAGCCTACACTTTCAATTGTTTCTTTATGTTCGTATCCGGGTTCTCTTACCTGTACCCTTATGTCGACTAAGCCAGGAGCAAGACAGTACCCAAGACAATCAATCACCTCAATGTCATCGGATATGCCGTTTTCGAATATTTTAGGTCCAATCTCAGAAATTTTTTCTCCGCGAGTAATTAAACCTCCAGTTGAACCACAGATAATATCAAGATTAGAAGCGGGATCCAGTAAACGGACATTTACGTAAGCTTTATCCTGAGTAATTTTATCGGGTTGCTTTGGTGTCCAATTACGCTTCATTTGACTTTACTTCTCTCTCGATCTTAAGATTATTGGAAAGTATATCTAAGCAAGCCATCCGGACGGCAACGCCCATCTCTACTTGCTCACGTATTACGCTTCGGCTATAATCGTCAGCAACTTCTGAGTCAATTTCAACACCACGATTAGCCGGGCCAGGATGCATAATCAGTGCATCCGATTTCGCCACGGATAGCTTCTTGTAATCTAGGCCAAAAAAATGAAAATACTCGCGGATGGATGGGAAAAAGTTACCTTCCATGCGCTCAGTCTGCAAACGAAGCATCATTACTATGTCGCAGTCATCGAGTCCTTCTTCCATAGTATGGAAAACTTTTACTCCCAAATTTTCAGCACCAGCTGGGATAAGTGTTTTTGGGGCTACTAATCTAACCTGAGCTCCCATTGTAATTAATAGATATATGTTTGATCGTGCCACCCTAGAATGTAATATGTCGCCACAAATAGCTATTTTAAGGCCTTGAAGTTTACGCTTTCGGCGTTGAATAGTGAGTGCATCTAAAAATGCTTGCGTGGGATGTTCATGTCCTCCATCCCCTGCATTTATAACCGAACAGTTAACTTTATCAGCTAGGAGTTGAACAGCACCCGATAAATCTGCCCTAACAACCAATATGTCGGGATGCATTGCATTGAGTGTTGCCGCCGTATCAATCAATGTTTCACCTTTATTTATTGATGAATTATTAATTGACATATTGACTACATCAGCGCTAAGCCGCTTGGCTGCTAATTCAAATGATGTTCTGGTTCTGGTAGAATCCTCAAAAAAAAGATTAATTATAGTGCAACCGTGCAATAGATTTGTTTTTTTATCGACTTGCCTATTTTGTAAAACGTACTCTTCCGATTTTTCTAATACGTATTCTATCTCATGAGGAAATAAACCCTCAATGCCTAAAATATGGCGATGAGAATAAGTATTTTTAACTGGGCTACTTGCCATAATCACAGAGTATAATGATGACTTTTATATTCGGCAAGGCTCGTTTTTTTTGTCACTTGATTTGTTTTTGTTGATTTAAAGCATCTAGCGCGCCTTGTAGTATATAGGTTGCTGCTAACTTATCTATGACTTCACTTCGTTTATTTCTGGTCATATTTAAATCTTTTATTAGGAATCGCTCAACCGCAGAAGTCGACAATCTCTCATCCCAAAATGTTATCCCAATAGATATTTGTTCAATAATATTATACCCAAATTGCCTAATTGATTGACATGCTCGGCCTTCGATACCATCCATACTTATAGGCAGGCCGATTACTAATCCGCCAACAGAACGATTATTTATTATCTCAGATAATCTTTTTAAGTCGTCTCTAAATTTTTTGCGTTTTATCGTATCAATGCCCAGAGAAATATTGAGGTCGCTATTTGATAGAGATAAGCCAATGGTTTTTGATCCAACATCCAAACCCATGAGTCTGTCGGATTTTTTTAAACTATTTCGTAAATCTAAGATATTATTATATATTAATTTTCTATCCACAAAACTTCAATTCATTCACATAAAAATAAAGAATAATTTTTATAAGCTATCAATTTTCAATAGGTGAAATATAATATTTTCTTATTTACATAATCGATTTTTAGTATTTATCCAAATAATCTTTGAGGATATCATCGTTATTATTGATCATGATTAAGTATTCTTAATTTACGGTTTTTAATTAATATTTAATTAATAAATTTTTAGGGAGTTTAAAATGCGTCCACTCAAATTTGGAGTCCGAGTTCATAACAAGGAGAAAGCTACAGATGGTTTTACATTATATTCCCCTCTTTGGGATAAAAAAACTTCACTAATTAATATGGATGGAGACGTAATGCATGAGTGGGATTTACCCTCTACTCCTGGAGGATACGCGCGCTTGCTAAAGAATGGCAATTTATTTTATGCAGCAACCACTGAGGGTGGGCCACCATTTAAAGGTGGTGCCAAGGGCGGTCTAATGAGGGAGGTTGATTGGGATAATAATATTTTAATTGAGTATAGAGATGATTGGCAACACCATGATTTAAGAAGATTAGATAATGGAAATATTCTTTATGCTGGTTGGGAGATTATGCCAGAGGAGGCTGCAAAAAAGGTTAGGGGTGGCATCCCTGGAACAGAAACTCCCGAAGGAATTGTTGGAGATTTTATAAAAGAAGTGACACCAGGCGGTGAACTAGTATGGGAATGGCATGCTCACTCAGATATGAATATTGAGGATTATGAGCTACATCCTTTGGTCCCGCGACGAGTATTTGCGTGGTGTAATACCGTATCGCAGCTTGATAATGGGGATATTCTCATAAGTATGCGACAAATAAATCTGGTTGCAATTATTGATAGAGTTACAAAAAAGTTTAAATGGGAGAGGCGAGATGACGACTGGGGGCACCAACATGATTGTCAAATGCTAAAGAATGGAAATATCATGTTATTTGCTAATGGAATGAACACAGCTTTTCCCCATACTCATTCATATATAACCGAATTTAATCCTATAAATAATAAAACTATATGGGAATATCGAGATGATCCGCGTACATTTTTTTATTCTCCTCATATCAGTGGTGCTGAGAGGCTAGAGTCTGGAAATACATTAATCTGTGAGGGGTCTTCAGGACGGATTTTTGAGGTTACACCTGAAGGAGAGACGGTGTGGGAATTTATCAATCCTAAATTTGATGATATGTTCATGGGTGATAAGGTAAATTGGATCTTCAGGGCATTTCGTTACTCAAAAAATTCACCAGAGATTGCTGGTAGGTTGTAACTTCCGCCAATACATTATTCTTGAAAAAGAAAAAAGTTGCCTAATATTTTTCTTTAGTATTAGGCGAAAGCCTCATCCCATGTGCCCTGAGTGGCGGCCTTTGAGTATTCAGTGGCTTTGTTTTCAAAGAAATTTACATGTTCGACGGCATTTAACATTGCATCTAGCCAAGGCAAGGGATGTTTATCTATTAAGTAAAGAGGTTTAAGTTTTAATTGTGATAATCGTCTATCCGCTATATAGCGGATATATGATTTAACATCATTTGCTGTTAAGCCCTCCACTGGGCCTAATCCAAAAGCCAGATCTATGAAAGCATCTTCATGGCTTATGATTGTTTCACATGCCTCATATAAGTTACTTTCTAACTTTGGTGTTTTTACTTCTGGATTTTCTGAGAGAAATGTGTGATATAATTTAATGGCTGATTGGCAATGCAAACTCTCATCTCTAACGGACCAGGTAACGATTTGTCCCATTCCTTTCATTTTATTGAAGCGGGGAAAATTCAGTAACATTGCAAAACTAGCAAATAGCTGTAACCCCTCAGTAAAGGCTCCAAAAACAGCAAGCGTATTTGCAATATTAAATTTTGAATTAACATCAAACTCCTGCATATAATCGAATTTGTCTTTCATTTCTTTATATTGCAAAAAAGCTGAATATTCTGTTTCAGGCATTCCAATAGTGTCTAATAAGTGAGAGTAGGCGGCTATATGAACAGTCTCGATATTAGAAAAAGCAGACAACATCATCTGCACTTCCGTTGGCTTAAAAACCTGTGCATAATTCTTCATGTAACAATTGTTGACCTCTATATCAGACTGAGTAAAAAATCTAAATATTTGGGTCATTAAATGTTGTTCAGAAGGGGTTAACTTATTATGCCAGTCTTTCACGTCATCACCCAATGGCACCTCCTCGGGCAGCCAATGAACTTGTTGTTGCGTGAGCCAAGCATCATAGCACCAAGGATAAGAAAAGGGTTTATAAACTGGATTAGCTTCTAATAGTGACATTTTATTTAATTCCCAATATTTTTAATAATTATTGACAGGCTAAGCACTCTTCGTAATCAGTGTTCGACTGGGTTATTTCGGATGACGCAAATGTTGATTTCTGGCGTTCCAAAACCTCTTCCATAAAACCCGCCTCTTTGGTTGATACATCTTCAGCTCTTTGAACCGATTTTGAGCGACAATAATACAAACTCTTCATACCTCGTTTCCATGCAGAAAAATGTATTTGATGGAGGTCTCGTTTGTGGATATCTGCTGGAATAAATACATTAACAGACTGAGCTTGATCTATAAAAGGCGTTCTATCAGCCGCAAACTCAATGATCCATCTTTGATTAAGTTCAAATGCTGTTTTAAAGACGTCCTTCTCATCTTGATTGAGAAAATCTAAATGTTGGACAGACCCCTCATTAACGGTTATTGAGCTCCAAACCTCTTCACTATTTTGACCCTTAGTGGCTAATAGATTAGTTAAATGGCGATTGCGGACATTGAATGACCCAGATAAAGTTTTATGCATATAGCTATTACCACTGATTGGCTCAATTCCAGGGCTTGCCCCTCCACAAATGATCGATATTGATGCTGTGGGTGCTATTGCTGTTTTGTTAGAAAATCTATCTATCATCCCATAGTCGGCTGCATCGGGGCAAGCACCTTTTTCCTCCCCGAGAATCTGAGATGCTGCATCTACTCCCAACTGAATATGTTTGAAAATTTTGAAGTTCCATGCTTTTGCTATTGCACTTTCAAATGGAACCATTTTAGATTGAAGAAATGAATGAAAACCCATCACTCCAAGGCCAACCGACCTTTCCCTCATAGCCGCATATTTTGATTTATTCATGCTATCTGGGGCTCTATTGATAAAGTCCTGGAGAACATTATCTAGGAATCTCATAACATCCTCAATAAATTTTGGATTATCTTTCCACTCATCATACTTTTCGAGGTTGAGAGATGAGAGACAACAAACAGCGGTACGCTCTTGGCCTAGATGGTCAATACCAGTAGGTAATGTAATTTCACTGCAAAGATTTGAAGTTTTAACCTGTAAACCGGCTAGTTTATGGTGTTCAGGTAAAGCTTTGTTAACGGTATCTGAAAAAATGATGTAAGGTTCTCCAACCTCAACACGTGCCGTAAGTAATCGTATCCATAAGCTTCTCGCTGATACTCGTCGCACGGGAGACTGATCTTTTGGACTCACTAGACCCCACTCTTCATCATTTTCAACAGCCCTCATAAAAGCATCGCTTACAAGAACACCGTGATGAAGATTAGGTGTTTTGCGATTTGGGTCACCTCCAGTTGGTCTTCGGATCTCTATAAATTCTTCTATTTCTGGGTGATTTATTGGTAAATAAACAGCTGCTGAACCTCTCCTTTGTGATCCTTGGCTAATTGCCAAAGTTAAGGAGTCCATAACCCGGATAAATGGAATAACACCAGACGTTTTCCCTCCTTCTGGACCTACTTTCTCACCTATTGATCTTAAGTTTCCCCAATAACTTCCAATACCGCCTCCATTTGAGGCTAACCAAACATTTTCTGTCCAAAGATTGACTATTCCATCTAAACTATCATTACTTTCGTTTAAAAAACATGAAATAGGCAACCCACGGTTGGCGCCACCATTGCTTAAAACAGGAGTAGAGGCCATAAACCACAAGTTGCTGAGATAACCATAAATACGCTGAGCGTGAGCGTCATCATCACCGTATGTGCTGGCTACGCGAGCAAACAAGTCCTGAAAGCCTTCGTCTGAAAGTAAGTACCTATCCTCTAAAACTGCCTTGCCAAAGTCGGTGAGATTACTATCCTTTGATGGATCTGTTTTTACACGGGCACCTTTTTTGGTTTGGATTGCGTCCAGCATATTTCCATCCATATTTGTTCTTCTCCCTGTGCTGCTGGTACGAGTTGATTAGAAAAGCGGATCCATTTTGCAAGTAATTAAATCTATAAACCTTACTCTTAGATAATCCATCTATTCTAAAAAAAGAGACGTGATTTAACGTTTTAGTCCAATGCCTTAAATAATCACTACTTTTTTAGAAAACGAACCAATTAAGTTTATTTTTTAAACACCTTAACCTAACTATTAATTATTACTGTAATATTAATGAAACACAACATACAGTAGGCGAAATGAAATTTTCGTCAATACTTAGTTATAAAAATTTTATTCAAAACCAAGAAATTTAAAAGAATTTTATTCAGCATTTATTTTAGTTTAAGTTGTTCATAAAGTTTTTGTAAGTGTTTTTTTTGCTGAGTTAAAATTTATTTGTGTATAACTTGTGGGTTAGTCGTTTCAGTTTATAAATTGACCCTCGTGACTTGCAGTGGGTTATGGGCAGTGTTAACTTTTTTCTAAATTTTCTAGCTAATTTGGAGTTTTATGAAGTGGATACTAAAAGTGTAAGTAATACAGCAAAGCTGGCCCGAATCAAAATTTCGGATGATGAAGCCCAAAATCTCGCAATAGATCTGACTAAAATATTTGATTGGATTGAACAATTGAATGAAGTCAACACTGAGAAAGTTATACCTATGACAAGCGTTACCGAAATGGCAATGTTGAGCAGAGAAGATAAAATAACAGATAAAAATAATGTCGATCTTATTTTCAAAAATGCTCCAGATATGCCGGAAGATGATAGAAAATTTTTTACCGTTCCAAAGGTCATTGAGTAATGCTAAATAAAAATATGGTCACAATAACCAAAGCCCGGCAAGCGCTGGAAAATCGAGAATATTCATCTTTGGAGTTAACTAAGAATTACATTGAAATAATTGAGTCTAACAGAAATCTTAACGCATTCATTACTGAAACACCGGATATTGCTTTGAAGCGCGCTGAGGAGTCTGACGTCAGGCGAGCAAAAGGGGATGAACTAGGAAGCATGGATGGCATCCCGATTGCGATAAAGGATCTATTTTGTACTGAGGGCGTTGGAACTACCGCAGGATCCCGTATTTTAGAAAATTTTATACCACCTTATGAATCCACCGTAACTCAAAATCTTCGTAATTCTGGGGCAGTTATGTTAGGCAAGACAAATATGGATGAGTTTGCTATGGGTTCAGCAAATGTTACCAGTTATTTTGGCCCTGTAAAAAATGCGTGGTTTTCAACGGATAAAGAAGATCTTGTTCCAGGTGGCTCATCGGGAGGTTCCGCTGCTGCTGTTTCCGCTGATTTAGCAATCGCTTCAATTGGATCTGACACTGGTGGATCAATACGCCAACCAGCTTCATTTTGCGGTATTGTGGGCATGAAACCAACATATGGTAGATGTTCTCGCTGGGGAATGGTGGCTTTTGCATCTTCTCTTGACCAGGCGGGCCCAATGACAAAATCGGTACGTGACGCAGCAATAATGTTGCAAAGTATGGTCGGGTTTGATCCAAAAGACTCTACATCAGTTAAAAGTGTGAACCCTAATTTTGAGTCCTCATTAACATCAGATATTAGAGGGTTGAGGGTGGGTATACCTCAAGAGTATCGTTTGGATGGTCTATCTGGAGAGATTAATCAGTTGTGGCAAAGGGGCAGTGATTGGTTAACTCAGGCCGGGGCTATTCCTGTTGAGATATCGTTACCCCATACTAAGTATGCTTTGCCAACTTATTATATAGTTGCGCCGGCAGAGGCATCCTCAAATCTAGCCCGTTATGATGGTGTGCGCTATGGATTGAGAGAGCCTGGGCAATCGGTGAATGATATGTATGAAAATACAAGGGGTGCAGGTTTTGGAGAGGAAGTGCGTAGACGAATTATGATTGGAACTCATGTGTTAAGTGCAGGGTATTATGATGCATATTATGTAAAAGCCATGAAACTCAGGACATTAATATTAGAGGATTTTCAGGAAGCCTTTAAAAGTGTTGATATAATTTTGACGCCTACGGCACCCTCAGCAGCTTTTGCGGCTAGTGAGAAAATGGATAATCCAATACAAATGTATATGAATGATGTATTTACAGTGCCAGCGAGTTTGGCAGGGTTGCCAGCGATGTCAATTCCCGCAGGTTTGTCAAATGAAGGGCTTCCTCTGGGATTACATTTAATTGCAAAACCCTTTGATGAAGAAACACTCTTTAGATTTGGGGGTGTAATGGAAGAGGCCGCTAATTTTAAGGGTAATTCGCCGCAGGTTAGGATTTAAAATGTCTTATTTACTTGAAGGTGATAAAAGCGAGTGGGAAGTAGTTATTGGACTTGAAGTGCATGCTCAAATTACGGCAAAGTCAAAGTTATTCTCTGGTGCTTCTGCGGAATTTGGAGCGGAGCCAAACAGTCAGGTATCTCTTGTAGACGCAGCACTTCCTGGCATGCTTCCAGTAATTAATCAGTTTTGCATAGAACAGGCTGTTAAGACAGGGCTTGGCCTCAAAGCAAAAATTAACCTGCATTCCATATTTGAACGAAAAAATTATTTTTATCCAGATTTGCCGCAAGGGTATCAAATTTCGCAATTTCAAAAGCCTATAGTCGGAGAAGGTATATTAACAATAGATATGCCTGATGGCATTCGAAACATTGGAATTGAGCGTCTTCATATTGAACAAGATGCTGGAAAATCATTACATGATCAGGATCCCAAACGCACTTTTATAGATTTGAATAGGTCGGGTGTGGCTCTAATGGAGATCGTATCAAAACCGGATCTAAGGAGCCCACAAGAGGCAGGTGAATATGTGAAAAAATTACGAATGATTTTGCGCTACCTTGGGACATGTGATGGAAATATGGAAGAAGGATCTTTGAGATGTGATGCTAACGTAAGTGTAAGAGAAGTGGGTGAGAAAACCCTCAGAACACGGGCTGAAATAAAAAATATAAATTCTATTCGTTTTGTTATGGCGGCTATTGAATATGAGGCATTGCGGCAGATTAGCGTTTATGATGAGGGTGAAGAAGTTGTTCAGGAGACCCGTCTTTATGACCCAAATAAGGATGAGACAAGAAGCATGAGGAGCAAAGAAGAAGCGCATGATTACAGGTATTTTCCGGACCCAGATTTATTGCCAGTTTTTCTCGAGCAAGAGTTTGTTGACGGTATTAAGAAAAACTTACCAGAGCTGCCAGACGCTAAGAAAAAGCGTTTTATCGATGATTTTGGCCTCACTGCAGATGATGTTGAAACTTTGGTGGAAGATTTTGAGATTTCTAAGTTTTACGAAAAAGTCGCAGGGGTGTCAGATCCAAAATTATCCGCAAACTGGA
>CENP01075040.1_pt1 | contig 26158 bp, 15 predicted proteins | sample 361281 | NCBI WGS metagenome assembly CENP01 (sample SAMEA2591122, study PRJEB7988) | marine metagenome | biome: marine biome (ENVO:00000447); feature: deep chlorophyll maximum layer (ENVO:xxxxxxxx); material: saline water (ENVO:00002010), including plankton (ENVO:xxxxxxxx) | depth 70 m | reverse complement strand
CTTCATGAGTCAGTTGAATACAGAGAAATTGGGCCATTTAGAGGTGGGAGATCTGCTGCGGTTGTTGGAGTTAGTGGACAAACCGACTTATATTATTTTGGTGCTACTGGAGGTGGAGTATGGAAAACACAAGATGGAGGTAAAACTTATGAAAATATTTCAGATGGTTTCTTTGGTGGAAGTATTGGTTCAATTGCAGTTGCTAGTAATGATTCAAATGTAATATATGTTGGTGGTGGTGAGGTTACAATTAGAGGAAATGTATCATCTGGATACGGGGTATTTAAAAGTGTTGATGCTGGTAAAACATGGAAGTTTTCTGGATTACCAAATTCAAGACACATTCCTAGAATAGTGATTGATCCTAACGACAATAACATAGTCTATGCTGCTGTTCTTGGTAATATTTATAAACCAACAAATGATAGAGGAGTTTATAAATCTGTTGATGGAGGATTAACATGGAAAAAAGTTCTTTTTGCAAATAACCTTTCTGGAGCATTTGAAATTGTAATGGACCCAAATAATCCAAGAATTTTATATGCATCTACATGGAGAGTTCAAAGAACATCTCATAGTTTAAGCAGTGGAGGTGAAGGCTCTGATTTATGGAAAAGTATTGATAGTGGAGAGAGTTGGATTAAGATTAGTAAAAATAATGGTTTCCCAACTGGAACGATTGGTGTAATTGGAGTAACTGTATCGCCAGTTAATTCAGAAAGAGTTTGGGCAATTGTTGAAAATCAAGAAAAGGGAGGTGTATATAGATCTGATGACGGAGGCGAAAACTGGATTCATACAAATAGTAGCAGATCTCTAAGACAAAGAGCTTGGTATTATTCAAAAATTTATGCTGATACGCAAGATATAGATGGCGTATATGTAATGAATGTTTCATATCACTTCTCAGATGATGGAGGTAAAACTTTTAAGTCAAGTAATGCGAATCACGGAGACCACCATGATTTATGGATTGCTCCTGAAGATAATTCAAGGATGATAATTGCTGATGATGGAGGTGCTCAAGTAACTTATGATAAAGGAAAAACATGGAGTACTTATTTTAATCAACCAACAGCTCAGTACTACAGAGTAACTACTGATAATTCATTTCCTTACAGAATCTATGTTGCTCAACAAGATAATTCTACCCAAAGAGTAAGACATAGAAGTTTAGGTTATAGCATAAGTGATAATGACTGGGAAAGTACTGCTGGTGGAGAGTCAGGTCATATTGCTATTGATCCTAATAATAATGAAATTGTTTATGGAGGTAGCTACTTAGGGTTTTTAGAAAGAAGGAATCATGAAAAAAACACCTCTAGAGTAATTAATGTATGGCCAATTACAACTCTTGGTGAAGGTGCTGAAGTCATGAAATATAGATTTAATTGGAACTTCCCAATTGCTTTTAGTAAACATGATTCGTCAAAACTCTATACTTTTTCTAATCATGTTCATCTTTCTAATGATGAGGGGCAAAGTTGGGAGACAATTAGTCCTGATTTAACAAGAAATGACAAGACAAAACTTGTTTCATCTGGTGGCCCTATTACTCAAGATAATACCGGAGTAGAATATTATGCAACTCTATTCGCTGTTGATGAATCTCCAATTCAAGAAGGATTGATTTGGGTTGGTAGTGATGATGGATTGATCCATTTAACAAAAGATGGTGGAAACACATGGGAGAATGTAACTCCAAAGAAAATGCCAGATTGGATGATGATAAATAGTATTGACGCCTCTTCTTTTGATACAGGGACTGCATACATAGCAGGAACAAGATACAAGCTAGGTGACTTTACACCTTATTTATATGTAACTGAGGATTATGGAAAAAATTGGAAATTAATTACATCTGGAATAGAGAGCGAACACTTTACAAGAGTAGTTAGATCAGATAAGGTGAATAAAAATATTCTTTATGCAGGTACCGAAACAGGAATGTATATTTCTTTTGATAAGGGTAACAGTTGGAGTAAATTTCAAAAAAACTTACCTATTGTTCCAATTACTGATTTAACAATAAAAGATAACTCACTTATTGTTGCAACTCAAGGAAGAAGTATTTGGATTCTAGATGACCTAACAGTTCTGCATCAATTAAGTGAATCTTCTAATGAAGCTAAACTATACAAGCCAAAAGATTCATATAGAATGAGAGGTGGTGGTGGAATGAAATCATTGACGGCAGGGACTAATCTTCCAAATGGAGTTATTGTTCATTATTATCTTCCAAACTTTGATAAAGAAAATGATGAGGTTAAGCTTTCCATTCACTCCAATGATGGTGGACTGATAAAGGAGTTTTCAAATAAAAGCAAAGAGAACTCAATGAAAGTTAAACAGGGAGGAAATTCTTTTGTTTGGGACATGAAATATCCAGGAGCAAAAAGACTTGATAAAATGGTTTTATGGGGAGCAGATTTTTCTGGTGCTAAAGCAGTTCCAGGAGATTATATTGTAAAATTATCTACTAATGGTGTAGAGCTTTCTAAAAATTTTACAATTTTAAAAGACCCAACTTCAGAAGGATCAATTGATGATATTAAAGCTCAATTCGATTTTGTTAATGAGGTTAATGCGGTTGTGGATAAAGCTCACAAAGCAATAATTAACATTAGAAAAATTAAAAATGATTTTAAAAAGTTTCAGTCAGAATATTCTGACAATGAACTTACAAAGGATTTAATCGAAGATTCAAAGTCAATTTTAAGTTCTTTAGATAAGGTTGAAAATGAATTATATCAAACAAAGAATCAAAGTAATCAGGATCCATTAAATTATGGAGTTAAGCTAACAAATAACTTAGGTAATCTAAATTCTGCTTTTAGAGGTGGTGATTTTAGACCTACAGACCAAGACATTAATGTAAAGAATGAATTAATTGAAAAAGTTAATAAACAATTGGAAATATATGACACAATTATTTCCAATGATATACCAAATTTTAATTCAAGCTTTAAGAATCTTGAGTTAGATTATATAAGTGTTTCAATGTAATTAAATTAACCTGAACTTAAATTAATTGATCAAATAATGTCCGAAACTAAGTTTCGAAAAATTAACAATGTAGCAGGTTGGATTCTGTTTTCGGTTGCCCTATTTACATATGGATTAACTGTAGAGCCAACTGCTAGCTATTGGGATGCAGGTGAATATATTTCAACTTCTGCAAAGCTTCAGATTGGTCATCCACCTGGAGCTCCTTTTCATCAAATGATGGGTGCAATTTTTTCATTATTTGCCCCTAGCAATGATTTAATAGCGCTTGCAGTAAATTTTCTATCAGTAGTATCTAGTGCATTTGTAATATTATTCTTATTCTGGTCAACAACCTTGATTTTAAATAAAATTTTCAAGGAAAATGAATTCAAAAATTCATGGGCAATAATTCTAAGTGCATCAATTGGTGCATTAGCATTTACTTTTTCAGATAGCTTCTGGTTTAACGCAGTTGAAACTGAGGTATATGCATTAGCTATGCTTTTTCTCTCTTCAACTTTTTGGGCTGGGTTAAGATGGGATAAAGACTTTGAAAATGAAAGAGGTGATAAATGGTTATTACTAATTTCATTTTTAATTGGTTTATCATTCGGCGTTCACTTTATGGCAATACTAACAATACCAGCTATTGTAATGATATACTATTTTAGAAAATATAAAGATGTTTCCCTAAAGGGTTTCTTAATAGCTAACATAATATCTGTATCAGTATTACTGTTTATTTTTAAACTATTATTACCCTCAACTTTATCGATTTTTGGTCAACTAGAAGTTTTCTTTGTAAACTCATTTGGGTTACCATTTAACTCCGGAACAATAATTGCCGGTCTATTAATGATTGTAATTTTTTATAAGGGATTATCATATACTGGATCGAAAGGAATGGTTCAGTTAAATACTCTTTTTTTATGTGTTTTATTTGTATTTATAGGGTTTTCATCATGGTTAATGATACCGATAAGATCTAATGCCAAAACTGTAATCAACGAGAATTCACCATCTGATGCAAGAACACTTTTAGCATATTACAGGCTAGAGCAGTATCCAAAAACTTATCTTTTTTATGGACCAATGTTCTCTGATATATATGCACCACAAGACGACAAAGAACCATATGTTGATGGAAAACCAAAATACGAAAGAGATTATACTACAGGAAGGTATAAGGTTGTAAATTATTGGGAGGATTCTGAGATAAATTCAAATTCAAAACATAGAGGTTTGATTCCAAGGTTGTGGAGCTCTAATCATGCAGCAAACTATATGAACTTTACTAATCCATTAAAGTTTGAGATTCTTGATAGATATAAAAATGAACAGGTAATTGTCGAAAGTGTAAATGAGTTTCTAAATAGAGAGTTGCAAGGTGAAGTTGATGGTGATGATTACAATGAGTTCTTTAGATCTTTAGGCCCTTATCTTAATATTAGCAAACCGACTCTTTTTGATAACCTAAGTTTTCTTTTTTCCTATCAGATAAATTACATGTATTGGCGATATTTCATGTGGAATTTTGCAGGTAGACAAAATGATATTCAAGGTGACTATTCAATTATGAATGGAAACTGGATAAGTGGTATTAAGTTTATTGATGAGTTAAGAATCGGGAATCAAGATTCAATAGATCAGGATCAGAAAAATAATAAAGCAAGAAACACTTATTTTTTCCTACCTCTAATACTTGGAATTATTGGACTTCTGTTCTGTTATAAGTATGATATAAAATCCTTCTGGACATTACTACTACTATTCTTGTTTACTGGTCTTGCATTAAAGTTTTATTTAAATGAAAGACCTTTTGAGCCAAGAGAAAGAGATTATGCTCTAGTTGGATCTTTCTATGTTTTCTCCATTTGGATAGGTATGGGTTATGCAGCAATTTCATATTATTTGAAAAAATATAATAGTAAACTTTTACAAGGAGGTCTTTACTCATTGTGTTTATTGTCGGTTCCTTTTTTAATGGCAAGTAATAATTGGGATGATCATGACAGATCAGATAGGTATACTGCACAATCTCTAGCAAAAGCATATCTGCAATCAATTGATGAGGATAGAGATGCAATGATTTTTACAATTGGTGATAATGATACTTTTGCTCTATGGTATGCGCAAGAGATTGAAGAATTTAGAACTGATGTAAGGACTATCAATACAAGTCTTTTAGCAACTGATTGGTATATTGACCAGATGAAAAGAAGAGCATATGAAAGTAGTCCTATACCTTCACAAATGGAACATGAAGCATATGCTTTTGGTATTAGAGACTATATAAGATATGAGAATCTGCTTGATTCTGTAAGATGGGATATAGGGGATTTTGTTAACTGGGTTGTTAGCGATAATCCAAGAACTAAATATAGGAACTTAATAACCCAAGCAGGAGGTGATACAAGCGATTATCCTGAGAATGCGCTTGAAACTGTTTTTTATCCAACAAATAAAATTAGACTTCCTGTTAATAAAGAGAATGTAATAGAAAGTGGAATTGTAAATAAAGAAGATGAAGATCTTATAGTTGATTATATTGATATTGACCTGCCTGAATCTATTATAACAAAAAATCAAATTTTAATGTTAGATATTCTGGCTAATAACGATTGGAAGAGGCCAATATATTTTACCGGAGGTAGTTATGAGGATTCTGAATATATATGGATGAAAGACTATCTTCAATTAGATGGCCTAGTATATAAATTAGTTCCAATAAGAACACCTATTGACAGAAGCAATCCATATGAAATGGGTAGAGTTGATTCTGATCTAATGTATGATATTGTAAAAAAATGGTCATGGGGTAATTCTGAAAGCACTGAGATTTATCACGACCCAGAGACAAGAAAAAATAGTATTTCATTTAGAAGTAATTTATCAAGATTATCAGAGACTTTAATTCTAGAGGGGCAATATGATAGAGCAGAAGAGATAATAGATCTTGCTTTTGAAAAAATGCCAATTGATTTTTATGGATATTATAGTTTATGGACTCCTTTTATTGAGGGATATTATAAAATTGACAAAGATTTGAAAGCACAGGATATAGTAAAAAAGATCTCTTTAAAATATTCTGACAGATTAAATTATTATTCGTCGCTTGAAATTTTTAACCAATATAATGTTGGTGAGGAGATAGTATCTGACATTGAGAGATATAGAAATCTTATAGAAACTATGTTGGTTTTTGATGCAAGTGAAATGACAGTTGATGAAATAAAAAGATTTATTTCTAGTTCTGAAAAATTTAACTTTATATATGGTGAGTTTGATTATTATATGTCAGTTTCCGATTTTATTATTTCTCTTGTAAAGTCTAATGAGCTTGAATATTCAAAAGAGATTATTGATAAAATAGAAGATCTTTTAATTAGAAGAGTTTCCGCTTTTTCAAACCTAGATGAAGAAGAACAAATTTTCTACATAGAGGGAATTACTTCTGATATTAATAATTACAGTAAGATTATAAACAGCATAGAACTTTTTAATAGTGAGTTATATGATAATTATAAAAAGAATCTTGATGAGCTTTTAAAAAATATTGTAGAATAAAAAGAGCTTAACTAATTAATAAACATAAATTCAACAAAATATTCATTCCTTAGTTAAGCTGGTCTTTCATTAAGCTTATCAGAGTATTTGCATCTTGGTCTCCACTTTGTCTCCAAACCATTTCACCATACTTGTAAATCATTAAAGTAGGAATAACTTTAACTCTTAATGCTTCTGATAGTTTAATATTTTTTTCAGTATTTATTTTAATCACTTTACCCTTATCACCAAGCGCAGCAGCAACATCTTTTAGAACAGGATGAAGAGATGTTGAAATTTCATCCAGCTCACTAAAAAAAACCAAAAGCAAAGGTTTTTTTTCATCTAAAAGCTCACCAAACTTGGACATAAAATACGGTTTAAAGGCGAAATTATAACTTTTTTCTATTTAAATCCAAATATTAGTTAACCCTATTATTTTTTGAGGGCTAAAATTTACAAGAAACTTTTCAAAAAATATTAATCTAACATATTATAGTACATAATATTTAGTTAACATTTGACAACAAAAATTAACATTAAATAAAAGTTTTGTTAATTCCTAATTAAATAAACCCCGAAAACAAAAAAATACATTTGTTCCATAAATTATAATAATAAATTATGAAAAACACTAAAATTTACTCAATTATTGCACTAGTTGCAATCGTATTTGTTGCATGTTCTAAAGATGATGACGTGCGAACTGTAGTAGAAACTGTTACTGTAACTGAAACTGTTACTGTTACTACACCTACCACACCTACAACTCCTACTACACCTAGTGCTCCAGCTACAGTTGAGCATGGTGTTGATGGTGGTATAACTAAAATTTTCTCTGACGAAACATGGAAGGCAGAGTCTATTCACATTATAAGAGGTAAAGTTGTTGTAATGTCCGGTGCACGATTAATCATTGAGGCTGGAACAATCATCAAAGCTGGTGAGGGTCAACTTGCTGATGCAACTGCACTTGTAATTTCAAGAGGTGGTCAAATTATTGCTGATGGTAGTTACGATAAACCAATTATAATGACAGATATTAATGATAATATTTCTTTAACCTCAGCTTCAACTAACAGAACATCTAAAGACAGGGGTCTTTGGGGTGGATTAATTCTTCTTGGTAAAGCAAAGATTTCTAACTCATCTCCTGAAAGAGGAATAGAAGGTGTTGAAGGTGTTGCTGGTGAAATTTGGAACTACTATGGTGGTGATGACAATAGTGATTCCTCAGGAGTATTAAATTACGTCTCTATAAGACATACTGGAACAGAAGTAGCTCCAGATGAAGAAATTCAAGGTCTTACTTTAGGAGGTGTAGGTGCTGGAACTTCAATTAAGAATATTGAAATTCTTGGAAGTGAAGATGATGGAGTTGAATTTTTTGGTGGATCTGTTGATATTGAAAACATAGTAATTGTTAATGCAAACGATGATTCCATTGATGTTGATATGGCATACAGTGGTACTGTAACAAATGCAGTTGTTGAATTAACGTATGATTCAGATGGAGTTTTCGAAATGGATGGTTCAAAAGTAGCTAGTTACAGAGCAAAAAACTTAATTAGTGGCTTAACTGTGTATGCTAGATACACTGAAACTGCAACAGATTCTGATCAGTTAGGTAAGGTAAGAGAAAACTTCCAAGGAACAGTTACTGATGTTCACGTTTTTGGTGATGCAGCGGAATTATCTAAAATTGAATCTTGGGGTGATATGGATGGAACTTACAACTTTAATTCATACCAACACACATTTGGTACAACAGTTGGTGGCAGTGAAGATGTTATTTTCTCTGATTGGTATTTTAACGGTCAGTTTACTCAGTCTAAAATTACTGAGAGTGCTAGTTCTGTAGCAGGGTTTAATATAGATGCTGTATTCTCTGATTGGGCAACTATAGGAACAAATCCTAGTGCTGGCCAAGGTGCTGACGAAGGAGTATTTGGATGGACTGTTTGGTCAACTGAGCAATAATAAATTTGTTTATTTAACCATAAACTATAAACGCCTATGATTTCATAGGCGTTTTTTTTTAAATTTAACTTATGAAAAAATTACTTATTACCTCATTTTTAATAATTCCAAGCCTTTTAGCTTCCCAATATTACATCGATGGTAAAGTCATTGACGGTGAGTTTAATGATATACTTCCATTTGCAAATGTTTTGGTTAGCCAAATTGAACCTATTCAATTTAGCGATGGTCAAGAAACAGATTTTGATGGTAAATTCTTTATTGATGACCTGGCAGAGGGAAAATATGAAATCACAATTTCTTTTGTGGGATATGAGACTCTAAAGATTACAGATATTTTTATTTCCCCTACAAATCCAAACCAAACAATAGAAGTAGTTTTAAACCCCGCATCTGAATCACTAGATGAAGTAGTGGTAACTACTAGTGCAAGAAATAATTCTGAAAATGCTGTTTTAAGTATTCAAAAAAATTCAGGTGTTTTACTAGATGGACTATCATTAGAATCAATAAAAAAAGCTGGAGATAATGATATAGCGTCAGCTATTAAAAGAGTCCCTGGTATTTCTATTCAAGAAGGAAAATACGTTTATGTTAGGGGTTTAGGTGATCGATATTCTAAAACATTAATCAATGATCTTGAAGTTCCAGGTTTAGATCCAGATAAAAATACACTCCAATTAGATATTTTTCCAACTAGCTTAATTGATAATATACAGGTTGTCAAATCTGCATCTGCAAATTTAGATGCTGATTTTACAGGTGGTATCGTTAATGTAGTTCTAAAAGATTTCTCTAACTCTCCAACATATAATCTTTCATTTGGAGTACGTTATAATCCAGATATGCACTTTAATGATAATTATATCTATTCTGAAAGAAGTTCGACTGATTTCCTTGGATTTGATAGTGATTACAGAGAACTGCCGATTGCTCGTGGAACATTTATTCCATCGCCTGTTAATGAAAGTGTTGATAGAAATCTTCTCACTCAATATACTGACTCATTCAATAAAGTAATGGAACCTTTGAGTGATTCTAGTTTTATGGATTATAATTTTGGTTTATCTGCAAGTAATAGTTACATATTAGAAAATGATCATAAATGGGGTTACATAGCTAGTTTTAATTATAGAAGTGAGCAATCTTTTTTAGATGACTTTTTAAATAGCACCTATAGATTTAATGAGTCTGGGATGACAAAGAGCAGTGATAATGATGGCCTTTTTGGTTCTGAAAATGTTACTTTGAATCTTTTGACAGGTTTGACCTACAGTTCAAAATCAACAAAATATAAACTAAACTTTCTTGCTATTCAAAATGGAGAGTCTAATTCAAGAAGGGGAGGTTTTTATAAATTTACGAGTGACGAATTCGACGGTGTAGGAAACTTTTTAACATATACACAAAGAACAATTTTATCTGTTCCAATTTCGGTTAAACATAATTTTAATGAGGATGGTTCAACAAATCTTTCAATTAAAGCAAATGCAACTAAGGCAATAGTTGATGACAAAGATCTTAAAGTTACTGTATTTGAAATTATTGATAATAATAGATATAGGTTATCAAGAAATGGCTCTGGTTTTCCAAAAAGAATATGGAGAAGTTTAGAGGAGGATGTTATAACAGCAAAAATAGATTTTAGTAAGTCTGGTCAAATTAAATCTTTACCCTACAAACTTGATATAGGAGCCTCATATTTATATAAAAATAGAATATTTGAAACTGATAGATTTGTAATTGATTATAAAGGAAACAATGTTGATTTAAATGGAGTGCCAAATAATATTTTAAAAACTGAAAATATCTGGACTTTATCTAAAAATACAGGATCCTACGTAACAGGTATTCTTCAAGAAGAAAATCAATTTGACTCATACATAGATAAGTTATCTGCCTATGTTTCTGGAGAATTTAACTTAAGTGAAAAGTTGAAAACTATTGCTGGTTTAAGACTCGAAAATTATAAACTTACTTATACTGGAGAATTATTTGGAAATGTTTATGATGAAGTTCTTTTTGCAGATAGATCAGATTTTTTTCCATCATTAAACCTAATATATAGTTTAAATGACTCTAATCAACTTAGATTATCTGGATATAAAACAACAGCTAGACCGAGCTTCAAAGAAAACTCAACTGCAATTATTCTTGATCCAGTTACAAACAATAGATTTTATGGTAATCCTGATTTAAAGCCTTCTCTAATTATGAACTATGATATTAGATATGAAAAATATTCTGAGAATGGTCAGTTTTTCGCAATTAGTGGATTTTTTAAAAACTTTCAAGACCCTATCGAAATTCAACTATTTGATAGATCTGATGACAACGGATTTATAGCAAGAAATAATGATGAAGCAGATGTTTATGGCTTTGAAGTTGAATCCAGACAAAACTTATTCTTAAATGATAGAAATAAACTTAGTTACAATATCAATTTCTCAATTATTGAATCTAGATTAAAATATGGTAAAATTGAAGAAGATATTAGAAGATTTAGGTTACCTGAAGGTGAGGAATTTCAAGAATTTAGGAGACTACAAGGACAAGCACCGTATATTGTAAATGCTTCGTTAAATTATGAAAGTTTTGAGAAAAATATAGAAGCTAGCATATTTTATAATACTCAAGGTAAAACTCTAGAGATTGTTGGAAATGATACGGTTACTGATGTGTTTACATTACCGTTTAATTCATTAAATACAAGTATTGAGAAAAGATTCATTAACCAAGATGGAAAAATTAAAACATTAAGATTTAAAGTTGACAATATTCTTGGTGATAAAAGAGAATCTATGTATGAGTTTTTTAACTTTGAACCTAAGACTTTTTCTTATAGAAACTACGGAACAACTTATTCACTATCTTACAGTATAAACCTTTAATATTCTGGAAAGCATATACATATTCATAGTTGGATTAATTGTTTTACTTGCTGCTTTTGATCTTATAGTAGGAGTAAGTAATGATGCTGTTAATTTCCTAAACTCTGCTATTGGTTCAAAAGTAATTTCTTTTAAAAATATAATGATACTTGCAAGTTTAGGAGTTGCATTTGGGGCCTTATCTTCTAGTGGTATGATGGAAATTGCTAGAAAAGGCATTTTTAATCCTGAAGCATTTTTCTTTAGTGATATTATAATAATCTTCTTATCTGTTATGATAACTGATATTCTAATATTAGACTTATTCAACTCTTGGGGCCTACCAACTTCGACCACTGTATCAATTGTATTTGAATTATTAGGTGCTGCTGTTGTGATGTCACTAATTAAAATAATTAATGCAGATGCAAGCCTGATTGAAATTGAAAATTATATTAATGTTCAAAAAGCAACTGAAATAGTAATTGGTATTCTGTTATCTGTTTTTATTGCTTTTTCAATTGGCGCAATAATTCAGTGGATATCTAGAGTTATATTAACTTTTGATTTTGAATCTAAAAGCATACTCCTAAATTGTATTTTTGGATCATTATCATTTACATCAATAATTAATTTTATACTTATAAAAGGAATTAAAGGTACCCCCTACTCATCTCAAACTTTTTCAATTTTAGATGACTTAACTATTAATGAATTTATAGATTCAAATATTTTATTTTTCTGGATCATTAGCTTAATATTTTGGTTTATTTTCTCTCTATTTATCTCCAAAATTTTAAAATTAGATATCTATAAGATAATTATTGGAGTTGGAACTTTTTCACTTGCTCTTGCTTTTGCTGGAAATGATTTAGTAAACTTTATTGGAGTTCCAATTGCCGCTCTTGAATCTTTTCAATTATGGTCTGCATCTTCTTTAACTGCATCTGAGTATTCAATGATCTCTCTTTCTGAAAAGGTTAATACTAAACCTATTTATCTTTTTCTATCAGGTCTTATTATGGTTATTACCTTATGGTTTTCTTCGAAAGCTAAGAATGTTGTAAAAACAAGTTTAGATTTATCAAATCAAAATGATACTGATGAAAAGTTTAAAGCTAATCCAGTTGGAAAATCATTAGTCATGTTAGGTGTTTTTTTAAATGAACTTTTAAAAAAGTTGCTACCTAAAGGACTTCTAAACCAAATAAATCAATCTTTTACTTTAAAAGATAATTATACCGAAGCTAAGTCAGTAGATGGAATAAGACCCTCATTTGATAAATTAAGGGCTTGTCTTAATCTTGTTATTGCTGCAATTTTAATATCAATTGCTACTTCATACCAATTACCTCTTTCAACTACTTATGTTACATTCATGGTTGCAATGGGGACTTCATTATCAGATAGAGCATGGAGTTCAGATAGTGCAATTTATAGAGTCTCTGGAGTAGTGAGTGTTATAGGTGGTTGGTTCTTAACTGCATTTTCTGCTTTTCTTATTTGTGGATTGGTTGTGTTTACAATTCACCAACTCAAAATAACTGGTATTTTGATGACAATTATTTTTGTGTCAATAATAATATTCAAAAACCACAGAAAATTTAAGAAAAAAGGGGAAATTAATATTTAATCATCAACTGTTGCAATTGTAGCAGGGGAACTCCAGTTTACAACCTTAATAATATTGTTATCAACAAAATCAACTTCACGAATTGTTTCTTTATTCCAAAAGAACCATTTTCCGACTTTTTTACCTTTATCATATTGACCAGATACTGCCTTTTTTCCATCTTTATAAAAGCTAGCCCACTCGCCATGAAGCTTTTTGTTTTTTATAAAACCTTGCTGTAAAATATTTCCAGCCTCATTATAGTAAACTACCTTAAAGGTATTAGTTCCTTCTTTAATAACAATTTTTTTTTCTTGTGCACTTAAACTAGTAATGGAGAGTGCAAAAAACATCAATATAATTCTCATAATCCTTAGTTTTATAACATAAAGTTAACTATAAATTAACAAATAGCAAACTTTTACATAACATTAAATTAACATTAGGATATAAAATATTGATTATCAAATATATAATAGATTCTTATCAATTATATATGGATTGAGTATAATAAAAATTTAATTCAGAATATTAAGAACCACACATAAGACAGTCATCATCCTCATTCTCTTTAGATTGAGAGATAATTTGTTTTAGCTCTTCAGGAGTTAGTGGTTCAACAGCAACTGGTTTTTCCTTGGATTTAGTTTTAGCTGCTTTTTCTGTTCTAGTAATTTGAACTTCACCTACTTCTTTAGTCTCAGCTTCAAGTTTAATCTCTTCTATTTTTTCAGGAACAGATTCTTTTTTCTTAAGTGTAAACTTGATTGCATCAACAGCAGATTTAGTCCTTAGATAGTACATACCTGTTTTAAGACCAGATTTCCATGCATAGAAGTGCATAGATGTAAGTTTTGACATAGTAGCACCTTCCATAAATAAATTAAGTGATTGTGATTGGTCAATGAAAAACCCTCTATGTCTAGCCATATCGATTATATCCTTCATACTCATCTCCCACACAGTTTTGTATAGCTCTTTTAAATGATCTGGAATACCTTCAATATCTTGAATTGATCCATTTGCAGCCATTAGATCTTGTTTCATATCTTCACTCCAAAGTCCTAATTCAACTAGGTCATTTAGTAAATGCTTGTTAACAATAATAAATTCACCAGATAAAACTCTTCTAGTATAAATGTTTGAAGTATAAGGTTCAAAACATTCATTATTTCCAAGAATTTGAGATGTACTTGCAGTTGGCATTGGTGCCACTAAAAGAGAGTTTCTCACACCATGCTTTAAAACATCTTTTCTTAATTTTTTCCAATCCCATCTACCACTTAAGTCATCATCTTCAACTCCCCACATATTATGTTGGAATTCACCTTTTGAAATTGGAGAGCCTTTATATGATTCATAAACTCCATCTTTTTTAGCTTCCTCAACTGAAGCATTAAGTGCAGCATAATAAATGGTTTCAAAAATTTCTTGATTTAGCTCTTTTGCTTCATCAGAAGTAAATGGCATCCTTAATAGAATAAATGCATCAGCTAAACCTTGAACACCAAGACCAACTGGCCTATGTCTAAAATTAGAGTTTTCAGCTTCTTTAACAGGATAGTAATTTCTATCAATAACTTTATTTAAGTTTTTGGTAACTCTTACTGTTACATCATATAATTTTTGGTGATTAAACTTTCCATCTTCAACAAACATTGGAAGAGCAATTGATGCAAGGTTACAAACTGCTATTTCATCTTTTGAAGTGTACTCAAGTATTTCTGTACATAAGTTCGAAGATCTAATAGTCCCAAGATTCTTTTGATTTGATTTTCTGTTTGCAGAATCTTTATATAGCATATATGGAGTACCTGTCTCAATTTGAGATTCAAGAATCTTTTCCCAAAGCTCTCTAGCCTTAATTGACTTTCTTCCCTTTGACTGCTTTTCATATTTTAAATAAAGCTTATCAAACTCATCTCCGTGACAATCATATAATCCAGGACACTCGTTTGGACACATCAAAGTCCACTCTTCGTTATTTTCAACTCTTTTCATGAATAGATCAGGAATCCACATAGCATAAAATAAATCCCTTGCTCTCATTTCCTCTTTACCATGATTTTTCTTTAGGTCTAGAAAATCATAAATGTCAGAGTGCCATGGTTCAATATATATTGCAAAAGAACCTTTTCTTTTACCACCCCCCTGATCAACATATCTAGCAGTGTCATTAAAAACTCTTAGCATTGGAACAATACCATTTGATGTACCATTTGTTCCAGATATGTATGATCCTGTAGATCTTATATTATGAATTGAAAGACCAATTCCTCCAGCAGACTGAGAAATTTTAGCTGTTTGTTTTAGTGTATCATAGATTCCATCAATACTATCATCTTGCATGGCTAGTAAGAAACATGAGGACATTTGTGGTTTGGGCGTGCCTGCATTAAATAAAGTAGGAGTTGCATGAGTAAAATATTTTTTTGACATTAACTCGTAAGTATCAATTACAGCATCAATATCATCAAGATGAATACCTACCGAGACTCTCATCAACATATGTTGAGGTCTCTCAACTATATTTCCATTAATTTTTAAAAGGTATGATCTTTCAAGAGTTTTAAATCCAAAGTAATCATATCCGAAATCTCTGTTGTAAATAATTTTTGAGTCAAGTAACTCTGCATTTTTTTTAATCACTTTATAGACTTCATCTGATAATAGCGGAGCTTTTTTACCATTTATTGGATTTACGTATGCGTGAAGATCCTTCATGGTATCAGAGAAGGACTTCGTGGTATTTTTATGTAAGTTTGAGACAGAAATTCTTGCTGCAAGAGATGCATAATCTGGATGAGTAGTTGTCATAGTCGCAGCAATTTCTGCTGCTAGGTTATCTAATTCTGAAGTTGTAACACCATCATAAAGACCCTCAATTACCCTCATTGCAACTCTAACAGGATCAACTAACTCGTTAAAACCATAACAAAGCTTCTTTATCCTAGCGGTTATTTTATCAAACATTATGGGCTCTTTTCTTCCGTCCCTTTTAATTACATACATAGACATATCCCTACTATACCATTTTTAAAATTAAATTAATTAAACGATTATTTTAGAAGTCATCGTCAAGATCAAAGTTTGACTCTTCTTTTTTATCATTATTTAGAACACCTGCTTTTTGATATTCTGAAACTCTTTTCTCAAAGAAATTAGTTTTACCTTGAAGGTTAATCATATCCATAAAGTCGAATGGATTAGAAACATTAAATTCTTTTTCACATCCAAATTGATCTAAAAGTCTATCGGTAACAAATTCTAAATATTGCGTCATTAGTTTTGCATTCATACCGATTAAACTTACTGGAAGCGATTCTGTTATAAATTCTCTTTCTATATTAAGAGCATCTATTAAAATTTCTTTAATTCTTTCCTTTTGTACTTTATTAATAATATGATTATTATGAAGATGAACTGCAAAATCACAATGCACACCTTCATCTCTTGAAATTAACTCGTTAGAAAAAGTTAATCCTGGCATAAGCCCTCTCTTTTTCAACCAAAAAATTGAACAGAAAGACCCTGAGAAAAATATACCTTCTACTCCAGCAAAAGCTATAAGTCTTTCAGCAAAGGAATCAGACTCAATCCATTTTAGAGCCCAGTCAGCTTTTTTCTTTATTGCTGGAAAATTTTCTATGGCTTTAAATAAAGTATCTTTTTCCTTATCGTCTTTAACATAAGTGTCAATAAGTAAAGAATATGTTTCCGAATGAATATTCTCCATCATAATCTGAAAACCATAGAAAAATTTTGCTTCAGAGTACTGAACTTCATTTACAAAATTTTCAGCCAAGTTCTCATTTACAATTCCATCTGAGGCAGCAAAAAAAGCAAGGATGTGTTTGATAAAATATCTCTCGTCGTCATTTAATTTTGAACTCCAATCATTTAGATCTTGATGAAGATCAATCTCTTCAGCTGTCCAAAAACTGGCTTCACATTTTTTATACCATTCCCATATGTCATGGTGCTCAATTGGAAAAATTACAAATCTATCTTTGTTTTCTTGTAAAAGTGGTTCTTGCTGCATAATTAAAATTTTTGGTTTATGATAAATTCCTAACTTCAAATATTTAAAATATTAATGAAAATTGAAAGTAGATTTTCTTAACATTAACATAAAGTTTTTAACAATGAAAAAAAATGTTTTCATATAATTTTTTTTACTAAAAAAATAAAAATTTTTTATTCACTAATTTCTTAAGTTTTATAAAATATATCCCCTATTTTCTAGCTTTAAAATGAAAGAAACAAATATTTTCAAGAAAATTTTTTAACTTATGTTTGCAATCTGAAAATGAAAAATCTAGAAAAAGTTTTATTGTTTTTAACAATTTTGTTAGTAGTATTTAATTTAACACAGTTAAATATCTATAATTTATTAGATGATGATAACAAGATTGCACTTATTTGTTTTATACTTTCTTTATGTGCATTGCTATTAATTTTGATATTAATGGTTTCTAAAAAAATCAAAGACAAAAATAAATAGCTAGATCTCAATAAAATCAACCTCAACTCCAGACTTAGTAAGGAATTCAATTCCAGATTGGTCTTTATATTTTTTTGAATAAACAACCCTATTGATTCCAGATTGAAAGATAAGTTTACTGCATTCTCTACACGGAGATAATGTAATATAAAGAGTTGCTCCTTCTGTTGATTGGGTAGAACCAGACACTTTGGCTATAGCATTAGCTTCAGCATGAAGCACATACCATTTAGTATATCCCTCATCATCCTCACAAACATTTTCAAATCCAGAGGGAGTGCCATTATACCCATCTGAAATAATCATTTTATCTTTTACGATTAGTGCTCCAACTTTTCTTCTTTTGCAATACGAAAGCTTAGACCATTCTTCAGCCATTTTTAAATATGCAAGATCATATTTCAATTGTTTATTTTTCATATTACAATGAATCCTAAATATAAGTTAATCTAAAATTATTAATAGCTATTCTTTATATATTTGTAAAAAAAATATGTATCCAGAAGAAATTGTCAAACCATTTAAACTTGAACTTACTAATTCAGGTTTTTCAGAACTTATCTCACCAGAAGATGTTAAAAATGCTATAACTAAGTCTGGAACAACTCTAATTGTTGTCAACTCAGTTTGTGGATGTGCTGCAAGAAATGCAAGACCTGGAGTAATTATGTCTTTATCAAATGAGTCTATTCCTAATAATCTTTATACAGTTTTTGCAGGATTTGATATTGATGCAACTAAGGCTGCAAGAGAAGAAATGTTACCATTTCCCCCTTCATCTCCATCTATAGCTCTTTTTAAAGACGGAGAATTAGTTCATATGGTTGAAAGACATCATATAGAAGGAAGAGATGCTAATTTAATTTCTGAAAATTTAGTTCAAGCTTATAACGAATTCTGCTAGCTACTTTGGTAGAGTAATAGTAAAGTCTGTTCCCTTATTGTTTTTTGATTTATAGGAAATTTTTCCTCTGTGAGAACTTATAATATTTCTTACAATACCAAGACCAAGACCCATACCATCAGATTTTGTTGTAAACTTTGGCTCAAATATCTTTTCGCGATTGCTTTTTGAAACTCCAAGTCCATTGTCAGACACTAAAACTTTTACGTTATTTGAGTTTTCAGATATTTTAACTAATATATCAGGCTCTCTACCATAAGGTATAGCCTGTATACTATTTTTGATCAAGTTTGTCATTACTCTTATCCACTGAGCTTTATCTAACTTTATAAAAATACTATCACTTAGTGTCTCAAAAGTTATATTGTTTTGCTCAAATATTTCAACAGCTTTTTTCGTAGCTTCAACCACATCAGTTTTTTCTAGCTGAGTTTTTGGAAGAGTAGCAAAATCTGAAAATGATGTTGCAACATTACTCATTGTGTCAATCTGCTCAATTAATGTGTCACAAAAATCATTAAGTTTATTTTTTTCACCATTAGACACTATTCCACTATTTTTTTGAAAACTTTGCACAGTTAGCCTCATAGGTGTTAATGGGTTTTTAATTTCATGAGCTACCTGTTTGGCCATTTCTTGCCAAGCTTGCTCTCTCTCAGTTTTAGCTAATTTCTGGGCACTATCCTCTAAATCATCAATCATTTTATTATAGGAGTTAACAAGGCTATCAATTTCTTTAGTTGGATTTTTTAGATATATTTTTTCATTCTTTTTTAATAATCCAGCTTGACCAATTTTTAACCTTATTGTTTCAATTGACCTAGTGACAAATCTTGAAATAAAATAGGCCAATACAATTGCAACAACAAGCATTATAAAATAAATTTGGTAAAGGGTAGAAAGGAATACGTTTAATTCACTTTCAGCAAATGATACATCTTGAAAATATGGAAAAAATAAAATTGCATATTTTATTCCTTTGTCATCTTTTAAAACACTGTAAGAAGCCTGAAACTTTCCAACATCAGTAGAGTTCTCTGATGTAAATTTACCCTCTTCATTAGAAACTAACATTCTTGAAAAATCACTATCTAAAGAATAATTGTTAGATATCACATCTAGAGGAAGATAAGAGTAGAAAAGAGGGGTTCCATCAATTTTAAATATTGAATATTCAACACTATGAATTCGTGTTATTTCTTCAAAATCAGATTGATAATCTTCCCAAAGATCATAATTTTCTGAAAGATTGTATTTATTTACTATATAGTTTATCTGTCTTTTTAATTGACTTTCCTTTCTTTCTTGTCTGTATGAGTTATACTGGTCAGACTCTGTTCTATACTGATAGTATGTCGATCCAAGAACAAGCAAAGTTGCTGTAAATACCAATAGAATCATTGAGATAAATATTCTCAATCTCAATGACATTTTATTCTGGAACATAACTAATCAATTATTTACAGAGTAAATATATTAAAAGTTTTGCCACAAGGTAAGTGACTAACTATAAATAGATAGACAAGTGACAAAAATAAAAATCGTAAAATTAGATGCCTATGAAAGATTAATCAATAACAACGTGATCACCACATATATTATTAACTTCAACCTTCACATTATGTTTTGCACAGACTAATGACTCTGTCATGTTTGTACAATTTACGCATGTATTAACTGTTTGAATCATCTTTATATTTTTTATAAAATTAGTGCAAATAAACCTTAGAATGATTATAAATTACTCATTTACAGTAATTTATAATGGTTATAAATAAGATATCAATATTCTATGTGAAGTAGTTACTACACCTTTTATCAAATTCTAATAAATCATTTTTATTAAAATCAATAAATAAGTCGTTAGAACTTGAAATATTGTTGTTACTAAAGAAGTGAATTATATCACCATTTAAAGTAGCCTCGATTTTGTACTCTTTACCAATAAAAGAAATTTTTTCAACCTTCACTTTATACTTAGAATCTTTAACGATTTTTATTTTTTCAGGTCTAATGTAAAAATCCTTATTTTCAATTTGAATCTGATTGAGCTCTCCAAGGATTTTTGCGCAGTAACAATTTGCAGGGTTACAATACATCTCCTCTGGATTATCAAATTGTTGAGCTATTCCTGCCTTAAAAACTAGTAGCTTATCAGAAATGTCAAAAGTATCTTTAATATCATGAGTTACAAGAATAGTTGTTGTGTTGGTTTTTTTTAAAATCTTATAAATCTCATTCTGAATCTTGGATTTAATAGCAGAGTCTAGATTACTAAATGGCTCATCCATTAAAAGAAGATCAGGCTCTCTTACAAGGGCTCTTGCTATTGAAACTCTTTGTTGCTCTCCTCCTGATAATTCATGAGGAAATCTTTTCAAAAGATTACTTAATCCCATTAAGTCTAAATAGTAATCAATATTTGCAAAATAGGATTCATTTAAATTTATTTTAATATTATTTAAAGTATTTAAATGAGGGAATAATGGGTAATCTTGAAAAATAAAACCAATTTTTCTAAGATGAGGTTTTATAAATATATCTTTATCATTTAAAATCTTATTGTTTAGAGTTATTATTCCTGAGTTTATTTTTTCAAGACCTGCTAAACATTTAAGAAATGTTGTTTTCCCTGAACCACTTTCACCTATAAAAGAAACAAACTCACCTTTTTTAACAGAGAAATCCAATTCTTTAATAATCGGATTATCCTTATTGTAATATTTAACTAGTTTTTGAATGTTAAGATACATTAATACTCTTATTGATTATTTTCCTCAAAAATATTAATAATACCGTACCAAATAAAATTATTACTAGAGAGTATATAGATGATTTTGCAATCATCTCTTCAATTGCGTATTCATATGTTTTCACAGCTAGTGTATCAAAATTAAATGGCCTAAGTATAAGTGTAATTGGGAGCTCTTTTATTATGTCAACAAAACATAAAATAAATGCAATTAAGATAGAGGTCTTATTAATTGGTAAATGAATCTTACTAAAAATTTTGTAGTTGGTCATACCCAGGTTTCTTCCTGTTTGATCAAATGATTCAGGATGTTTCTCAAAACTGGATTTTAAAGGTGATATACCAACTGCCATGTATCTCATTACATATGCATAGATTAGTACAATTAAAGAACCAAATACGATTGAAATTCCTGAGAAGTTTGAAAAAGCTGAGATAATTAGTATTAATGATAATGCAATTACTGCTCCAGGAATTGCATACGTTAAGGACACAATCTCACTTAAAAAAAATATAGTTTTACTTCTAGATGTTTTTTTAAAAAATTGAAACAAAATTGCGATTATTATAATTATCAAAGATGAAATAAAAGCTAAAAAAAATGAATTAAATGAAAGAATAGATAACTCATTTAAATCGATTTTATTAAATGTATCAATAGCATTTTTTATTATATAAATAACAGGAATAAAGAATCCAAGTATAAAAGGAATTATACATGTAAAGTATATAAGACTCTTTGATGATTTATTTAAAGTGTAATTTCCTGAGACATCATCGTTTGACTTATAGTTATAGTTGTATTTAGAGTTTGAATATCTTTCAAGAATAAAGAAAATTGAAACAATAATTAAAAGACATACGGCAAGTATTGATGCAGTATCAACATCTTCCATTGAATACCATGACCTAAAAATTCCACTTGTGAAGGTATTAACTCCAAAATATTTTACTGCGCCATATTCATTAAGAACTTCCATAATCACTAGAAAAAGACCTGAAAAAATTGATACTCTTGAAATTGGAATTATAATTTTAAAAAAAGTTTTTAGTTGAGACATTCCAAGATTTCTTGCAACCTTTATGTAGTTTGATCCAATAAGCGAAAATGAAATTCTACAGGCTGTATATATGTATGGGTAAAGTACCAGTGCCATTAGTATAGATAAAATTTCAATTTGTAGATAGTCTTGATTAAAATAAGGGTAAATGTCAGGATAATAGTTTCTTAAAAAACTCTGCATTGGTCCGGTGTAACTCAATAAATCACTATATGTAAATGCAATAATATATGATGGTATGGCAAGAGGGAGAAATAGAACAATATCAAAAAAGTTCTTTCCTTTAAAATCTGAAGTTGAAATAAACCAAGCTGGAATTATTCCAAGTATTAGAGAAAATATAGAGGTTAGAATAACTAAGTATAGTGTATTAAATGAATAGTTAACAAGAAGATTATTCCATAAATAGATAAAATTCTCTAGGTTTAAACCCAAAACACTGTAAACTAGATATATCAATGGACATATTAGTACTAGTGATATAATTATGGTTAATGATTTAACATTCATTATTTGAAGCTTAATGTTATTTCCAACCAGCAGCGTCAAATATACGAATTGCACTTTTTCTCTCTTTACCCAACATGTTTAAATCAAGTGGATCTTTTTTAAAACTTCCCCAATTTTTAACAATTTGATTAGGGTCAATATTTGGTTTTACAGAATATTCAAATGTATTATTAACATATGTTTTTTGGGCGTCATCACTTGTAAGATATTTTATCAGCTTAAGAGCATTTGACTTATTTGGAGAATTCTTTGCTAATGCAATTCCTGACACATTTATATGAGAACCTCTATCACCCTCAGCTTGATTAGGGAAGAAAACTGATATTGCCTTTCCAGCATTAATTTCTTCTTCATTTTCTGAAGATAGAAGCAAGCCAATATAATATGAGTTAACAATTGCTATATCACCTTGACCAGCAGCAATTGCTTTAACTTGGTCTCTATCATTACCCTTTGGATCCCTTGCAAAATTTGATACGATAGCGTTAGTCCAGGATTTTGTCTGTTCTTCACCAAGATTAGCGACTAATGATGATAACAATGCTTGATTGTATGAATTAGATGAAGATCTAACTAAAATTCTTCCTTTCCATTTATTGTCTGCAAGATCTTCATATGTACTTAACTCATTTTCCTTAACTCTTTCGTTGCTATACACAATTATCCTGGATCTATATGTTACGGGAATCCAATATCCATTTTTATCTAAAAGGGTTTCCGTAATTCCTTCTGTTATTGAGTTGTCTTCATATTTTTGAAGTAAGCCCATATCAGTTGCTTGCCAGAGTTTACCTACATCAACTGTTATGAATAGATCAGCAGGGCTATTATCTCCCTCATTTTTAATCCTCTGTAATAGTTCATCAGCGTTAGCTTTAATTACATTAACTTTTATCCCTGTTTCTTTTTCAAAATTATCATATTGTAGTTGATCCACATCATAATGCCTTTGACTGTATATGTTAACAATCATTTCGTCCTGATTGTTAGAGCATCCAATAGTGATTAAAAATAAAAGTGATAATATTTTCTTCATAATAATTGTTTGAGATAACAATATTAGAAAAAATATTATTATTTAGAACAATTCTAAATAAAATATTTATATTAGTAAAAAAGTAATTTAGAACGGTTCTAAATAGTGATAAATCTTAATTTAAAGATTTATTATTTCCGTAAACCATCTAGGACCGTTCTAAATGTATTTAATTAGAATTAAACACACTGAAAATTGTGAAAAAAATATTATACACCCTAACGTTAATTTCTTCATTATTACTAAACTCACAAAGTCAAGAACAAATTCAAACAAGAATTGATTCTATAACTGCATTAGATGAAGTAATAATTAAAGCCAATACAATACTTGGAAATAAATTTGTTGCAAAGAATAGAACTGGAGCTGCATATTTTTTATCAACTGCTGAACTAGCTGAATTTAACTATACAGATATTAATAGAGCATTAAGTAAGATTGCGGGAATAAATTTTTATGAAGAAGACGGATTTGGGCTTAGACCCAACATAAGCATTAGAGGTACTTCACCTGAGAGAAGTTCAAAAATTGCAATAATGGAAGATGGTATTTTAATCTCACCAGCCCCTTACAGCGCTTCATCAGCTTATTATTTTCCATCAATAGCAAGAATGCAGGCTGTTGAAGTATTAAAAGGTAGTAGTCAGATTCAATATGGACCATATACAACTGGTGGAGCTATAAACTTTGTTTCAACTGAAATACCAGAATCTTTTATGGGAAAAATCACAACCAATTATGGAAGCTTTCACACAGGTCAAACTCATTCAACATTTGGGAATAGTTTCGATAATTTTGGATATATGGTTGAGTATCTAAATTATAATTCAGATGGATTTAAAGCATTGGGTAATGACTTAAATACTGGATTTGATATAAATGAAATAACTTCAAAGATCAGGGTAAACAGTTCAGATCAATCATTAATATCTCAGAGCTTAGAATTTAAGTTTCATTATTATGATGAAATATCAAATGAAACTTATTTAGGTCTAACAGATGACGATTTTGATATTAATCCTTCATTAAGATATCCGGGTTCAGAAAAAGATAAAATGGATGCAGAACATACACAATATTTAATTACACATCAACTAAATCTATCTGAAAGATTTAAAATTACATCTAATTTTTACCATAATGGTTTTAAAAGAAATTGGTACAAACTAGATGATATAGTTCATAATGGAGATTCACAAAAAATTTCGAAGGTATTATCAAATCCAGATAAATATTCTGGACATATGTCACTTGTTAGAGGAGAGTTGAATGAAACTGATAATTCTTTAAAAGTAAAAGCAAATAATAGAGAATATGTGTCAAAAGGAATTCAAACAAAAATTGATTACCATTGGTATGGGAAAAATGAATCATTTAATGACCTAGAAATTGGTTTTAGATTTCATTATGATGAAGAAGATAGATTTCAATGGGAAGATATATATAATGTAAATAATGGGTTCATGTCACTCAGTAAATATGGAGATAAAGGATCGCAGGGCAATAGAATAAGTTCTGCTAATTCATTTGCTTCTTATATAATGTATAAATACAAATTAAAAAGATTTACAATTACACCGGGAATAAGATATGAATCTATTGACTTAGAGAGAAATGATTACGGAAAATCAAATCCTCAAAGAAATAAAAATGAGGTTTCATATAGACAAAATAAGGTTTCAGTATTTATACCTGGATTTGGCTTAAATTACAGCTTTAACAACAATGTTTCTATGTTTGGTGGATTACATAAAGGTTATTCACCTCCAGGAAGTTCAGAGGGGCAGAAAGCTGAAGAAAGCATTAATCTTGAAATTGGAACTAGACTTTCATATAAAAAATTCAACTCAGAATTAATTTTTTATCAAAACGACTACACTAACTTATTAGGTAATGATTTAGCAGCAACAGGTGGTTTTGGGGAGCTCGATCCATTTAATGCTGGTAAAGCTTTTGTAAACGGACTTGAATTTTTATTAAGAACAAATTTATTAGAAAACAATGAAGTTTCTGTTCCTTTTTCGCTTTCCTATACTCATACAAATGCAAAATTTCTAAGTGATTTTGGAAGTACTCAAGATATCTGGGGAGAAGTTAGTGATGGTGATAGGATTCCATATATACCAAAACATCAATTAAATTCTTCAATCAGCTTTCAAGCTGATAAATACGAAATTAATTTAAGCGGAAATTACAATGGAAAATTTTCAACTATTGCAAATGGTTCAGTTGAGATACTTTCCTATTTAATTTTTGACATATCCTTTAGATATAACTTAAGTTCAAATATTACATTTAGATCAAAAATATTAAACCTTTTTGATAAAGATTATGCAGTTTCTAGAGCCCCTGCTGGATTAAGACCAGGTCATCCCTTTGGAATTTATGCTGGGTT
>CENP01060486.1_pt1 | contig 26162 bp, 29 predicted proteins | sample 361281 | NCBI WGS metagenome assembly CENP01 (sample SAMEA2591122, study PRJEB7988) | marine metagenome | biome: marine biome (ENVO:00000447); feature: deep chlorophyll maximum layer (ENVO:xxxxxxxx); material: saline water (ENVO:00002010), including plankton (ENVO:xxxxxxxx) | depth 70 m | reverse complement strand
ATAAGTGAAAAGTATATAATTTACATGAGCGCAATATTATTTATGTTTGCCCATGTTTTATTTATAAATTTTATTGCACCTTTTTTATCAATATTTGGAGGAATTATATTCGCACGGACCTATAAGAAGACTGGATCTCTTGCATTAGTTACATTTGAACATGCCTTATATGGAAATACTCTTTTTTTTATGGGACTTGGTTACTATTTTTGGGGCGGGTCAGTAAATTAGTTTATTCAACCCCAGATTTTGTTGAAGAGCTCAAACCTGCATAATCAACTATAAAATTAGAAATATAATTTAACCCCTCTTCAGTTTTTAGATTCGAGAATATAAATGGCTTTAAGCCTCTCATTTTTTTTGCATCCTTATCCATCACTCCTAAATCAGCGCCAACCATTTCTGCGAGATCTATTTTATTTATTATCAATAAATCAGACCTTATTATACCTGGACCTCCTTTTCTTGGAATTTTTTCGCCAGCCGAGACATCTATAACATAAATTGTTACGTCAGCTAGCTCAGGTGAAAAGGTAGCTGCTAAATTATCACCACCTGACTCTATTAAAATTATATCTAATTTTGAGAATTTTTTCTTAATATCGGATATTGCAACAAGATTCATGGAAGCATCCTCACGAATTGCGGTATGGGGACATCCACCAGTTTCAACACCAATTATTCTATCACCGGGAAGAACTCCAGCTTTAGTTACGAAATTTGCATCTTCCTTTGTGTATATATCATTTGTTATAACTGCAATATTGTATAAAGGATAGAGAACCTTGCATAAAGCAACAACAAGTGCTGTCTTACCAGATCCAACAGGACCGCCTATTCCGACTCTAATTGGTAAACTCATGATCTAAATAGCCTCGAATACTGGAATTCATGTTTTGCAGATGACCAATCAGAGAATAAAACAGATGAACCAAGATCACTTAGGTTCAATTTTTGGGATTTCATTGTCATTTTTTCTATATCCTTTTTAAGTTTATAAATAATTTTCTGAATTTCAGTTTGACCAATTGACATTATTCTTAGAGCTGCAGATAAGAGATTTGAAGCAAATGAATATAAATATGCGTATATTAAATTGTGTTTTTCCACTTGAAAATAACCTCCAATAATTCCAGTGATAACTGGATATGTTATTTTTGAGTCAACTCTTCTTAGATAACTATTCAGCTCATTAGAATTGTATACTTCTTGAATGATACTATAAAATGAAATTCCTTGCTGAGCACTTTCAAGAGAGATCTCTTTTGTCGGTTTCATGGCATATGCAATATCAACGATATCATCGAAATTGCTTAAATTATTTTCTACAATTGAATTATATAATGTATTTATTATTATTGAGTCATTGTAACCAGTTCCAAATATTAATAAGTCTCTTACCCATTTATGGAGTGAATTTGAGTTATTGATTAGACCATCCTCAATTGCATATTCAATACCATGAGAATAGGCATATGAGCCAATAGGGTATGATGGATTGAACCAAGTAAGCAATTCGTGTATGTCGACTTTATTAATTGTTTTATTTTGATGTTTCATTTTTCTAATGCCCCCTAAACGCACCTTGTTCCGGGTCAAAAGTATCTTTATCCAAAATAACCTTTGCATCAAGAGCTTGTAACATATCAAAAAGAACATTGTTTTGTTCAATTCTAAGATTCTTCTCATCTATTATTTGTAATGGACAGTGACGGTTACCAATATGCCATGCTATCTTAGATAGATGAATACTATCTTTGCAAGTGATATTCATTATTTTTTCTTTTGCTGCTATTATTTTTATTAAATTATTATCTTCAAGCTTTAAAGCATCAAGATTTTGAAGATATATAACTTGATCAAAATCTACATAAACATATGATCCATCATCCAATACTAATTTTTTATGCCTCAAAGACCTCTCGGCTGCTGGAAGTGTAAGTGTATATTTTTCACCAAAATTTAACCAATCGTGGTTTTTATAAATTGAAATCACTTTCATAACATTCCCTAATATAAAAAATATCTTTGCGCCATAGGTAATATAGTTGCCGCTTGGCATGTAAGTAGATTACCGTCCGCTCTAACTTCGTATGTTTCTGGATGGACTTCAATATTTGGCAGATAGTTATTATGAATCATGTCGTGTTTGGATATATTTCTTGTTCCATTTACCGGCTTTATAATTTTATTAAAGTGGGTACCGGTGCTGTCATTTTTTTCAAAATATGCTGTTGATACAAAATTCATACATGTATTTTTTTTTGCCAAACCAAAATTACCAAACATTGGCCTATAATGGACAGGTTGGGGAGTGGGAATTGATGCGTTGGGATCGCCCATAAGAGATCCAATTATTTGCCCCCCTTTTATAATTTTATCTGGTTTTACTCCAAAAAATTTTGGATCCCATATAACAAGGTCTGCCATCTTATTTACTTCAATTGAACCCACATAAGTAGATATACCATGAGCAATGGCAGGATTTATGGTATATTTAGCAATATATCTTTTACAACGATAATTATCATTACCATTTCTATCTTCAGGCAAAGATCCTCTCTGTGTTTTCATTTTCGATGCAGTTTGCCAAGTACGAATAATTACCTCACCAACTCTTCCCATCGCCTGACTATCTGAGGCAATCATTGAAAAAGCACCTAAATCTTGCAATATATCCTCGGCTGCTATTGTTTCAGGTCTAATTCGACTTTCCGCAAAAGCAAGATCTTCTGAAATTCGTGGATCAAGATGGTGACAAACCATGAGCATATCTAAATGTTCGTCAATTGTATTAATGGTATAAGGGCGTGTTGGGTTTGTAGATGAAGGCAAAACATTTTTTTCACCCGCAAGTTTGATTATGTCTGGAGCATGCCCACCACCTGCACCCTCCGTATGAAAGGCATGTATTGTTCTCTCTTTGAATGCTTCTATAGTATTTTCAACAAAACCGGACTCATTCAATGTATCTGTATGTATCGCAACCTGAACATCATATTTATCAGCAATGGATAGACAGGTATCTATCGCAGATGGTGTTGTGCCCCAATCCTCATGAAGTTTAAGGCCACACACTCCCGCTTCGACTTGTTCTATAAGTGGACTTTTCTTTGTAGAATTTCCCTTTCCAAAGTAGCCAAGATTAACAGGAAATTCAGAAGATGACTCTAGCATTTTTTTGATATGCCATGGTCCAGGCGTGCATGTGGTTGCGTTTGTTCCCTCCGAAGGACCAGTCCCCCCACCTAGCATGGTAGTTATACCGGAATAAAGAGCTTCTTCGATTTGCTGAGGGCTTATAAAATGTATATGAGCATCAATCCCACCAGCAGTTACAATTTTTCCTTCTCCAGCAATAATATCAGTTCCTGGACCAATAATAATATCTACATCAGATTGTATATCTGGATTACCAGCCTTACCAATCTTATAAATTGACCCATCAACAATACCGATATCTGCTTTTACAACTCCCCAATAATCTAGAATAACTGCGTTTGTAATTACTGTATCTACGGCACCTTCTGCGTTTGTAACTTGACTTTGCCCCATCCCATCTCTGATTACTTTTCCTCCACCGAATTTTACCTCTTCTCCATAAGAGGTATGATCATTCTCAATCTCAATAAATAATTCAGTATCTGCAAGCCTAATCTTGTCACCGACAGTTGGACCGTACATGGACACATATGATCTTCTATTAATTTTTTTCATAATTTATTCTTTCTCTAATTGACCGTTAATTTTCCCATTGAAACCATAGACTTTTCTTTTCCCTGAATATTTAATTAGGTCAACCTCTCTTGTTTGTCCTGGTTCAAATCGGACAGCCGTGCCAGATGGTATATCTAATCTCATACCTAATGAAGACTCGCGGTCAAATTCTAAATATTTATTTGCTTCGAAAAAATGATAGTGCGACCCCACTTGTATTGGCCGATCTCCTATATTCTTGATTAGTAATTTTAGACTGATTTGATTTTTATTTATTTCAATATCTTCATCTTTTAGTATAAATTCACCCGGTTTCATAATTAGTCTCCTTTTATTGGATTATGAATTGTTACTAGTTTTGTACCATCCGGAAATGTAGCTTCAACCTGAACATCATCTATCATACTCTCTACGCCATCTATAACTTGTGATTCTTTTATAATCTCGGCACCACTAGACATCAATTCACTAACAGACCTTCCATCTCTTGCACCTTCCAAAACAAAATCAGAAATTATTGCTACCACTTCAGGATAATTTAGTTTTACACCACGATCTAATCTTCTCCTTGCGACATCTGCAGCAACGGAGATCATTAATTTATCTTTTTCTCTTGGAGTTAACTTCATTTCTTCACCTAATTATTATTTCAAATCCACCATAATTTTGGCATTTTATTCGGTAATCCTCTCTTATATGATCGAAGTTCCTGCCATATTTTTGCAAATGTTTTACGCATTACCAATGGTTCGTGAAAAATTCCCCTGAATATTATTACTTCATTGACCACTGTATAGCTGATAAATTCTCCCTCCGTAAAAAAAGATAATCTACCCTCAATATATTCAATATACTTTTTAGGGTTATTAACTGATAGCATTATTGTAAAGAAACAATTGCAATTATTTAATCGAGACTTTGAATTCTTTGCATTTTTTATCTCATCTAGTAAAATTATATCAACCCATTTTAAATTAGAGTCTTTATATAGATAGATTTTATCTTGCAAGAATAAATCCTTTACCTGCTCTTGACTCGCAACCCTTCCAAGAACAATCATTTCACCAATCAATGCTTCTGCTTTTTTTTTTAAAAAAACTTTAATTGTTCTTGATAACTTAGCATTGTTAAAAATAATTGTCTCTTGTGGCAGCCACTCAAACCATGAATTATGGTCGACGTATATTTCTGTTAAGATCTCAGATTTCGCATTATTATAACTAGAATAAACTTTTTCAGCAGATTGATTAAATAAACGTGCCGAGGTATCTTTTTCTACCACTGTCTTTATTTTGTGTATATCACCCGATACGACTCCACCAGATATATTTACAATTGTCGCAGTAGGAATATCTCCAATACCATCGTCATTGGGATAAGCACGAAGCGGATGCATTGCTCTCATATGAGATATTTGCGATTGCTTAAAGGCTATATCCAACATACCTACGGCTCTTTCAAGCTTACTTTCTCTATAATGTAAGATACTTATATACCTCTTCTTTTTTCATTTGATTACCATTTCCAGTTAATGCAACTCGGCCACGATTAATAATATAGTAGGAGCTTGCAAGATCCTTTGCAAAATCAAAATTATGTTCAACTAAAATTACACCAATTCCATCATTCTGAACTAAATGCTTAATAACTTTTCCAATATGTTTTATTATTGATGGTTGTATTCCTTCCGTTGGCTCATCAAGTAATAATAATTTCGGTCTCGTGACTAGTGCTCTTGCAATTGCAAGTTGTTGTTGCTGACCTCCGGATAAATCTCCACCCCTTCTATTCTTCATCTCATTCAATACTGGAAATAAATCATATATTTCATCTTTAATTACTCTCTGATTTCGTGACAAAGCTGCAAAACCAGTTTTCATATTTTCCTCCACAGTTAAAAGTGGAAATATCTCTCTCCCTTGAGGCACATAGGCAATTCCCATTCTTGCCCGATATGAAGTGGATAAATTTGAGATCTCATTATTATCAAATGCAATTGTTCCAGAGTTATTGCTTTCAATTCCCATTATTGTTTTTAATAATGTAGACTTACCAACACCATTTCTTCCAAGTATACAAGTTACCGAACCACTATTTGCACTCATGGATAAATCGAATAAAATTTTACTACTACCATATGAAAAATCTATATTATTAATTTCCAACATATTACCTACCTAAATACACATCAATGACATCTTGATTTTTTTTCAAATCAGACATTGTTCCTTCAGCTAAAACTGATCCTTCATTTAGAACGGTAACTGGACAATCAAGTGATTGAACGAAATCGATATCATGTTCGATTACAATTATTGTCTTTTCTTGGGAAATTCTTCTTAGGAGTTCAGATGTCCTGATACGCTCCTCATCTGTCATTCCAGCTACAGGTTCATCTAACATTAATAATTCTGCTTCTTGCGCCAAAAGCATACCAATTTCTAACCATTGTTTCTGACCATGTGAAAGAGAGCCTGCCTTTTTTTTAATAAAGTCCTCTAATCCAATTTGTTGAACAACATCATCAATAAACTTATTATCTAGATTTTTTTGGCTAAAAAATATTGAGTTAAAAATATTCTTTTTTCTAAATGCTGCAAGTCTCAGATTTTCTAGGACATCTTGGTCTGGAAAGATTGAAGGTTTTTGAAATTTCCTTGCTATTCCTAACTTCACAATTGAAGACTCATCGTATTTAAGTAAATTAATATTATCTTTGTAGAATAGGCGTCCAGAAGTTGGTTTTGTACGACCAGTTATAATATCCATAAAAGTTGTCTTTCCTGCCCCATTAGGACCTACAATCGCCTGCATAGATTTGTAAAAGACAAGATGAGTTAGTTTATTTAATGCCTTAAAACCGTCAAAATCAACAGTAATGTCATCTATGTATAGTAGTTGTTTCTTAATCATGTTTTCAGACATTACTTAGTACTCCTTTTTTATTTTTCAGATTTATTAAATCATAAAATAATCCAACAACACCCCTTGGAAGAAATATCGTTACAAAAACAAATAGTGCCCCCAGGAAAAATAGCCAATATTCTGGAAAATATACAGTAAAATATGATTTAGAAAGATTTACTAGAATCCCACCAATAACCGCTCCATAGAGTGTCCCACGTCCTCCAAGGGCAACCCAGACAACAATTTCAATAGATTTTATTGGAGAGAATTCCCCTGGATTTATTATTCCTACTTGAGGAACATATAAGGCTCCAGCAACACCAGCCAAGACACCTGATATTACAAAAACAAATAATTTAAAATTCTCTACTTTATACCCTAAAAAACGAACTCTGTCCTCTTGATCCCTGATCGCAGTTGTAACTTGACCTGCATGAGAATTTATAAGTTTCTTCGATAAATAATAACCAATTCCAAGAGCTACGACTGATAATAGAAAAAAAACTAATTTCGTGTTGGTTTCTTGAAGTGAAAAACCTAATATATCTTTAAAATCAGTAAGTCCATTATTCCCACCAAAGCCAAGATTATTTTGAAAGAAAGCTAACATAAAAGCAAATACCATTGCTTGAGTAATAATAGAAAAATATACTCCTGTTACACGCGATCTAAATGCAAACCAACCAAAAATAAATGCCAATAGCCCTGGTATAATAATGATCATTAATGACGTATAAATTATACTATCAAAACCATACCAAGCAATTGGTAATTCAGTCCAATTTAAAAAAACCATAAAATCAGGCAAAACTGGATCTCCATATACCCCTCGGGGTCCAATTTCTCTCATTAAATGCATTCCCATGCAATAACCACCAAGTGCAAAAAAAGCTCCATGTCCAAGACTTAAAATGCCGCAGTATCCCCAAATTAAATCTAGAGAAAGAGCTAATAGACCATATGTTAAATATTTACCAAATAACGCAATATGATAATCTGACAAATGTAAAATACTGTCTTGAGGTGTGAATAAATTTAATATTGGAACAAGAGCCCCAAATAATACTAGTAAGTATAAAAAAGGTCTTACATCACTTCCACTTAAGAGTAAGAATGTTTTAAATTTACCAATCATTGGTTTGACTCCGCAGCTCTACCCTTTAGAGCAAACATTCCTTTTGGCTTCAATTGAATAAAAAGAATTACGAATATCAATACAAGTATTTTTGCAAGAACTGCTCCAGCATATGGTTCAAGAAATTTATTTGAAATGCCTAATATAAAGGCACCAGATAATGTTCCAAGAAGATTCCCAACACCCCCAAAAACAACAACCATGAATGAATCAATAATATAACTTTGTCCTAAGTTAGGACCGACATTTGTAATTTGTGAGAGTGCAACACCAGCAATACCGGCAATACCTGAACCTAATCCAAAAGTTAATGAGTCAATCCAGCCAGTTTTAATTCCCATAGCTTTTGCCATAGATCTATTTTGCATAACAGCTCTAACCTCTGTTCCAAAATGAGTTTTTCTGAGTATTATTCTTAATGTAAAAAAAACAATTAAACTAAATAGTAATATATATATTCTTCCATAAGACAGGTTTAATGCAGAGTGCACTTGTAACATCCCCCCCATCCACTCGGGATTTGAAACTGGCATATTTATTGGTGAAAATATTGTACGAACTAATTGTTGTAAAAATAGTGAAATTCCAAAAGTCGCAAGTAATGTTTCAAGTGGTCTGCCATATAGGTATCTAATTACCCCTCTTTCTAAAATCATTCCCACAGAAGCTGCAACGATGAACGCGAACGGAATTGCTATAAATAATGAATATTCAATAAGATTTGGTAAAAATAGCTGAACAACATAAGTGGAATAAGCTCCAATCATAATCATTTCACCATGCGCCATATTTATTACTCCCATAACTCCAAATGTTATGGCCAAGCCAACTGCTGCTAAGAATAATATTGAACCAAGGCTCAGTCCAAAAAATAGGTTCTCAATAAGTTTGAAAATCTTCAGGTTACTTTTTATTTTTGCCACGATTTCTCCTGATCGTGCCTTTAAACTGGATATATTACTATTGGACTCAATCGATTCTAACTTTTCAATATACTGATTTAAAACCGATTGGATAGCCGGATCTGTTCTTATATTTTCTTCAAAATAATTTAAACTAATTGATTGCTCTTCAATATCTTCAGATAGCAACCCCAACCGTGCCTCTGTTAGTTTTAGCTTTTCAAGAACGGTTTCATTCTTCTCAGTTAAGATAGACTCTCTAACTGGTATAATCAAATCGTAGGTATCACTTTTAAATATTGTGTTTGCTGCTTCCAACCTAATACTTACATCAGGCATACTTAATGACAATTGGGCTATAACATTTTTAATATATTTACGAAGATTATTATTTAGACTTACTCTTTTAATCTCCCTTTTACCAAATATTGCAATTTTTTCTCCTGTATATACATCGAATGCATCATATTTATCATCAACTTTTTCAGTAAATACAACCTGTTTTGTTTTCTTCACATAATACAAAGATCCATTACTCATTGACTCTAATATTGATAAACTAACCGGATCATCAATTGATCCTAGCTGGTTAATTAAAACTTCTTTTTGTGCAAATTTGGCTTTTGGAAGGGAATTCAATATATCGTCTAGACTCTGAGTGTAGGAGTTAGATACTCCCACACTACAAAGTATAAAAATGGTAACAAAGAATTTAAGTAAGCTTAGCATAATTTGCTACCTTATATCTGGTCTTAATTAATAATTTTGACCAGAACATTCACCAGTTTCTATGTTATAATTTCCACAGCTTACTGGAGATGTCCAATCAGCAACAATTTTTGCTGATTCAGGTAAGTAATCTGTCCAAGCATCACCGATAACACCAGCCGGTGTTTGATAAACAATCTCAAACTGACCATCATCAAGAATTTCCCCTATTAAAACAGGTTTTGTTAAGTGATGATTTGTATTCATAACAGCTGTACCACCTGTTAGATTTGGTGTTGTAAGTCCATAAATTGATGGTCTAACTTCGTCCACTTCAGTAGTTCCAGCAATCTCAACCGCTTTCGCCCACATATTAAAACCAATAACAGTAGCTTCCATAGGATCATTGAATGTACGATCTGGATTACCAGTGAAATCGTGCCAAGCATCGATCATGTCATCATTAACATCTGCTTCCGCGCTCATGAAATAGTTCCAGGCTGCTAGATGACCAACAAGAGGACCTGTATCTAAACCCGCAAGCTCTTCTTCACCAACTGAGAATGCAACAACAGGAATTTCAGTAGCATCAATACCAACATTTCCAAGTTCTTTATAGAATGGTACATTTGCATCACCATTTATTGTTGAAATAACACCGGTTTTTTTACCAGCTGTACCGAATTCTTTTATATCAGCAACAATTGTTTGCCAGTCAGAATGACCAAATGGTGTATAGTTAATCATTATATCATCAGCGTCTACTCCACTAGCAAGGAGATATTCTTCTAGAATTTTATTGGTTGTTCTAGGATATACATAATCAGTACCAGCTAGAACCCATCTTTCAACACCGAGCTCATCCATAAAATATTCTACAGCGGGAATTGCCTGCTGATTTGGTGCAGCACCCGTATAGAAGACATTCTTTGAAGACTCTTCACCTTCATATTGCACAGGGTAGAAAAGCAAACCATTTAGCTCTTCAATAACTGGTAATACTGATTTTCTAGAAACTGAGGTCCAACATCCGAATATTACATCTACATCGTGAACTTCTATCAATTCTCTTGTCTTTTCAGCAAATAATGGCCAATCAGAAGCAGGATCAACAACCACTGCTTCAAGTTCCATTCCAAGAAGTCCACCAGCTGCATTTTGTTCTTCTATCATCATTAAGACTGTATCTTTTAGTGTTGTTTCACTAATAGCCATTGTTCCTGATAAAGAATGTAAAATACCAACCTTAATCTTTTCGGCTTTAGCTTCTGATATGCTAAAACTTAAAAATATTGTTAGGATTAATGTACATAATTTTTTCATTTTTTTATTTTTCCTTTCTTATTTTGTACTTACTATTCTTTGTTGCAAAAAGTGTGCCAAAATAAAAAATAATAATAATAATAATAAAATTTATTATGATTGTACTACTTGGAAATATCTACAAACGTTAGCTAGTAACGTTTATATTGTTTACTTTATAACGTGAGTATAAAAGCTCAAATTTACATCTAAAGAATTTATGAGAACTTTTATTAAAAAAAACCTGCATATAATTTATACAAAAAAAATTAAATAGGATAAATATTATGCATAAATTTATTTTTATGAACCTAATTTTACTATTAATTTGTATAAAATAGCGTAATGATACCAATAACAAATAAGGGAATTTGTAATCCAAAATTTGTCAGTATTGCTTTATCTTTCATTTTGAATCCAGAATAGGTCCAACCTAATACGCCAAGACCGTGAAAGAGTAAATTTATTGGATAGATATTTAGGTTGGTTAGTAATATTCCAGTAAGTACTAGCCCTGTACTAATCCATTTGACAATCTTAACATTTAGAAACATTTAGCCAACACCTTTCAATATAAAAAAATTTCCTAATATTCCTAAAATCACTAAATCATCAATATCACCTCCGAAAGAACGAATAAGCGAGGTATCAATCTTAAATATTGAAAATAGTAAATAGTTTTCTCTTTCTATTAGGTCACTGTTATTCTGAAGAATGTAGAAGGTTAGACCGGAAAATATTGACGCGGTTTGATTATCCTCCCCCATATTTAATGTATAATTTCTGACTTTATCTGATAAATATGTATCAAAATCTTTTTGTTTTGGTGTAGTCAGAACAAGAAAAAAAATTATAAAAGTTAAAATGGATAAAATAATATATTTTCTTTTATTTTGCATTTCTACTGTTCTTATTTCTGAAAGTCTTTGATTATCCTGTTACCACTATCTGATAGGAGCTGAAGATCTTTTTTCAAATCATCTTGTAATAATTGTCCGTGTTGTTTGAGTATTTTTCCATTCACCATAACTGTATCAATATCATTTGAATTAGAATGGAATAATATTGATGATTTTGGATCATGCATTGGCATGAAGTTTATTTTATTTGTTTTGAACATAACTAAGTCAGCTTTTTTTCCCGGAGTAATCGATCCTACTTTATCATCTATACCAAGCATTTTTGCAGCATCTATTGTTGCCCACTGAAATGCCTCTCTTGTTTTTACTTGCATAATTGATGGTGGCTCATTATTTATTTGATAATTTTCGAGTGTATACTCGTGCCTTACTGCTTGCAATGCAAATCTGATTACGTTTAACATATCACCCGACATTGCACTTTCAATGTCGGAACCAAAGGCAAAATTACCATTTCGCTCAATGAGTCTTTTTGTTAGAGGGTTTCCGAATCCCATTTGCAATTCTTCTTCTGGTGTTATTGAAAAAGTTACGTCTGCATCTATCAATAAATCCAACATTTCATTTGATATATTATTGGCGTGCACAATATTTGTTTTTTTATTAAGAAGATTTAAATCTCTGAGAACATCAAATCCATTTGGTGTTAAAAACTTTCCACCGATATGCATACTAATTATTAAGTCCAGATCTTTAGCTAATTGAAAATCTTTTATGCAAACATCCAAAGTTGATTGCTGAGGACCAAGAACAGCCATTCCTAAATTTAGCAGATTATCATCTGAAGAAAAAATACCATCCTTAAGACGAGCAATTTCATCGCGGGGCATCGGTATTTCACTATAATGTGGGGCACCTATCTTTGGCTCATGCTTTGGCGAGCCATGCAAAAATATAGCTCGAATATTTGAGTCATATAGCCCTCTTATTGCTTCGTCAGTATGATCCGGGGTTGGATTATTATGACACCAATCTACAATCGTAGTAGATCCTGTATTTATTTGATATAATGCTCCGATATAATTAGCAATATACATATCATCTGGCTTATAAAAAGATGCCAAACCCTTATGGATTGAATCCAAATAATCAGTTAGTGTCCAATCAGCTGCAATACCTCTTAAACCCGTTTGCCATGTATGTATATGTGTGTTTATAAATCCGGGTACAATCAAGTAATCACTGGCATCTATTAGGAGTGCATCATCTGTATTGATATTGTTACTTAATTCTACAATCTTATCATGATGTATTAATATATCAGCATTTTCAAAGTCTCCTAAATTTGGATCCATTGAGATAATTCTGGCATTCTTTATTAAAATTTTATTCATAATACATCTTTTATTAATTAGTTAACCAGTTAGTATATTTGTTATATTATAAACATTTTTGTACTATAAATATATATTTTTGATGAAAGTTGTTTAAATAGATAGATGAGTAAACTTCCAATAACCTGTACAATTATTGCATTTAATGAAGCAGACAGAATTATTAATACAATTCAATCTGTTAAACCATTTGTTGACGAAATAATAGTTATCGATTCTGGCTCAACAGATGGCACACAGAAAATTTGCTCTGATATGGGTTGTTTTGTTAGATTTAATGAATGGAACGGATATGGTCCTCAGAAGCGATTTGGAGAAGATGTTGCTAGAAATGATTGGATACTTAATTTAGATGCTGATGAATACTTGTCAAATGAGTTGATGGACGAAATAATTAATTTATTTAATAAAAATTTAGATAAAAACTTTTATGAGGTAAGGGTATATCCTATTTATCCAAATTGGAGTAAACCCAGGCTGTTTTCTGCCTACCATCGATGTGTAAGACTATACAATAAGAAAATTGGCAGATTTTCTGATTCACCCGTGCATGACTCAGTTATAACTAATGACCATGAGATTGGTAAATTAACTAGACCCGTTTTGCATAATACAATTAGAGATTTTAATCACCTTATACGAAAACAAGATAGCTATATAAAATTACAAGTTGAGACACTTCAAAAAAAGAAAAACATTATCTTACTAATGAGGTGCTTATTTGAATTTCCCATAACTTTTATTAAATATTACATAATCAGAAGGCATTTCACAGGTGGGCTATCCGGTATAAAATTTAGTTTGATTATCAGCTACATGAGATTGAAGCGTATTATATTATTTATTAAGAAAAAATAAGAAAATTGATGAAAGTCTTTTTAGGAATTTTTTTTGATAAGATAGGAAATAACTCAATTGCCCCAGAGGTATAGCAACAAATAATATCACAAATTGATATAATATAAATAGAGTTAGAATTCGAATTGATAATAAGAAATTGCTATTTGATATGTGTAACTTCAGAAAATTTGTAACAATATCTGATAAATACAAGGAAATTATGCCACTCAATGAAAAAACAAAAAATATAGCGGCTAACTTGTATATGTTTTCAACATGAAAAATTTTTAAGAGTTGACTGATCATTAAATTAAATTCAATTTAAATATTATGACGAAGACTTCATGGTTTATAATTATTTTACTGATCATACTTATATTTAGTTCATATGTAAGTCGTAATTATAATTTTCCAACGCAAGATCACTTAAAATGTCAGGAAAATTTATTTACGTATATAGTATTTAATAAATGCACTTACAGGATGAATGACTATGAAGACTCCTCTGGGCCCGCATAGGTACCTGCAGTATCTGGCCATAGTGATTTAACAATCTTAAAATGAGATATATCCACTGTTGCATCCATATGCAGAAAAATACTAGCATCTCGCATAAGCTTTTCAATTCCTGCATCAAGCATAGCCCCCATACCTCCATGAAGTTCCATTGCATTCTGACATACTTTAAGAATTTCCTCTGAGGCAAATACTTTTGCCATCCAGCACAATGCATCAGCATCACTGGTCTTCATATCGCAAGCGTAGGCAGCTTGTAACACTAAGCTTCTAACAGCTGATACCTTTGTTGCCATATCTGCCAGTCTTGAGGCAACGATTTGGTGTTTAATAAGAAGTCTGCCCCCTCTGCTATAGTTTTGAACAAATTGCGCAGTTTTTTCGAGAGCAGATTGCCCAACCCCTAAATTTTTGGCAGACTGTATGATTTTTCCCGGTCTGAAATAAACACCTGCCTTGCTAAGAGCCGTGCCTTCACATAAAAGATTCTCATCAGGAACAAAGCAATCAATAAATTCGAGTTCACCATTATTCATATATCTACAACCAACTGTCTCATTGCATCTGGTTATTTTAAAACCTTCTGCTCCTCTTGGTAATATAAAGGATGATGTACCTTCCAGCATTCCAGTACCTGGTTTAGTATTTGCATATACAATATATAAACCCGCATCATATCCATTACTGATGTAGTGTTTTCTTCCATTAATCACCCATCCACCATCTACTTTTTTTGCTTTTGTATCCATTGCAGCTGAAGGTGCGTTATAGCCAAGCCATCTATCAGAAGCTCCCTTTGGTTCGGTTAGTGCATGAGCAAATAAGAAATTCGGATCTTCAATTAATTTTCCAAACCAGCGCTCTTGATGTTCTTCTGATGCTAATTCTCTTAAAAGTACAGATACTTTCCAATTTTGTACAAGTTTATCAGCAAGGCCAGAGTCCCCTCTTGCTATTTCCTCTGATATAACTGCAAACGTTCTAACCTCATTTTCAGATTCAAGTGATATTCCACCAAATCTCTCAGGAACACCAAGAGTTCTTATTCCTATTGCCTCAGACTCAATAAGAATATTATCAGGTAATCGACCTTCAGGCGTTAAATCCCATTCTTTTTGCCAGTTTTGTGATATAAATGGTTGTATTACATCGTCAACAAAGCGCCGACAAACATCCCTCATCATTATTTGATCGTTGGTTAAACTTTTATCAAATATTGTCATGTAATTATCCCTATTAACATGATATTTATTTTAAGCCGAGATATCAAATCTATCATTATTCATAACAACATTCCAAGCTGAGATGAAATCATTTACAAATTTATCTTCATTGTCTTGAGATGCATATACTTCAATAATGGCACGAAGTTGTGAATTAGAGCCAAAAGATAAATCTACACTAGACGCTGACCGTACTCTTTTTCCGGATGATTTTTCAACTCCGATATAATTAAAATCAGTATCCTTTTGCCATTTTATATTCATATCTAGCAAATTTGCACAAAATTGGTTTGATAGCTCATTGATATTTTCACCAAAGACACCATTGTTTTTATCACTGATACCTAATGATCTAAAACCACTTATGAGCACTGTCATTTCAGGGGCAGTCAAACCTAAAAGTTGTGACTTATCTAATAAAATTTCTTCTGGTTTGATGTCAACATCTTCTCTGGCATAATTTCTGAATCCATCTGCAATTGGCTCTAAATAATGAAAAGATTGAACATCTGTGTGTTCTTGAGAGGCATCTCCTCTACCAGGTGTAAAAGGAACCTCTTTACCAGATGCAACTTCCACTCCAACATTGCCAGCAAGGACTATGATATCAGCAAGTGATGCACTAACATTGTTTGCTATATTTTGTAATACAGGTAAAACTCTAGCCAATTGATCTGGTTTATTAGATTTCCAAGATTTTTGAGGTTCAAGAGCGATTCTAGCTCCATTTGCTCCACCTCTTAAATCTGAACCCCTGAATGAAAATGCACTACACCATGCTGTTTCAATCATCTCTTGTATTGATAAACCGCATTCTTTTAATAGTTTTTTCGCTAAATTTACATCAAAATCACTGCCTTTTGGAATTGGATCTTGCCAAATTAAATCTTCTTCTGGAACTTCAGGTCCCATATATCTTGATTTTGGCCCCATATCTCTGTGGAGTAATTTAAACCACGCTCTTGCAAATTCATCAGCAAGTTTATCTGGATTTTTATGAAAGTCTTTGGATATTTCATTATAGATAGGGTCTTTTAATAGCGCAATATCAGCAGTTGTCATCATTGTTGATACTTTTTTTGATGGATCATGAGCGTCTGGTGCCATATCCTCTGCAGATGGATTTATTGGATGCCATTGATTTGCACCTGCAGGACTTTTTCCTAATTCCCACTCATATTTAAATAAAAGATCAAAATATCCATTATCCCATTTAATTGGGTTTGCAGTCCAAGCTCCTTCAATTCCACTCGTGATTGAGTCCTCGCCAACACCGGATCCGAGATTATTTATCCAGCCAAATCCAAGATTTTCCATAGGTGCTCCTTCGGGTTCGCTTCCCACATTTGCAGTATCACCTGCGCCGTGCGCCTTTCCAAAAGTATGACCACCTGCAACCAGAGCAACCGTCTCTCTATCGTTCATAGCCATACGACCAAAAGTTTCACGTATATCACGTGCACTAGCTAATGGATCAGGATTACCATCAGGCCCTTCGGGATTTACATATATGAGACCCATTTGAACAGCACCAAGAGGATTGTCTAATAGCCTATCTCCAGTATATCTCTTATTTCCAAGCCATTCAGCCTCAATACCCCAATTTATATCTTCTTCAGGAGACCAGATATCAGGTCTGCCCCCACTGAAACCAAATGTCTTACCGCCCATTGATTCTATACCAACGTTTCCAGCAAGAATTAATAAGTCAGCCCAACTAATCTTATTTCCATACTTTTGCTTAATTGGCCATAAAAGTCTTCTCGCTTTATCAAGATTTCCATTATCTGGCCAGCTATTTAATGGAGCAAACCTCTGGGCTCCAGTTCCGCCACCGCCTCGACCATCTCCGACTCGATAAGTTCCCGCAGCATGCCAAGTCATTCTGATAAAGAAAGGTCCATAATGCCCATAATCTGCTGGCCACCAGTCTTGTGAGTCAGTCATTAAGTCATTTAAATCTTTCTTTAATGCTACATAATCAAGTTTCTTAAATTCTTTTCGATAATCAAAATCAGGATCCATAGGATTAGATCTTTTATCGTGCTGGTGTAATATTCCAAGATTTAATTGATTTGGCCACCAATCTTTATTTGTACTTCCACTATTCTTAGAATTATTACTAACTATTGATCCGTGAATAATGGGACATTTTTGATCATCAAACATAACTAAACTCCTGGTAAATATATCTATATATAAAAATTAAAAATTCTAATTAACAAAGTCAAGCTTTTTGGTTTAGAATAATTAAAAATTAAGTATAATATTATTATTAATAAAATGAATGATTTTAATTTAAAAATGGGTCCACACGATGTTGGTGGTGAAGATTCTATTTCAATAGACATAAATGATCATGAAATGACTCATTTTGAGAAGTTTGCAAATGCCCTCAGAATTGTGGTTTCCTCAAAAAGAATAATTACCTTAGATGAGTTAAGATACCATACTGAGAAACTTGGTAATGATTATTTCAAAATTGACTATTTTGAGAGGAATTGTCTATCTCTCCACAAAATTTGCTTAGAAAAAAATATTTATGATTTGGAATTATTTAACCATGTAAAGAATAAAAAAAAATCGGATTTCCAAATTCCAATAATAGATTTACCAGATACCTCGGAAATTCATCATCTGCATGACGGTAAAGAACACACACATGAACAAGACGATTTTCAAGAAAATGAAACAGGTGAAGGTCCACCGGACTATTATTTTGATACACTAGCTATAGCAGAAATTATGATAAATTTAGGTTTAATTTCAAATGACGATATTACACTTAAAATTGAGCAATTTGACAATGTTTTTCCAAATAGAGGTAAGGCAGTAGTAGCAAAAGCTTGGTATGATAATGCATTTAGAGATTTTTTAATAAAAGACGCTAAAAATGCAATAAAAGAAATAGGCATAGAATTAGAAACTTTTGCCGATATTATTTGTATGCCTCAGAATAATCAAACTCATCATCTAGTTGTTTGTACCCTATGCTCGTGTTATCCCAGAACACTACTTGGTATGCCTCCCTCTTGGTATAAGTCAAGAAGCTATAGATCTCGTGTAGTTTACGAACCCAGAAAAGTCCTTTTTGAGTTTGGAACTATAGTGCCAGAGGATAAAGAAATAAAAGTTCACGATTCTAATGCCGATATGAGGTACTTAATATTACCACCAAGACCCTCCAATACTGATAAATTCACTGAAAAACAACTAACTGATCTTGTGAGAAGAGACTACCTAGTTGGCGTTAGATTACCTGGGTAATATCAGATATGTATAGAGTAGGTGAAAGTATTAGAGTTGACAAAAGGCACTCAACAGGACACTGCAGAACACCCTCATACATCCGAGGAAAAAAAGGGGTAATTGAGAGAATATGTGGAGACTTTCCAAATCCAGAGCAAATTGCATTAGGAATCAAAGATCCAGAAATAATAACACTATATCGCTGTCAGTTTCTATTAGAAGATGTCTTTAAAAATTATAAAGGTAGCAGTGGTGACACATTAGAGTTAGAAATTTATGAGCACTGGTTGAGTAGCAAATTATAATTAAAAAATTAAATAATCTTATCTAATAGCAAATCATAGCGACTTCCTGTACCAATTTTTTTCGTTACTTGAAATTTATTCTTCTTAAATAACTCATGAATCTTGGACATGTCATTTTCTAACTCATTAATTTCAATAAATATTTGTTTAATTTTCTCTGAGAAACTTGACATAAATAACTGTTCTAGAACGATATATTCATGACCTTCAACATCAATTTTTACATATACTGATTTATCACCAATATCAATTATTTTATCAATTTCGTAATGATCTATTGTTTTTACCGTCTCTATATTCTTTTCTAACTTACTTTCAATTGCCTCTAAGGAAGACATTCCTGAGTGGTTATTATGGATCATAATTCCAGCTTCTCCATTTAGACTGGAAATTGCTGCATTTATTGGCATACATTTTTTATGAGCATTATTAAGATTGATATTATTAACCATTAAATTAAAAGTATTATTAACTGGCTCAAACATATAGGACATTACAATATTTTCATTCTTCGAAGCTAAGATTCCATAAAGACCTTGGTTTGCTCCAATATCTAAAAAAATGATTGGCTCCCTAATATTTGATAATAAATTTGAATAATAAAATCCATACTTACCTTTAATATAAAATTTAAATGTGACATCACTAAAATTTGATACAAAACTTAATCCATATCTTGATTTAAGATTTTTTAAACCACAAAATTTACCATAGAAAAAATAAATCATAGCCTTTCGACGATAAAATTTTTCTATTAGAAAATTAAACATCCTTCCACCCAATTTTTTTTTGAAAATCTTTATAGTCACCATTGTAAAAGAAAGCCTTACCTTCATCGTAAATTATTAATTTATTTGCAATCTTTTTCAAAAAATACTCATCATGAGTAACCATGATTACCGAACCTTCAAATATTTGAACAGCCTCCATAAGGGTTTCAGTTGATTCCATATCTAGATGGTTTGTGGGTTCATCTAAAAATAATAGATTTACCGGGTTTAATAGAATTCTACCCAATGTAACACGGCTTCTTTCACCACCTGAGAGTACACCAATCTTTTTATTTGATGACTTACCGGGAAACATCATATGAGCGCAAATTGTTCTAACTCTGGTTTCCGGAATAGATGGGTCAACAGATTGAATTTCTTCATAAATTGAATTTTTATTATTTAATCTGTCAATATTCATTTGACCGAAATAACCAATTTTTACTTTTTCATGAACACCAATTTCCCCATTAAGGATATTGATCTCTTTTGAAAGTAATTTTAAAAGAGTAGATTTACCCTTACCGTTTTTTCCAATTACACAAATCTTATCTCCCTTTTGAACGTTAAATGTTAAATCATTAAGTAATATTTTATCAGAAGTATATCCAAAGCTAATATCTTTAACACGCATAAGGTTTTGCTTACTATTATAATTCAGATAGTTGAACTTAAAATCTAGATTTGCAATCACCTCCAGCTTCTCATGTACTTCTTTTTTTTCTAACATTTTAACTTTTGACTGAGCTCTACTAGCCAGTGTAGCCTTTGACTTAAACCTATTAATCCAAGCTTGAGTCTTTTCTCGCTCTTTTTCCTGATTTACGCGGGTTTTTTCATAAATTTCTTCTTCTTGTAGTATTTGCTCTTTAATTTTTTTTGTATTACCAGGAATTTTTCTAAAGTTACCTCGATGAATATTTAGAGTATGACTTATTATACTATCCATAAAATTTCTATCGTGGGTTATGAGTATAAGTTCTTCAGTCCAGTCATTAAGAAATTTTTTAAGCCATCTAATGGAATGAATATCAAGATAATTTGTTGGTTCATCAAGCAGCAATAAATTCGGTTCTAAAAGAAGTAATTTTGCAAGATTTACTTTTACTTGATAGCCACCAGAAAATAAATTAGGATCTTGTAACATCTCCTCATCTGAAAATCCAAGTCCATTTAAGATTTTTTCACCTTTCCAAGTTTCATAGATTCGTTCTTCTGGAAGGACACTCGCAACTTCATCAATGATTGTCTCATGGCTAAATTTTATATGCTGCTCAAGATACCCAATCTGATAGTTCCTAGGTATTTTTATTTCTCCATTGTCAGGCTCCAGCTGTTTTAAAAGTAACTTTAAAAATGTTGATTTGCCCGAGCCGTTTCTTCCAATAAGACCTATTTTTTCTTTTTGGTTGAAATGAACATTCACATCAGAGAATAATGCCTTGCCATCAAACGATATTGATAAGTCTTGAATTGTGATCATTTAAATTATTAGTTAATAGAGATTGCATTAAATATTCTAGTTTTTACTTTCATATATATTTTTTAATAAGGTCAAATATTGGAATAATAACCTGATAGATTATAAATATAATAAAATTAGTTTAATGGATGATCTCTAACAAATGATAAATTTTTATCTGTTGATTGATCTGATTGGTATTTATATCCATCAATATCAAAAGATTTTAATTCATCTACCTTTGTTAGGCGATTTTGGATGATGAACCTTGCCATTGTGCCTCTAGCTTTCTTTGCATAAAAGCTAATAACTTTTTCTTTTCCATTTTTTCTGTCTATAAAAATTGGCGTGATTACATTCAAAGATAAGCTCGAAGAACTAATTGCATTGAAGTACTCATTAGATGCACAATTTATAAGAATATTTGAACCGTTATTTTTAGCATCATCATTTAATTTTTCTGATATTTTTTTGCCCCAGTAGTCGTAAAGTGACTTTCCATGTTTACCCTCTAACTTACTACCCATTTCCAATCTATATGGTTCTATGTCATCTAATGGTCTTAAAACACCGTAAAGACCAGATATAATTCTTAAATGATTTTGGGCCCAATTAAGATCCTCAGATGACAAAGTTTCAGCGTCAAGACCTTTATATGTATCTCCTGCAAATGCAAGCGCAGCAGGTTTCTTTTCTTGCGTTCCAAACGAACTAAAGCGTTCCATATTGAGTTGGGCTAAATTTGAACTAATTCCCATTAAACCCATAATCTCATCGACAGATAAAGACCGTGTTAGATTGATTAATTCCTCAGCATTTGCCGAAAAGTCAGGTTTTGTAGAGTTTATACCTTGGATTGGATCCATATTAAGTTTTTTTGCAGGTGAAACAACAATTAGCATTTTTAATACCTCAATAAAAAATAATAACCTATTAACGATACTCTAATTAATATAGTTTAAAAAACTATAAATTAAAATTACTAATATCTATATCTGAGATACTTATAGACTTGCCAAATAATTATTTTGCCGAAGCCAGTTTCTAGAATTTTTCCATTCAGGGAAATAATCCTCAACATGCTGCCAATATTTTTTTGAGTGATTGTGCTCTAATAAATGACATAACTCATGAACTACGACATAATCAAGAATATGATTAGGGGCTAGAATTATTCTCCAATTGTAAGATAGATCGCCCTTAATAGAACATGACCCCCAACGCGACTTGTAATTTTTGACAGTAAGAGATTTGGGATAAACACCGATTAACTTCGAAAAATAATCAGTCTTTTCAGTTAGTTTTTTTTCTGCCTTAATTTTGTACCAATTCTCTAGTAGAACTTTTGGGGAATTTTTAGTATTAGATTTATTTCTGTCTATTGTAGCAACAAGACAACCACCTATTAATTTAACAGAGTTATCAGTTCCATTAATAACTTCTAATTGATAGTTTCTACCAAGATAAGGAAGTATCTCTCCACTGATATATTTCGTTGGTTTAATTGTTTTTCTTAGTGAATATTCTCTCAGTTTTTTTTTGATCCATGGTGTACGCTTGATAATCAACCCTCTTATTGCCGTGTCTGAAATAAATCTAGGAACGCTAATTCTTACAGTATCTCTGTGTAGTGAAATTGAAACAGATTTTTTTCGGTTGGTCCTTTTTACCTCAACCTGAAAATCGAAACCATCCATTTAATCAACCATATGATCTTTTAAGTTATTATTTAATGAATTATAGTTAAAAATTATAGGATAATAAAGCACTATAAATTGCAAGAAGTATGAGTATTACACCCCCAATTCGTTGCATCCATATTAGTGAGGATGGCCTTGTGAACGCGTGACGTATTTGTGCAGCAAGCATCGCATATGCGAATGTATTTATAGCACCTATGCCAACGAAAGTAATAATCATAATTACAAATTGTGGAATTAAAGGGGTTGATGTATTTACGAATTGTGGGACAAAAACAACAAAAAACCCTATTGATTTTGGATTGAAGAATGTAACAATCATACTATCTCTAAAAGCTGAAAAATGAGTTTCCTCAATTGCACTTGATATTTGATTGGTAGTAGTTCCAGAAGTTCTAATCATTTTCCAACCCATCCAAGCAAGATATACGACGCCAATCCATTTCATGATTATGAATAGTGTTTTCGATGTTACTAATATTAACCCTACACCCAATAAGGTTGCCACCATAGATAGTAGAACCCCTATAACGGCTCCACCGACAACTGCTAATGCAATACTTCGCCCTTTAGCCAATGCATAAGAGATTACTAATAAAACTGTTGGACCGGGTATAAGCATCAAGATAATAGTTGCAATGACAAAAGCACCATAAGTTTCAATGTTCACAATAACATCCTATCCGAAATAATGAGTATGAGATTAGTTTTAAGTTTATATTTTGCAACCTATCATACACTAGCTACTTGAAAAGCTTTTTTTAAATAAAAAGACTTCACTTTGAATAATATTTTCTTTAATTTTAAACAATGAACAATTGGTTAGATAAAAATTTCGAGATTTTATTAAGAGCAATTTTATACCTATCCTTTGCCCTTATAATGATTACCTATCTCAATACTGAATTTAATCCATTATCTATGGATTTTAAAAGTATATTGTTAATGGGATTATTATCATTAATTACCGCTCTGCTTTTTTATACAAGTAACTGGAAAAATATTCTCTTTATCGTATTTACTTGTACACTACTGTACTTTCTGAAATCCAACATTGATATTTTTCTTGGCACCTCAAAAGATATACTAGTATGGCTTTTTAACAGCCATATGATTATTGTTTCATATCACTGAAAAGTTATGCTGTTAAAATAAATTAAATGGTTTTTCTATAATGATTAAAATCTGGAAGAAAAATCCGTGAGAATGGTGAAATTTGATTTGCCTGAATTTAAAATTTGATTAATAGTTATATTGAAAATTTAAATATTCAGAAGGGGCAATGCAGGGATGCATTTTCAAGTAAAGTTATTAGTTTTTGCAACTGGCTGGATGGTATTTAGAGCAGTTGGTTCAGCTCTATTCCTTACCCTCGGCGCCATAGGAAGTGACCGCTCTGCATCATCAGACTGGACTATTGCGTTTCTTGGTGATTTTGTAATAGGCTCAACTGCATTATTTTTGGCATATAACATATGGAAAAAACCATCTGCTTTACTTTGGGGGATTTTACTTGCCTGGAATGCAGTTGGAATATTTGATTTATTTGGAGCGTTATCTCATTCTTTTAGTGCCCCTTTTTCACCTTTCCCAGAGATTGGAATAAATGAAATTAGCATAAGAACGATTTTAAGTTTAAACACATTAATACAATTTGTAGCTCTTTTATTAATGTTTCGGCCAGAGGTAAAAGCTTATTTCAAAGTTTAAAAAGTGTATCTAAACCAACTTATATTCATTTTTGACATTACCTTTTTTAATCTATAAAAAACAATGATTAATTAAAATAAATTAAATGGTTTTTCTATAATGATTAAAATTTATGTTGATGCAGATGCTTGTCCGGTTAAGAACGAAATAGAAAAAATTGCTACACGTCATAATATTAAAACCTATTTAGTATGCGATGGGGGTATCCGCCCTCCTTTAAATTCACTTATACAACTTATAATAGTTAACCAAGGCGCAGATGCTGCCGATGACTGGATTGTAGAATATATAGAAAGCGCTGATATATGCATCACTAGTGACATACCTCTTGCTGGACGCTGTCTAAAGAAGGGTGCATTAGCTATCAAATTTAATGGTAAACCTTACACCAATGACAATATCGGCATGGCTCTTGCTACACGAAAAATAATGGAAGGGATAAGAGAAGGTGGCGAGATAACCGGAGGCCCGGCCCCTTTTAGCAAAGCTGATAGATCAAAATTCCTAGAAGGAATGGAAATAATCATTCGAAAAGCTATAAAACAAAAAGAAGATTAAAGTCAGTTTTTAAGAATATTGCGCTACAAAGTAGAGTCTCAAATACTTTTAGTGATATTTTGATAAGTGATATTCTTTTTCCGATGTGTTAGCAGTATCAAAGTATTCACCAAAAAGATGCCTGTACAAATCATTTAAATACTGGCTTATAATTGAGGTTTGAACTGGTTTGGAATCTTTTTCATCTTTAACTTTCCCTCCAGATTTAATTATTTCTATTGCATACGGCGTGGAATTTAGAAAATTATTCCTTTCATCACGATCTTGATTATTAAAAAGATATACTTCCTTTAATGAAAGAATCGCATCTTCTTTTTTCACCATTAGATCTCTCACTTTTATATGAGATATATCGCACATTAAGATAATGCTGACATTATCCTCTAAAATACTATGTTTATTCTTTACCTGTATTAGTTCAATTACATCAGAGATTTTTGATATTTTTTCAATATCAACTTTATATTCCGTGCCATTTGCTGTGTTGTATATAAAGATATTATTCTCACTACCCAAACAAAATTTCTTAAGATTTAGCCTGAACTGGTCTTGGGTTTTTGGTGTTTGTATGTCTTCTATTTTCTCCATATTTCTATTACAATGTGACTGATTAAATTCGTTTGTAACTGTTTCTGATATTTTTTTGGATATTTATGATAAGACTTGGTTAATAATCTCAATAGCAGAGAACGCTATCCGATTTAATTGACTCTTCAACAAGTTTATCAGGCATTGCAAACTCTGCTTTATACCCATCAAGAAGTGTCTCATCGTAACCCCTTGCCTTAGCCGACATTCCTGAGACAAATATGTTTGCATTTGTATTCTTTAAATTTTCTAGATGTTCATATAAATCACCAGTACCCTGACCTACTATTTCACCAGCACTTTTGCAATTTAGAAT
>CENP01117933.1_pt1 | contig 26229 bp, 17 predicted proteins | sample 361281 | NCBI WGS metagenome assembly CENP01 (sample SAMEA2591122, study PRJEB7988) | marine metagenome | biome: marine biome (ENVO:00000447); feature: deep chlorophyll maximum layer (ENVO:xxxxxxxx); material: saline water (ENVO:00002010), including plankton (ENVO:xxxxxxxx) | depth 70 m | reverse complement strand
AAATACTGTATAAAAAGCTTAATGAAAAAACGGTACTCTTTTACCATGATATAATTGCCACAGCAAGAAAGTCACTTCCTCTTCTGATCAAAAATGATATACAGAATACAGAGCCCTTTAAATATTGGTTAAATAAGACTAAAAAGTTACTTCAAGAAAAGTATTCCTCTCACCTATATACTAAGGGTATAAATTCCACAGATCGAGTGGAATTAGTGCCACCAAAATACGAATCCGACGCCCCTATGGTGGATGGTAGGATTATTTTGAGGGATAATTTTGATGAATTGCTTAAAAAGGACGATCGTATAATAATTTTTGGTGAAGACTGTGGCAAGATTGGAGGGGTCAACCAAGGTTTAGAGGGCTTACAAAAAAAATATGGAGCTATAAGAGTAGCCGATGCAGGAATAAGAGAAGCCACGATCGTGGGTCAAGGCATAGGTATGTCCATCCGAGGTCTTAAACCTATTGCAGAAATACAATACTTGGATTATATACTTTACTGTATTCAAATTTTAAGTGATGATTTAGCTACGCTCAGTTACAGGACAAAAGGGAGGCAATTGGCTCCATTGATTATAAGAACGAGAGGTCATCGTCTAGAGGGTATTTGGCATTCAGGATCCCCAATGGGAGGTTTAATAAATCTTACTAGAGGGGTATATCTTTTGGTACCAAGAAACATGACTCAGGCGGCAGGGTTTTACAATACATTAATCCAATCCAATCAACCTGCAATTGTAATTGAATCCCTTAATGGCTATCGTATTAAAGAAAAATCCCCCTCAAATCTTGGGGAATACTCCCTCCCCATTGGAAAAATTGAAGTTTTGAAAACTGGAACTGATATTACTCTTATATCCTATGGTTCTACATTGAGGATTGTTCACGAAGTGGCTATTAAACTTGTAGAATACGATATTAGTGCAGAGGTTATAGATATACAAACACTTATTCCTTTTGATGAAGAAATGGAAATAAGACAAAGTATAGCTAAAACTAACCGAGTGCTTATTATAGATGAAGACATGCCAGGCGGTGCATCGGCATATATTCTTCAACAACTTCTGGATGAACAAGATGTGTATCCTCTTTTGGACAGTCAGCCAAAATTACTTACTGCTCAAGAACACCGAACTGCCTATGCAGAAGACGGTGACTATTTTTCAAAACCCTCATCAGATGATATTTTCGAATGTGTCTATGAAATTTTGAATGAGAATGACCCTAGTAAATACCCCCCGCTTTAATTTTACACTGCAAATACCTTTACAATTAAATCTTGAAGTATATCATATTGGGCTGAATACTTTACTCCTACACCTTTGCTCTTTAGATCAGCTTCTAGAGTAAATGATATAGCTTTACTAGCCTGTTTGATACTGAACTTTTTACATGCTTGCTCATAGTCATTAACAAAATAGGGATTAACCCCTAGCAATGAAGCGGCTTTTGATTTGTCTTCCAAACAGTGATACAATAATAACCGTCTGAAAAAATTGTAAAACCCTGAAATGGTCAATATTAATGGGTGATTTTTTGGATTTTCGGACATGTATTTAACTATTTTGGAACATTGATAAAAATCACGTTTAGCTACAGCTTTGTAAAGTTCAAAATTATTATAGTCCTTACTGAAACCAATATGTTGCTCTATCAGCTCAGGTGTAATTTGAGAACCCTTTTCCAGAACAATCTTCAATTTATCAATTTCCTTTTCGATTTTGTTCAAATCCGAACCTAGGGCCTCTAATAAAATTTGTAGGGAATTGGAATCAATGATAAAGTGGGCCGATTTTAATCGCTGTGATATCCAATGACTTAATTGATTATCGTACAATTTTTTTGTATTCAAAACCGCACCTACTTTTTGGGCTGCCTTGTAAAGTTTTTTTCTTTTGTCAAAGGGTTTATGCTTATAACAAAAAACGATAACCGTTTGAAATTGAGGTTGGGATAAGTAATCAGCAATAAAATCGGTGGATTTATCCAAGTGCTGGGCCTCTCTGACCACTACAAGATGATGCGAAGCTAAAAGTGGAAATCGTTTAGCTGATTCAATAATTTGACTTTGCTCTACCTCTCCACCATAAAATAAAGAATAATCAAAAGAATGGGAAGATTCATGAGTTAATTTTTTCGTTAGAAAGAACTCAATACGGTCTATGAAATAGGGTTCAGTTCCTGAAAGAAGATAAAATGGTTTATAATCTCCTTTTTCAATTGAGGACATTAACTGATTAAATTCCTGCATCCTTAAAAATTATATGCAATTTTGCAATATGGATAATCTCAATTTTCCCAAATTCGAATTTTCTACCAAAATTAAGGAAAATAAATCCTACATTTTTGACCCTATCAGAAAAAAATGGTTGGTTTTGACATCAGAGGAATGGGTTCGCCAACATTGTATTCAATACTTTATAAAAACTAAAAATATTCCTTTAGGCCTCATTCAAGTAGAAAAGAAGTTAAGTGTCAATCTAAATCCTAAAAGGTATGATATAGTGGTGTATAATAGAAATAAAACAATTGCTGTACTTGTTGAATGTAAGGCTCCTTCTATCCAACTTAACCAAAAAACATTTGATCAAATAGCACGTTACAACTCAGTCCTAAAAAGTGAATATTTAATGTTAACTAATGGTTTAAATCACTTTTTTTGTAAAATGGATTACAAAAAAGGAAAATATGTATTTTTACCTGACTTACCAGTTAATAAATTAAGTGAATGATATCCATTGCTATCGCCATATTGAACTGGAATGGAGAAGAGTTACTAAGGCGTTTTCTTAAAGTCCTAGAAGATAACAGCAAAGAAGCATCCATTTATGTAATTGACAATGCCTCAACGGATGGATCTATTGTATACATTGAAAACAATCACCCTAATGTAAACCTTATCAAATTAGACAATAATTATGGATATGCAGGAGGCTATAATAGAGGGCTTGTATCTGTTAAAGAAGAACTAATTTGTTTGTTAAATAATGATGTGCTTGTTAAATCGGAATGGTTGACTCCTATAAAAGATCATTTTGAAAATCATCCCCAAACCGCTATTGCACAACCCCACATTATGGACTTAAATCAACCAAATCAATTCGAGTATGCTGGTGCTGCGGGGGGATTTATAGATCGCTTGGGTTATCCCTATTGTCGGGGAAGAGTTTTTGGATCTTTGGAGGTTGATTATGGACAATATGACAAAAACGAAAAAATATTTTGGGCGAGTGGAGCATGTTTTTTTGTTCGTAAGAAAGTTTTTGATTCACTAAAAGGATTTGACGAAGACTTTTTTGCACATATGGAAGAAATAGATTTTTGTTGGAGAGCTTTTAATCAAAATTTTGATGTTTATTCGTTATATAAGTCAAAAGTCTATCATCTTGGTGGTGGAACATTAAAACCTTCCGCACGAAAAACATATCTTAATTTTAGGAACTCTTTATTCCTATTACTCAAAAATTTACCTGAAAAAAGATTAATCAGAATATTTGAACGCATCATTTGGGATGGATTAGCATTTTTGTTTTTTATTGTTAGGTTTGATTTTTCAAATGCTTATTCTGTATTAAAATCACATTTTTCTTTTTATTCAAGCTTAATAAAAATCATGAGTAAACATCAGGTAAATAAAGGAATTTTTAATTATTACACGGAATCTTTTTTACCATTCAGTTATTTTTTCCTAAAAAAAAAGAAATTTTTTTAAGCTTACATGTTTTTTTGGGTTTTTATCTTATTTTTACCGGATAAATTATCAACAAATAATAATATTAAAATGAAAAAACATTTTGCAATATCAGCATTGGCTGCTGCAATTCTAATGTCATGTGTTTCTCAAAAGAAATACGCTGAACTGGATACTCTTCAACAAAATACAAAAGGATTATTGGATACTGCCACTGTAAAACTGAATACTTGTAATGAAGAAAAAGAAGCTGCTGAGGCACGATTAGCTTCTTTGCAAGAGAGAGTTAATTTCCTTCAGGCCAACAATCAAGACCTTATCAACAACATTGGTAACCTTACTACACTTTCCCAAAAAGGAGCCGAAAATCTTGAAATGTCATTAGAGAGTATGAAAGAAAAAGATATTAGAATTCAAACTATGCAAGATGCCGTCACCAAGAAAGATTCGGTTACTCTTGCTTTAGTTACTAGCCTGAAAGGAGTTTTAGGAAATATGAGTGATGATGATATTGAAATCAATGTTGAAAAAGGAGTCGTTTATGTCTCTATTTCTGACAAGCTTTTGTTTAGAAGTGGAAGTTTTACAGTTACCAAAAAAGCAAAAGAGGTACTTGGGAAAGTTGCTAAAGTTGTAAATGACAAACCAGATATTGAATTTATGGTTGAAGGTCACACAGACAACCTTCCAATTAAAATTGATGGTATTGAAGACAATTGGGATCTCAGTGTTAAACGCGCTACCTCTGTTGTTAGGATATTACAAAATGATTATAATGTAAGTCCGGAAAGAATGACAGCTGCTGGACGTAGCTATTATATTCCCCTTATGGACAATGACAACGCATCTAATAGAGCTAGAAATAGAAGAACACGTATTGTAGTTTTACCAAAATTAGATCAGTTTTACGATCTGATACAGCAAGGTATGAACTAATAATTTCTTAAAACATTTTTATTTCGGGATGTTTTTTTAAAGCAAATCCAAACTTCCTTTACCAACCCTGACAACTTTTGGCGAAGAACCACATAAATCTATTACCGTAGATGGTATGTTACCACCATAACCGTCTTTAAGCATCAAATCTATCTTACTTTCCCAGGATTCAAAAATAAATGAGGGGTCGGTATTGTAATCCAGTATTTCGTCTTGATGGTGTAATGAGGTAGTGATTAGGGGCACATTGAGAAAACTCATCAACGATTCTAGTATGGGGTGATTGGCCATTCTTATGCCCAAGGACCTCCTTTTTTCAAATGGCTTTTGCAATTTTAAGCAAGGAAGGATAAAGGTATAAGGGCCAGGTAGGCAGCGTTTAAGTAGTTTAAAGGTAGTATTATCTAGAGGTCTTATATATTTTGATAAATCATTAAAATCCTTTATCAAAAAACTAAATGGAGCCTTATCCAATTTTATATTTGTTAAAATAGCCAGACGTTGCAGGGCTTTTTTATTGTTACTCAAACACCCTAGGGCATAAACTGTATCTGTTGGATAAATAATCAATCCACCACCCTCAAGAATTTCAGCAGCTTTTTTTAGTAATCTAAAGTTGGGATTAGAATTATAAAATTCAAAAAGTTTAGACATTAACTTTTTATTTTGAGTTTTGCAAAACGCAAGAGGAGATACTTCTTTCCTACCCCTGTAAAATCAATTAGAGCTTTCTTATCATTAGCTATTCCTTCAATTGATAGAACTTTTCCATAGCCAAATCTGGCGTGTTCGACTTTCATACCCTCATCTAGCTTTAATATTTCATTTGCCAGAAGAGCTGTTTCAGAGGTTTTCTCAGTATCTATTTCTATAAGTTTTCCCAATTTATTTTTACTCTGTGCAGTATTTTTTTTCGAGTATGCAAGTTTATCCCTTAATAATTTTTTGGGAGAATCTAACCCCTCAAAAATTGCCTTATCAACCATGGGTTTAAAAACATAATTATCTCTGGGGATTATATAATCTATGTACTGATCATCCATTTCTTCAATGAATCGGCTCGGTTCTGCCTCAACCAGATTCCCCCAACGATATCGAGTAAGGGTATAAGTCAAGACAGCCCTTTCCTCTGCTCGAGTTAATGCAACATAAAATAACCTTCGCTCTTCTTCCAATTCGCTTCGTGTATTTAGACTGAGTGCAGAGGGAAATAAGTCTTCTTCCATTCCCACAATAAAAACAACGGGAAATTCTAAACCTTTAGATAGGTGGATAGTCATCAAATAGACAAAATCTTCATTCCCTTCTTTTTCAATATCAAAATCGGTTGCCAACGCCACATCCTCCATAAACTCTGATAAACTTCCTGAAGTGTCAGCAAGTTCTCTTTGACCTTCTACAAAATCTCTTATACCGTTGAGTAATTCCTCTATATTCTCTACTTTGGAAACCCCTTCAGGGGTTCCATCTTTTTTTAATTCCAGTACCATACCGCTTTTTTTGGTTATTAAATCGGCAATTTCAAATGCATTGGATTTTTGGTTTGCTATTTGTAAACTTAAAATGAAATTGACAAAACCTTCAAGTTTTTTTAGGGTACCTGAATTCAAGGAGAGATCGAGATTTCGAACGTTTTGAAGGGTTTCAAATAGTGAAAGATTATTATTTTTAGCCCCGATTATCAATTTGTCTAGAGTCGCTTGCCCTATACCTCTTGCGGGGTAATTAATTACCCTTTTTAGGCTTTCCTCGTCTTTGGGATTGATAATGAGTCGAAAATATGCCAACAAATCTTTTATTTCTTTTCTTTGGTAGAACGAGAGACCACCATAAATTCGATAAGGAATGTCTCGCTTTCTTAGTGCATCCTCAATTGCTCTGGATTGTGCATTGGTTCGATACAATATGGCAAATTCATTGTTTTGGCGTTGCTCATGCATTTTAATCTCAAAAATTTGAGAAGCAACTTCTCTGCCCTCATCAGCATCGGTTGAACACCTTTGCACCTTAATTTTACTTCCCTCAACATTAGAAGTCCAAACCACCTTCTCAATCTTATTTTTATTATGACTTATAATAGAATTGGCAGCATTAACAATGTTTTTGGTTGAACGGTAGTTTTGTTCTAGTCGATAAAGCTTTACATCATGGTAGTCTTTTTGGAAATTCAGAATATTATTAATATTTGCTCCACGAAATCCATAAATACTTTGTGCATCATCTCCTACCACACAAATATTCTGAAATTTATCGGACAAAGCTCTTACAATCAAGTATTGAGAGTGATTAGTATCTTGATACTCATCCACAAGTATATAGCGAAAACGATCTTGATATTTAGCCAAAACTCTAGGGTGCATATTTAACAACTCATTGGTTTTAAGTAAGAGGTCGTCGAAATCCATTGCACCAGCCTTAAAACAACGCTCAACATATTCTTTGTAAATTTCTCCAAGCTTGGGTCTTCGTGACATTGCATCAGCATCCTGAAGCTCTGGATCATTTAGATAGGCTTTAACAGTTATAAGACTGTTTTTGAAAGATGAAATTCTATTTCTGATTTGTTTGAACTTGTATATGTCTTTATCAAGTCCCATTTCTTTGATTATGGCCGCAATCAATCGATTACTGTCTTGGGTGTCATAAATGGTAAAGTCTCTTTGAAAACCCAATTTATCAGCTTCTTGTCTAAGAATTCTTGCAAAGACGGAATGAAAGGTACCCATCCATAGGTTTTTGGCCTCTCCCTCCCCTACTAGTTCTAATATACGAGCTTTCATCTCCCGAGAAGCTTTATTTGTGAAAGTCAATGAAAGTATGGAAAAAGGATCTACGCCCTGTTTCATTAGATGGGCAATTCGATAAGTCAAAACACGCGTTTTACCAGAGCCAGCACCTGCAATTACCATTAATGGGCCATCCTTGTGCAGGACAGGCTCTAGTTGAGTTTCGTTTAATTCATTTAAGTAATACGTGGTTATATTATTCACAATTTAAAATTAAGAGAATAATTATAGCTTGAAAAGAACTCTAGCCTATAGTTATTCACACCTCTTATAATTTCGTGATATTATACAATCTTCTTTTATCCCAAATTAAAGGAAGTTTTAAACAATAGAAATTGAATGACATCCAAAACGATTATTTTTGTAAAATAAATGGATGTACTTCAAACCCCTATTGAATACTTAAAAGGCGTTGGCCCAAGTCGTGCCAAACTACTTAAAGAGGAATTAAACCTTTATACCTTTCAGGATTTACTGCACCTTTTTCCCCAACGGCACATAGATCGATCAACCTTTTATAAAATCAAGGAATTACCGAGAAACTCATCAGAAGTCCAAATAAAAGGAGAAATCATAAAAACCCAAATGATACAACAGAAAAATGGAAAAAGACTATTAGCCACTTTCTCTGATGGAGAGACCACTATGGAACTTGTATGGTTCCGAGGACATCAGTGGATTAAAGAAAGTCTTAAATCAAATATTCCATATGTGATTTTTGGTCGACTCAACTGGTATGCCAACCGTCCCAATATGCCTCATCCAGAAATGGATACGCTGGAAAACTTTGACAAAGGTTTTTCAAAAAGCTTACAAGCCGTCTATCCAAGTACCGAAAAATTAGTCTCTAAGGGAATATCTCAAAGGGTAATCATAAAAATGATGACCGAGCTATTGCAATCTATTAAGAATCCTTTTGTCGAGACACTACCTGAAGATTTGCGCTCCAAATACAATTTAATCGATAAGCACAATGCGTTAAAGAACATTCATTTCCCCATCGATCAAAATACCCTAACTGCTGCCGAAAATCGTTTAAAGTATGAGGAGTTGTTTTTCATACAGTTACAATTATTGATGAAAAATTTACAGCGTAAACAAAAAATAAAAGGCTTTATTTTTGGAAAGGTAGGTAAACATTTTAATAACTTTTTTAATGAAAAATTACCCTTTGATTTGACTGAAGCCCAAAAACGGGTCATCCGGGAGATTCGAATAGATACTGGTAGTGGACAACAAATGAACCGATTACTTCAAGGTGATGTAGGATCAGGAAAAACGATAGTAGCTCTTATGGTAATGTTGATAGCTGCTGATAATGGTTTTCAGTCCTGTCTTATGGCACCAACGGAAATACTTGCCAAACAACATTTTCAATCGTTAAAATCCTTGATGGGTGATTTGGGAATATCCATTGCATTGTTGACAGGCAGCACCAAAAAAGCAGAAAGAAACGAACTTGCAATTACTTTGGAATCTGGTGATTTGAATATTTTGATTGGAACCCATGCGGTAATTGAAGACAAGGTTAAGTTCAAGAACTTAGGTTTGGCCGTTGTTGATGAACAACACCGATTTGGTGTTGCTCAAAGGGCCAAGCTTTGGCGAAAGAATGTGATTCCTCCACATGTACTGGTCATGACTGCTACTCCTATTCCACGTACCTTGGCCATGAGTGTTTATGGTGATTTGGATATCTCCATTATTGATGAGTTACCCCCAGGTAGGATAAAGGTAAAGACCCTACACAGATTTGATAGCAATCGTTTAAAAGTATTCAAATTTATTTCAGATGAAATCAAAAAAGGAAGACAAATCTATATTGTTTATCCCTTGATCAAAGAATCTGAAAAAATGGATTACAAAGACTTAATGGATGGTTATGAGAGTATTTCTAGAGCCTTTCCCCCTCCCCAATTTCAAATCAGTATCGTTCATGGGCAGATCCCTGCAAAGGACAAGGACTATGAGATGGAACGTTTTATAAAAAAACAAACGCAAATTATGGTAGCTACAACAGTTATCGAAGTGGGTGTTAATGTCCCCAATGCCTCTGTAATGGTGATTGAAAGTGCAGAACGCTTTGGTTTATCTCAACTCCATCAATTACGAGGTCGGGTGGGGCGCGGAAATGATCAAAGTTACTGTATTCTGATGAGCAGTCATAAATTGAGTTTAGAAGCCAAAACCCGTCTAGAGACTATGACTTCAACGACCGATGGTTTTAAAATTGCAGAGGTGGACTTAAAACTAAGAGGTCCCGGTGACCTTATGGGTACTCAACAAAGTGGGGTTTTACAGCTTAAAATTGCTAATATCATTAAAGACAACAATTGGCTTATAAGCGCTAGAAATGATGCATTTGCCTTATTGCGTGAAGACCCACAATTAAAAACAGAAAAAAATATCCCATTAAGGCAAACCTTAGCCAAAATGAAAGCTTATCAAAACATATGGAATTACATCAGTTAGGAAATGTGGTTAAGCATAGATTCTTATCTTTACGAAGCGATTTATAAGTCATTCATTTTAGATGAAAATATCATACAACTGGATCAAGCAGTCTCTTAATATAGATCTTCCCAAAGAGCAAGTATCTGAAATATTGACCGATTTAGGTTTGGAAGTTGAAGGCATTACTACATATGAATCTGTAAAAGGTGGCCTCAAAGGAGTGACTGTTGGTGAGATATTGCGTTGTGAACAACACCCAAATGCCGATCGTCTCTATGTAACAGAGATCGATTTGGGATACAAGAAAGTACAGATTGTATGTGGTGCTACGAATGTTGCCCAAGGCCAAAAAGTGGCTGTTGCAACAGTTGGAACTTCTTTGTATAACAATGATGGTCAATCATTTTTGATTAAAAAAAGTAAAATCAGAGGAGAGGAAAGCCAAGGAATGATTTGTGCTGAGGTTGAGCTAAGTCTAGGGTCTTCCCACGATAGGATCATGGTTTTGGATGCCGATTTGAAAAACGGCACCCCATGTAACGAAGTTTTTGATATCGAAATCGACACTGTTTTTGAAATTGGACTTACTCCCAACCGAGCAGATGCCATGAGTCATATGGGTGTTGCTCGTGATTTAAAAGCGTACTTTCAATTTAAGGGGATTGAATTTAAATGGACAATGCCTGTTACGGATCAATTCAAGACAGAACCTTCCAATAAAAAGTTCAAAGTTGATGTAGAAGCAAAAGACAAATCCCCTATATATATGGGTGTTACCATCACTAACTTGAAAATTAAACCTTCTCCCAATTGGATGCAAAACCGATTAAGAGCAATCGGCATATCCCCAAAAAATAATGTAGTAGACATCACCAATTATGTATTACACGACTTGGGACAGCCACTTCATGCCTTTGACTTAGACAAAATCAATGGAGGGATAGTTGTTAAAACTGTAGATCAAGGCACCCCCTTTGTTACATTAGATGGAGTGGAGCGAAAACTCCATTCGGAGGACTTGATGATTTGTGACCATCTAAACCCACTATGCATTGCGGGAGTATTTGGTGGGCAGAAATCAGGAGTTAATGAGACCACTAAAAGTATATTTTTAGAAAGTGCCTATTTTGATCCTATTAGTGTGAGAAAATCCGCTAGAAGACATGGATTAAACACAGATGCTTCATTTAGATTTGAACGAGGTATAGATCCAGAAATCACACTTTTTGCTCTCAAACACGCAGCCAATTTGATAATAGAATTGGCCGGAGGCATTGTAGAAGGTGAATTACATCAAATTAAACAAGATTTACCCGAAAAATCAAAATTCATTTTAAGTTTTGAACAAATCAATAAAACTATTGGAGAAGAAATTTCTAAAGATGATATATCTAATATTCTAACAGGACTTGAAATCAAAATTGAGGACTCTGATGAAGAGGGAATGTTGATTGAAATACCTCGATATAGAGTTGACGTTACCCGTCCAGCAGATGTGATAGAGGAGATTCTCAGGCTATACGGATACAATAATATTCATATTTCGGAGATGTTAAATACTAATATGCCAAATTTTGAAAATTTGGATGATCACCAAATCTCAGAACGTATTTCCAATCAATTGGTGAGCTTGGGGTTTAACGAAATGATAAATAACTCCATTTCAAATCCAGTATTCAATGAACTTTTAGAAGGCGTTCATTTTCAAAATGGGGTCAATATAATAAATCCTTTGGGCCAGGAACTTTCCCAAATGCGTACTTCCTTAGTTACTGGGGCCCTTGAAGTGGTTGCTTTCAACCATAATCGACAGTCCAAATCACTAAAATTATTTGAGTTGGGTAAAACCTATCACAAAGTGGAAAAAGTATTTAAAGAACAAAAATATCTCTCTTTGGTTATTACGGGTGATGTCTACAAAGAGAACTGGAATACCAGTACTAAACCTCCAATTTTTTATTATTTGAAAGGGATTATCAGTCAACTCATTCAAAAAAACTGCCCTCAGCGTTGGGAGGAGAGCAGTTCCAACAAATATATTTTTTCAGAAGGACTTACCTATTCAAATAAAGGGATTTCACTTTTACACTTTGGTTTTCTTAAAAAAGTAATATGTCAAAAATTTGATATCAATCAAGACGTTCTCTATGCGGAAATCAATTTTGATGAGCTTTCTCAAAAAATAAGAAATAATACTATTAACTTTCAGGAGATCCCAAAATTCCCAATGGTAAGAAGAGATTTCGCACTTCTTCTTGATGTTTCTGTTCCTTTTGATGCGTTGAAAAATATCGCTTTAAAAACCGAAAAAAATATTCTCAATTCAGTCCAGCTTTTTGATGTATATGAAGGAAAAAATTTACCGAAAGGGAAAAAATCTTATGGTATAAGTTTTTATTTTCAGGATAAAAGAAAGACACTAACAGACAAATACGTAGATAAGGTGATGGGGAAATTCCAACAGAAATTTGAAACTGAACTGGGAGCACAGTTACGTTAATAAAAAAATCAGCTTTTCTTTTTTAGCTTTTGCTAAAACATAATTTTATTCATAATTTTACAAAGTGAAAAAGAAAGATGATGATGAAATTCTTCCCTACTACTCAAATTGACCGTATCCTCGAAAAAATATCTCAACAAGAAGCTATCGCTGACTTGAATAAATTATTTGATGGTCACCACTCAAATTCCAACAGCACAAATGATTTTGATTTTGACCAATTGGATAGTAAAAAAATTTTCCACTTAGAACAAATCAGAAAAGTTTGTATTGACTATCGATTAAGGTTTCTAGACTTAAAATATTTTAAAGGTAATATCCCTAAAGAAGGGATTGAAAAAATAATTCAATTGGAAAAGGTACACCAAACAACCCTTGATAATTTTAAAGTAATGGCACCTTCCGTACTTTTTAGGCTTAAGAAAACAGATGACCCTTTATTATTCGTTCCTCTTGGAAATAATTATTTCTATCTCATTCACAAATGGGGCAATGATCTTTCTTTCTTCAGAAAAGCTTGGGCATGGCCATTCAAGAATATTTGGAACCTATTAATGGCTGTCTTGATCGTAAGCTTTTTTACAACCCTTGTGACACCTTATCAAATCTTTACCAAAACACCTACTTCTTCTACTTTTTGGATGTTGTACTTCTTTATGTTTAAGGCAATTGCTTCTATAGTACTGTTCTATGGCTTTGCCTTAGGAAAAAACTTTAACCCAGCGATCTGGAATAATCGTCACGATAAAACCTAATTGACTCAATTAAATCAAGAATATATTAAACTTTATGCGGTACCCACACCAATAATTTGGCCTTCGTTTAAGCCCTGCAAGTTTTAGGAATCATTCCTGTTGGAAAAGAATCAAAGGTAATTTTTTTTACTGGCAGGCTTTGGAAGCATTACTAAAGATCAAACGCTATGGGTTCATCAAGAAGAGAAGGAAAAAGCTTTAAAGAATCTTAAATCCCAATAAATTTAACTTTCCCAATATTTTTTATTTTTGTCGCTATGAAAAATTGGTTTTATTTAATCTCATTGATTTTTTTGTGCCTGCCCAATCCATCTCAAGCTCAAACGGACCCTTATGAATTGGGAAGTTGGTATATTTATGTATTTAACACTCGATTCAAAAAAGACAGCCTCTTGGGGATACAGGGCGATATTCAGCACAGAAATTTCAATATTATTGGCGATTTACAACAATTACTTATAAGAGGAGGTTTTACCTATATGCCCAAAGAGAGTCATTTGAAGCTTACCGTGGGATATGCCTATATCAAAACTGGAACTCAAGGGGATAGTGATAAAAGTATAATCGAAAATCGGTTTTATCAAGAAACCTCATTTCCTATACAATTGGGTAAAAGAATTTTTTCTAATCATCGCTTTCGATATGAAATTCGTTTTGTAGATAATCAAGATTTCAGGACCCGGTATCGCTACAGTTTATTTATAAACATTCCTCTGAATAAAATTAAAATTGAACCCAAAACACTTTATCTTGGGTTCTATAATGAGGTCTTTATAAATGGGCAAAGGAAAATAGGAAATGGAAAAACAGTGCCTTTTTTTGATCGAAATCGACTTTATGCGGCTTTGGGCTATGTATTAAAAAAAGGATTAAAAACACAATTTGGAATTATGAGACAAACTTCAAATAGTTTTGGTAAAAACCAATTCCAACTGAGTTTACACCATACTCTTTAGAAAACTAAGAATACATTTTATTCCTTAGCTCTTTAATTTTAGTATCACTCATATAATCATCAAAAGTACTATACCTGTCTATTATTCCATTTGGTGTCAACTCAAGAATACGGTTTCCTACCGTTTGAGCAAAAGCGTGATCATGTGTTGTGCAAAGCACCGTACCTTTAAAGTTTTTTAATGAATTGTTAATGGCAGTAATAGACTCTAAATCTAAGTGATTGGTTGGTTCATCAAACATTAGGACATTGGCACGGGTCATCATCATTTTTGATAACATGCATCGTACTTTCTCACCACCAGATAAAACATTAGAAGCTTTAAGCGCTTCATCACCACTAAATAACATTTTACCCAAAAAACCTCGGATGTAGACTTCTTCCCTTTCCTCATCAGTTTGAGACCATTGTCGAAGCCAATCAACTAGAGAAAGGTCTGTATCAAAAAATTCATCATTGTCCAATGGAAGATATGCTTGTATCGTTGTTATTCCCCATTCGTATTTTCCGGTATTGGCTTTTAAATTACCATTTATGATTTCATAAAATGCACTAACTGCTCTAGAATCTTTTGAAAATACAATGGCTTTATCTCCTTTAGCCATATTAAAATGAATTTGATCAAAAATCTTTTGCCCATCCATACTATATGAAAGACCTTCAATATTTAAAATTTGATCCCCTCCTTCTCTTTCTTGTTCAAAAATTATTCCAGGGTAACGCCGGCTTGAAGGGCGAATTTCCTCAATATTGAGTTTATCAATCATTTTTTTTCTAGATGTAGCTTGCTTTGATTTTGCCACATTGGCAGAAAATCTAGCAATGAAATCCTGTAATTCTTTTTTCTTTTCTTCTGCTTTTTTGTTTTGTTGCGCCCTTTGACGAAGAGCCAACTGACTGGATTCATACCAAAAAGTATAATTACCTGAATAATGGTGGATTTTCCCAAAATCAATATCGGATATATGGGTACATACAGCATCGAGAAAATGCCTATCGTGGGAGACTACTATTACAGTATTATCATAGTGAGCTAAAAAGTTTTCCAACCACATTATAGTGTCATAGTCCAAATCGTTTGTAGGCTCATCCATTATCAAAACATCAGGATTTCCAAAAAGGGCCTGCGCTAATAAGACTCTTACTTTTTGTTTTCCATCCAAATCAGACATAGATGTATAGTGCAGTTGTGCAGGAATTTCTAGATTAGACAGAATAAATGCGGCATCACTTTCGGCATTCCACCCATCCATTTCTTCAAATTGAATTTGCAGCTCCCCAACCCGCTCTCCATCAGCATCAGAGAAATCAGATTTTGAGTAAAGTTCTTCAATGGCTTGTTTGATCTTAAAAAGGGGTTTGTTACCTCTTATTACTGATTCTAACACGGGATATTCATCGTATGCATTGTGATTCTGCTCTAAAACAGACAAGCGTTTACCTGGTTCTAAAAAAACCGAACCTGAATTGGCTTCTTGCGCGCCACAAATAATTTTTAAAAAAGTAGATTTTCCAGCGCCATTAGCACCTATGATTCCGTAACAGTTTCCAGGAGTAAAAGTTACGTTGACCTCATCAAACAAGACCCTTTTTCCAAATTGAACCGACAAATTATTAACCGATAACATAACTTTAATTTTGCATTTGTAAAAGTAAATATTTCTGTAACAGCGATTGCCTTTTTTTTAAAGTTAAGTTAGAGTAAATTGCACTATAATATGAGTATTTTAAAATCATATCACATTCTATTACTTTTGTTGTTGATATTTATCACTTCATGCGAAAAGTATATACCCTCGAATAAAATTTTTTTTGGGGGACAGATTGTAAATCCTTCTTCTACCTATGTAACACTTTATAAAGACAATAAGAAGATTGACTCACTCACACTAAACAACAACTACCGTTTTTTTAAATATTATGATTCTTTGGAATCAGGAATTTATAAAATCGAACATATTCCTGAATACAAATCTGTTTTTTTAGAGAAAGGAGACAGTATATGGGTACGTATAAATGCTTCATCTTTTGATGAGTCAATCGTTTTTTCAGGTAGAGGTGCAGCAAAAAATAATTTCATGATGAATTTACTCCTTCGTTTTGAAGTGGAAAATACTTTTCTATCCTCAAAATACTCGAGTAATGCCAAAGCTTTTTCAATGTTGATTGACTCACTTTTAATCGAGAAAAAAAATAAGTGGATTTTAATGGACTCAATTAATCAGCTTACACCTATTGCACAAAAAATTACCCAAGCGGCTTACATATACCCCTATGCCACTCGAAAAGAGCGTTACGCACTATTGAGAGGAACACTATGGAATAAAAAACAAGATTCATTATATTTTGATTTCAGGAAATACCTTAGTCTTGGAGAAACCGACTTAGCTTTTTTTGATCCTTATATCAATTATCTTTTGAATTACCTCAATAAGAAGGCCCTTGACAGTACACAAAACTACTTTAGAAACAGACAAAAAACAGATTTTAATATCAAACGGTTACAATTGATCAAATCCCATATTAAAGGAAATGTTTTGAGAAACAACTTGGCCAGGGCTGTCGCATTTGAGGAATTGATGAAAATGGAAAACCACGACAACCATCAAGAATTCTTAAAACATTTTTTATTGGTCAACACCTCTCAACCTTATCTTAAAGAGGTATTAGATTTACACAATGATATAGAAAAAATGTCAGCGGGAAATAAATTACCGGAATTGAGATTACAAAACCATTTACTCGAAATTATTAGTACAAATAAATTGATTGAAAAACCCACAGTATTTTATTTTTGGTCACAAACACAGATGAGTCACTACCGGAGTACAGTTCTAAAAGCAAAAAAATTGGAAAATCAATTTCCCGAATATCAATTTAAAGGAATTTGTATCCAACCTTTCAATGAGATTGTTTTTGAAGTACATCGTATGTTAGGGATCAAGCCTGAGAGCCAACTTGCCTTTACAGACTTTGACATAGACAGTAAGAAGTGGGTACTTTCGTTACTCAACCGTGCCATAATTGTTGATAGAAGGGGTATCATAAAAGAGGGATTTGCCAACTTCAGCTCACCAGATTTTATAAAAACCCTTGAATAAGGTTAATTCCCTTTTTTGTAATCCTCCAAAAATTTTTTAAGACCGCTATCTGTTAGAGGGTGTTTTAATAAACCCATAATAGCATTTAGAGGTCCAGTCATTACATCTGCTCCTATTTTGGCACAATCAATGATGTGCATAGTATGACGAATAGAAGCCGCTAAAATTTCTGTATCAAATGCATAGTTGTCATAAATTTCTCTAATTTCATTGATTAAAGACAATCCATCGGTAGAAATATCGTCCAAACGACCAATAAATGGTGAAATATAAGTAGCTCCCGCTTTTGCCGCCAATAAAGCTTGACCGGCTGAGAAAATTAAGGTACAATTCGTCTTAATATTATGATCCGAAAAATATTTTAATGCTTTTACTCCGTCTTTTATCATAGGTATTTTAACCACTATTTGGGGATGTAATTCAGCCAATTGTTCTCCTTCCCTGACCATGCCCTCAAAATCTAGAGAAATGACTTCAGCGGAAACGTCACCTTTTACAGATTTACAAATATCTACATAGTGTTTAAGGATGTTATCTGCTCCTGTAATACCTTCTTTGGCCATTAAAGATGGATTAGTGGTTACACCATCCAAAACACCGAGATCATGAGCCTCTTTTATTTGCTCTAAGTTGGCGGTATCAATAAAAAATTTCATGTAGAATAGATTAAGATTAAACTTTATAGTGATTCATTATGATTTTCTCAAAAATAGTATCTGGTAAAAACCTTTTTAAAATTAGAGATATTTTTTGGAGAAATGAACCTGATTTATAGTGTACTTTTCTTTTTTTAAGGTTAATGATTTTATAAACTTTTTGAGCAAATTCATTGGGGTCGCTCCCATTATCTACATGGTCGTCTATTGTATCAAGAGAATATTTATAAATATTGTGATAAGGGGACTCATTATTAAGAGGGCTGTATATCCTTCGTGCACTAATATCTGTAGCATAATCTCCTGGAGCCAGAGTCACTACATCAATTCCAAAACGTTTAACCTCCATTCTAAGTGCCTCCGAAGCAATCCACATTGCACCTTTTGATGAAGAATATAAACCTCGGTAAGGTAAACCCATATATCCTCCAATGGAAGTTACATTAATAATCAAACCCGATTTTTGTTTACGCATTATAGGCAATATCTTTTGTATCAAAACTAAAGGGCCAAACAAGTTGGTTCTGAAATGAGATTCCATTGCCGATGAGTCAACCTCCTCAATTGGACCAGTGATCCCAGCGCCAGCATTGTTGATCAAAACGTCGATGCGCCCTGCTTTATCCAATACTTGTTGAACGAGAGGAGCGGCTGTATTGGGTTGATTCAAGTCAAAGGGTAAAAGTTTAACCCCATTATTACTGCTATATTTTTTTGGTTCCCTACAGGTACCCAGAACATGATATTTGTGTTGCATAAGATAAGCAGCAGTGGCTTTGCCAAGACCAGAAGAGGCACCAGTAATCAATATTACTTTAGTCATTTAAAAATAAAAAAGGGCAAGCGATCTACATCACACCGCTACGACCGCCTACCCTTGCTGCGTTCCCGCCCTGGGGGGATTCGGCAGGAGCTGGTTGTGCAGGACTTGCCCATAGCAAATATAATACGTTTCCAGCGTTCGACAATTATTTTAAATTCTTAATTTTATGACGAAGTAATACACATAACAAATGAAATTTTGGATCTTATTTTTGTCACTACTTTTTCTCAAGTGCAATACGGATATCTCAAAAGATTTAAAACTCATAGTTTTTGAAAAAAGTAAAAAATTTACACCCAATGACACATTAAACTTTAACATAACTAATAAAAAAAAATACCCCATTGATTCTATAATATTTAAGTTAGATGGAAAGAAAGTAAATAATGGATTAGCTCTTAATGAAATGTCATTGGGCTTATTTGAATTAACAGCATGTGTATATACTTCTGGTAAAAAATATGAATATGAGGAAATGATAAGTATTGTTTCTGAAAAAAAACCAAAATTATATACTTACACAATACTAAATGAATACCCTCATGACAAAAAAGCCTATACCCAAGGATTAGAATTTTATCGCGATACTTTATACGAGAGTACAGGACTCAGAGGAAAATCCAGTATAAGAAAAGTAAATTTCGAAACAGGAGAAGTTTACAAAAAAACAACATTAGACAAAGTCTATTTTGGTGAGGGAATTTCGTTTCTGAATGATAAGCTATACCAACTTACTTGGCAAGGTGATATGGGTTTTCAATATGACCCCAATGAGTTCAAAATGGAAAAATCATTTGCTTATCAGGAAAGTAAAGAAGGTTGGGGACTTTGTAATGATGGTAAAAAATTATACAAATCAGATGGTTCTCACCAAATATGGATTTTGGACGCAGAAAACCAAAAAGAAATTGGTAAAATCCAAGTAATGACAGATAAGAATCCTTTAAAAAAAATAAATGAATTGGAATGGGTAAATGGTAAAATTTATGCCAATACTTATCAATTTAAAAAAGAAGTTGGCATTATTATCAATCCAAAAAAAGGAGCAGTTGAGGGGGTAATTGATTTTTCGGGTTTAAAAAGTAAAGTAGAACAATTGTCTAACTTAGATGTACTCAACGGTATTGCCTACCATCCCTCCAGAAAAACTTTTTTTGTAACTGGAAAAAACTGGAGTAAATTATTCGAGGTGAAGATAAGCCTCAAAGAGTGAGTCACACCGTTACAGACTTATAAAAATAGTTATCAAATAACATCTTTACAACCTTAATCATATCAAAAATGAGTAATACCATCTGTAAGCGCAGGTGATGGCCAAAGCAAATTGGGTGAAAGTAAAAACTCCATAGACGAAGCCACAGGTATAAAGAGCATATGAAAACAAAAAGTAAACCAAAGGTTAGGCACTTTTTTTGGAGATATTATTAGAGTTGAAAATTTTGTCAATTCATTTATAAGACTAGTTTATATATTCATAATCTGAAGTTTTTAAATGAGAAAAAATCTGATTATGGTAAATCTTAAAACCTAATGTATTGAATTGATTTTTCTCCCAGAAAACCACTAAAATTATCCCATGAATTTCACGAAATTTTTAATTGTCTACTTTTCTTTTTAGTATTAAATATTACTAAGCTTTTTTTGAAATTCGAATATTGGCTATTTGATTAATTTTTAAAACTTATTGACATATTAATTTATTGAAATGTTGAAGTATTTTATCACCTTTATAGAAAATTATTACAGCTAAGTCAGAAAAATTTAAAAATTATATTACCAAAAAATCAATTCATCGGCAAAAACCCATGACTTTTTACTTTTCCATTTTAGGTAAACTGGTGCATTCGGGAATTTCATGTGGTTTAAAGCAACAACCTTTATCTCTTTATAGCCATTAAAATCAACGGGTAAAGTAAAGTCTTTAAAATAAGAAATTCTTTCGTCTGGACTGTCTTGAACAGGAATAACTAAATCACTCAGTAATTCGTATTTTCCCTTCATAGATTTTCCATAGACTTCAATTTTTTTAGGAAAAATACTTCTCATGTCTAAGTTCTCCAGCATACTCAATGTAACATAATTAATTTCATCTGAATTGTTAAGCTCCACCTCAATATCCAAATCTTGTTCAACAACACCTAACCATGTTTTAGCCACCTCAATACTAGTCCCTCTATAAACCTTTTTGCCTTTTTTACCATCAAATAAAACAGATTGGTTGTTCTCAAAAGTGAAATTCACATGATGACTAATAGAAAAACTCCTTTTTAGTTCGTTGTTAACTTGAAAGTCAACAACATGATGATTGTTTTTAAACAACATTACCTCAAAAACCTTACTATCCGACCAGCCTTTTTTTATCGACTTTGCCTTAAGCTGAGTCGATTTATTAATAGAAATAGGGCCAGTATATATAGGATCATTTTTATTTGGCTCACTTCCATCTAGTGTAAAATGGATATCACTATTTTTTACTACTGTTTCCTTAAACAAAATACTGAGCGAATCATTGAAAATGTGATTAGAGTTAATTATTTCAGGTTGACTTAGGCTCAACTTCTCTTTAAACAAATCGAAAGTACCAAAATTGATCAATGATGGTGAAATAGATGCCAATTGCTTTTGTTGATTTTCTTCTATCAAGGTATTCCAAGCATAAATAGATTTTGGAGCAGCATTTAGCAATAATTTTTGCACACCTTGATAGGTAACAGCAGTGTGACATAAATTCAATATATCTAAATTACTGTTTACTAAATAGCCTAGAGCAATATCACTGATTTTTGTTTGATCCATTCGCAATACTCTAAGCCTGGGAAAATCCATTAAAACCTTAGCCATATTGTTATCAAAATTCGTACCGCTAACATCCAACTCTATGAGTTGATTTTTAACTTTCGTCAAAGTATTTACGTGATCATCAGCCAGTCTTGACTTCATAAACTTTAACTTCAGTAGATTATCCTCAAGAGCATTGGGCTTAACCCTAAAGCCTAAGGTAATTAACTTCTGCAGGTCACTTCCTTTTGCAGGTTTAACTTTTTCATCAGCTCCTAAAAAGGACAAAATATTTGTTTTAAAAGTTTCGTTTTTAGCCAAGTTTGTCTGTCCTTGTTCAAGGTATGCTCCAGAAGTTACCCAATCTGCCAAAAGCCATTTTTCTTTTTCTGTCAATTGTGATTTATTCTTTGGTGGCATATGAAGTTTGTCTTCTTTGGGTAGATTGATGTATTTTAACAATCTTCCTTCTTTTGGATTTTGAGTATTAAATAAGCTTCCACGTTCTCCTCCTTTTAGAACCAAATTATAGTCATCAAGTCGCAAATCACTCTTGCTCTTATTCGCATTGTGACAGCTGACGCATTTATCCTCAAAAATCACATTGACCACATCATTATAATAATCAATGCTGTCTTTTTCAAAAATAAACTTAGGTGTTTCAAATAATTTAGCAGCAGAAAGGTAATCATCTCCATGAGTGATTTGTCCTCCTTTGTGTCCCGTTACAATTAATGCAATAAGAGTAAGGATATAGCCCCAAAAAAAAAGATTTTCTCTTCCTTTCAAGCGGTGTAAAATAGTCAAACCTAGACTCAGAATTAAAGTAATAACCCCAGCCCAAAAATGAAATTTAAGGGTATTGAAGTCATAATCATTGTTTAAAGAGAGTAAATATCCAAGTAAACTGGCTAGCAAAGCTCCTGCAAAAGAAAAATCAACCCCTATGCGAATAGCTTTATTAAGGTGGATGTTTTGAAACTTTGAGATGAGCAATAAAAAGAAAGTCATAAGTAAAGAACCAATGGGCAAATGCAATACCAATGGGTGGAACTTTCCAATATATTTGAGTATTTCTAGTGTATAATCCACGAGGTCAAATTGACAATATATCTTTTTTTACTTCACCCGAAACATCAGTTAATCTGAACCTTCTGCCTTGGGTCTTATAAATCATCTTTTCATGATCGACACCAAACTGGTGAAGTAAGGTAGCTTGAAGGTCATGCACATGCATAGGATCTTTTACAATGTTATATCCAAAATCATCTGTCTCTCCATAACTAAACCCAGGCTTTATTCCGCCTCCTGCCATGAAAATTGTAAAAGATCGGGGATGGTGATCTCGACCATAATCCGTATCGGAAAGTTTACCTTGACAGTAATTTGTTCTTCCAAACTCGCCTCCCCAAATAACAAGAGTATCCTCTAATAAACCTCTCTGCTTTAAATCCATAATCAAAGCAGCAGTGCCTTGATCCACATCCTCAGCCTGACGTTTTATTTGTGAGGGTAAATTGTCGTGCTGATCCCAACCGGTGTGATACAATTGAACAAATCTTACATCCTTCTCAATTAAGCGACGGGCCAAAAGACAATTGGCAGCATAAGTTCCAGGTTGGTAGGAATTTTTACCATACATACGTAAAATATGATCCGGTTCATCGCTGATATCCATTACATCAGGGACTGAGGTTTGCATTCTATAAGCCATTTCGTAATTTGAAATACGACTATTAATTTCGGGATCACCGAATGTTTTCTCTTGCTCTTCATTTAGAGCGGCCAAATGATCCAACATATTTCTTCTTTCGCTTTTGGAAACTCCTTCAGGGTTTTGAAGATACAAAACGGGATCCTTGCCAGAACGGAATTGTACGCCCTGATGCAGTGAACTCAAAAAACCGTTTCCCCACAATCTAGAATACAATGGTTGTGGTTGAGGCTTACCATTTCCTGTAGAAAGTAATACGATAAAGGAGGGTAAATTATCATTTAAACTTCCCAAACCATAACTCATCCAAGAGCCAATACTCGGTCGACCTGGCAATTGGGAACCCGTTTGAAAAAAAGTTATTGCTGGGTCGTGGTTAATCGCCTCCGTATGCATGGATTTCACAAAACACAACTCATCCACTACTTTAGAAACGTGTGGCATTAAATCACTAACCCAAGCTCGGGATTCACCATATTGATTAAAATTATAGATACTTCCTGTTACGGGAAATTTGTCTTGACGTGAGGTCATCCCAGTCAACCTTTGTCCTTTTCTAATCGAATCGGGTAAATCCATACCCCGGTATTTGTTCAAATGAGGTTTATAATCAAATAAATCTAATTGTGAGGGTCCTCCACTTTGAAATAGATAAATCACCCTTTTTGCTTTGGGTGCAAAATGAGGTAAAGGCAATGGTCCTGCTTGCAACTGAGGCGAAACAGAATCTGAAGAACTGATACTAAAAGGATCCAATAAGTTTCCCAATGCCAAACCACCAATTCCAAATCCTAGGTTTTTGAGAAAATGGCGACGGTTATTATTTAAAAAATACTTATTCAATTGCTCCATAGCTTAACTTTTGTGTGAAGTTTCATCCAAGTTGTAAATCAATAACGCCAAAGAAGTATAACTCTTCATTTTTAGATCCTCTTCAGTCAATTCTTTAGTTTTTTTGGCATGTAATTCCTCTGCTGATTTTAGGTAGTCTATCATTTCAGACAAAGCTTTTCGACTAGGGTTTCGTCCAGTAATTCGGCGATGCAATGCTTTTACACGGTACTTATCTTTTTTAATTTCACTCTCTAATATCAGGGTTGCGATGGCTTCAGCAGCATTTTGCACTTGCGGGTCATTCAGTAATATAAGTGACTGCAATGGCGTACTGGTTTTCTGTCGCTCCACTGTACAATAGTCCCTTGAAGAAGCATCAAAAGTAATCATACCCGGGGGAGGTACTGTTCTTTTCCAATATGTGTAAAGACTTCTACGGTATTGATTTCCGTTGGTCGACATTATATAGCGCTTAAGCGAATTGGATGTGCTTCCTCCGGTCATTTCATCCCATAAACCTGGAGGCTGATAGGGTTTAACACTGGGACCACCTATTCGGTCCACAAATAAACCACTACTTACCAAAACATTGTCTCTTATCATCTCCGCTGTAAGCTTTTGTCTTGGAAAAACAGATAAATATTGGTTTTTAGGATCGATACTCAACTGTAAAGCATTAGGTTTACTAGATTGTTGATAGGTTGAAGACATAACTATTCTTTTGATCATCTTTTTAGTATCCCAGCCCTCTTCAATAAAAGTCACCGCCAACCAATCCAATAATTCTGGATGGGTAGGTAATGAACCTTGATTTCCAAAATCAGAGGGTGTTGCAACAATACCCATGCCAAAAAATTGTTGCCAAAGATTATTCACCGCTACTCTTGATGTTAACGGATTTTTAGGATCAAAAAGCCATTTTGAAAGCCCTAATCTATTCTTTGGTAAACTAACGTCAAAACTTAATATGTTACCTGGCATTCCGCCATCGAGTTTATGTTCTGTAGGAGAGTCGTAGGCTCCACGATTCAGAATGTAGGTATTCCTTAAATCCTCCACCTCTTTCATAACCATTACCTCAAGGTCGGGGATACTGTCGGGCCATCTTACAAAAGCAAGTTCCCTATCGATCAACTCCTGATTCAATTTGATTTTGGGTGAAGCTACTTCTTGATAACCGATCACACCTTTCTCATCTAATCGATTGAAAAAGCTGTAAAGGTTAAAATAGTCCTTTTGGGTGAGCTCGTCGTACTTATGATCATGACAACGCGCGCATTCCATAGTCAATCCCATAAACGATTTGGCAGTAGTCGCTGTTCTATCTGCTACATATTCAACACGATATTCTTCTTCAATTACCCCACCCTCTTGTGTGATCATATGATTGCGGTTAAATCCTGTTGCCAAAATTTGCTCTTTTGTCGCCTCAGGGATAAGATCACCCGCCAATTGCCACGTAACGAATTCATCATAGGGAAGATTTTTGTTGTAAGCGTGAATAACCCAATCTCGCCATGGCCACATAAAACGTTGGGTGTCATCTTGATATCCATTGGTATCAGCGTAGCGGGCAATGTCCATCCATATCGAAGCCATCCGCTCCCCATATGAGGGGGATTCAAGTAGACTATCCACTACCTTTTCAAATGCATTTTTGCTATCGTCATTAAGAAATAAATCAATTTCACTGACTGAAGGTGGAAGTCCTATAAGATCAAAATATAAGCGTCGAAGGATTATCTCTTTGGATGCCTTAGCCGATGGTTTTAATCCTTTTTTAAACATTTTATTGCCTATGAAATGGTCAATGGTGTGAGTACTCCATTCTTGCAAATCTTGTGTTTTAGGATTGCTTTTTATAGGAGGATTATAAGCCCAATGGGTCTCCCACTCTGCACCTTGTTCGATCCATCTTTCTATAATTTTTTTCTCTCTTTCGGTCAACTCTAAATTGGATTCTGGTGGAGGCATTTGATGAGAAGCTCTATTTGATCGAATACGATTAACCAATTCACTTCTTGGAACATCAGCAGGGAAAATTATTTGTTTTCTAGGATCTTCGGCACTTGCTCTGTACCAATGGTCACTAACATCCAGCCTGAAGTTGGCTTCCACAGAATTGGGATCAGGTCCATGGCATTTATAACATTTGTCAGAAAGAATCGGTTTTACATCAAAATTATAGCTGATTTTCTCAGGTATAGGGGCATCAGTGTTATTTGCATCCAAAGTAAAAA